>Ga0307507_10007916_pt1 | contig 15033 bp, 17 predicted proteins | sample 7_EM_MG_FD_207223 | JGI IMG/M metagenome (GOLD analysis project Ga0307507, IMG submission 207223) | Populus trichocarpa ectomycorrhiza microbial communities from riparian zone in the Pacific Northwest, United States - 7_EM | ecosystem: Host-associated > Plants > Roots > Unclassified | place... | reverse complement strand
CAACTCTAATTGATAATTAAGAGCTAGACCCCATGATAGCAGCAGCCGGAGCCGGTGACCACTTCTTTGGTTCTTCTCAATTCTTAATATCACAATATCGATCTTCCAAAGGGCAAGACTCAAGAATTATTACATTATCTTCCAATATTTGGATCCCAACACGATGCCATAAAATACAGTGATTTCTTAGTCTTTTGTTTCTCAACTCTCTCGATATATTTTTTACTCTCAAGTCTTCTGTTTCCCATCGAAAACCAAAGTGATTGAGGATGGATATACAGAGAATATATATGATCGATTGAGGATTTTTCCTTCCATTTTGAATATAAATTTGATATCATTTCAATATATTTTTGGGGTTCGAGTTAATTTTATCCTCTTTGAATGCTTCCAATTTCGTTGTTTGTTCTTGAAGGTACAGGCATCAATGCAAGCTAGCCAAAAACAGGTCACCCGCAACCCATATTCTTTCGTGATTCGAGTAGAATTTGGGTCCACATTCGTCCATTGTGATTATTATATATGGATCATGACTAGAAGCAATGGTAAGTATTGCTTTGCACTTGAAATAGATTTGAAACCAAAAGATTCCTATTGTGCTTCATAAAATAGGCATTAATGTCACTAAATTAATGCAAACAAGCACTTCCACAAACAATGAAACAAATGTAAAAGCCTCTTCTTCTTCTTCTTCTTCTTCTTCTTCTTCTTCTTCTTTAAATAATAATCAAGATATTATTGATGAAATTAACCAGTAAAAGCTCCTGCTTCTTACTCATAGTTGGATTGCTTAGCCATGCCTCTCGTTGCTCGCTCGAATGTCCAAAATTGTTGTCCGTTTTCTTTTTCTTTGTGAGATAAGAGAGATTATCGAGGTTGAAATTAGAAAAACTCATGAAAACAATACATTCTTGTAATCCGACTTCGGAATTCACCATTAAGCAAGTAGTGTCTAAATATTGTCTCCAGACAAAAAAAAAAAAAAACAATATAGAGATAATAAATGAAATATATTATCTTGTACCTCTTACTCTTATTTTAGAATGACAAAAAAAATATTCATTTGTTGTTGGATACTAACTAAGTATTGAGAAAGTTGAAATCTAAGGTTTTTTGTGCCCACAAAGACAAATATTGTACAAAATTGGGCACTTTCTAACTCTTGCCCCCAGCTATGTTGTAATAAATTCACATGCATCCGAGGGGGTAGGTGTTGTTGCCATTGTTCCATTGATCATAAGACCATGAACTTAATGAGCTAGTGCCCACATTTGACATATTGTACGAGGCCAACCTTTTGACAAAGTGCAAAGGATACCTAATATAGTTAGTGCTGCTTGGAAACAAATGACGATTTTTTTTTATTTTTTTATTTTCAACAACTGAAATTACCCGGCAATTATATATATAAAAGAAGCTCTGCCCTTCAACTCATAGGAACCTTCATGCGACAGCTTGAATGCAATATAGGAATTCCACGAGAGTATTGATAATTGAGTCCACGCAAGACCCACACAAAACCCATAAAGTATTAGTAGTCGAAAGTGCAATATTACCAACCCATATATGATATTGAGGGAAATTTTAGCCTAACATGTTGTACCATACACTTCCTCTATTATATATATTTTTTATTTTTTTAATGATAGCCATTAAAATATTCTTAGATTGATTTTTGTATATCGAAACCAAATCTTTCTCCAATCCAATCTTATTAAACCTTCCACGAATCTGAACTGATATATTTACAATAAATCTCTTTCTTTCTTTCTTTTTCCAAAGTAGTTTATATATAGCAAATGATAAAAAGCTGAGATTCCATGTGTCTTTAAATTGTACGAGAAAATTTTGATTTCATAAATCATAAATCTTAATAATAATATAATAATAATAATAATCTCTTCTGAAAAAACCATACAAGTTGTTTAAATAATTGAAAAAACCATAATAAATGGCAGACATTGGATATATTATGAATTATATTAAGGTATTTGAGTGATTATGAGAGGATTCATCACTTTAAATGAATTAGAGAACCTATTTCATTTGTTCTCAGAAAGTATTGACTAGAAATTCTTGACTAAAGTGAAATGAGATTTGAAAAGAGTTTCAAATCTTATTTAAACATTCAATGACTATTATGTTGAGAATAAACATGAATTAAAATGGTAAATATATTTCATAATTTAATGTTAAATTTGAATATTATTTATTAAAAAATAGTCATTATACTGAAAAACCGATCATTGAAATATTACATCAAATCACTAATAATTTTTTTAATATTTAAAAAATCAAGATAGGTTACTATACATACATCAAATCACTAATAATTTTTTTAATATTTAAAAAATCAAGATAGGTTCCTATACATACACCTGAATAACTCTGTATGTATCTAATATAATTGTAGAAATTCCGGCATAATTGTGTTTTATTCTTTGCGCGTGAATGACATCACAGAACTCCATCAATCACTCCGATGTAGAACATTTCCACCTTGATGCGTGGAAGTTCCATGAATCTCAAAGGCTGTTCACATCGTTTTCAGAGCCCACTGAAACAACTGTATAACCATGGCCTACAAGCTTCCTTGTACGTATAGAAAAATAGTGGGGTCTCGTGACCTCAGATCCAAGCTTCTCTGTGTGTATGGAGTCTAGTGTAGCAGGGGGCCATTCTATATTCATGGAGGGAATTAGATAGACGGAATCTCCATTGAAGATAGAGAGGGAGAGAGATAGGGCCATGGTTTTAGAATCTTTGGCGGTAGGCCAGATAAAACACTTGGTGTGGGTGGTGGAAGCAAGCTGGAATCTGTCCCCAATCGGAGACAAGAAAGAGGTTGACAGCCTAACGGCTTATCACCTTACAAACAGCATTTCAGATGGATCAAATTTCTCTTCTCAGAGACCAAAATCATTTCTTCAAATCTCACACTTGATCGTAACGTGGGCAAGAAAAAAAGGGAACAAATTATTTTACTTTGCAATAAATTCTAATCATTCGAGGTTTTCTTCCCTGCCAGTTCCGTAACAGCCAATCAATCATTCCTTATTCAACATTACTCCTCGGCGATTGCTATCACTCCAGTTGGTAAAAGCAACTAATTTTCATTTCTTGATTTGAAATCATTATTGCTGATGAAGCTTGGGAGACACCATGGGCTTCCTTTGAACCATAAGAAATCATCCATGCTCTCACCCTCCATGCATAATAATATTTGAACAATCATCTCTCTTGTGAGATTTGAATCTGTGATTATCTTCTAATTCTTTTTTTTTATATCTAATTTAATAGCAACCGATCAACTGATACTGAATTTGTTGGTTATTTTTTTACACGTGGACCAATCAAAAACATTTTAGTTATGGACAAAAAAAAGTTGTCTTTAAAGGATAATTGGGTCTTTTAAGGGGGTCTATTTGTCATTTTAGATTTGATTAATAGCATCTCGTTCTTCTCATAATACAATATAATTACTTAATTTCCCTCGAAAACAAAAAATATATGAACTTAGATCCATGGGCTTTTTTGATATTTAACATTTAATAACATAGTAAAATAACTATATTGCTCTTATATTAAAACTTTTTCTTACCTTGCCTGTAGGGGTTTATTTGTACTTTCAGGATGGTTTTCCTTACCTTGCCTTTATTTTTTTTTATAGCATGATTTTCTCTTGTTTGGTATCAATTTGTTCTTTATTATATTTAACTTTTTTCAAAAAGAAAACCTAGTTTTAAATTAAATTAAATCAATTGTTTAAATATAAGCATGCTATGCTTATTTCATGATATTTTTTTTTAAATATAACTATTTTTGACCTTTTTTTTAATTATATTTTTTTATTTTATTTTTATCCTTTAATATTCAGTTGACTAAAATTAGACTCTCTATTTTATTTTGATTTGGGTTTCATGAGGTTATCAATATCTCATACACCAGATTACAAGTTTCACGAGTTAACAATTAATGATTGGCTCGAGTCGAGCCAATGTGTCATTATCTCAATAATTTTTTTTTAAAAAAATATTATCCAATATATTACAATTTTAATATTTTAAAAGTATTTTCATTCAGTATGCATCGATTGTTTTTTACTTCTTTATATTTTTACAAATTTTTTAAGATTAGAAAAGAATTGTCTAACTCGTGGTATTGTACGGGCTAAGAATCTAGTTTAAGCTATTAGATAAGATTAAAAAAAGATGATTTGTATTATTCTTAATTCGTCTTCAACTCCAACTTATTGGTAAAGTGAATATACTTCTCATTTTTCTCATCTCATCGATTGGGATTGAACTCCAAGGAAGGGCCATAAAATTGTAGTTCTAATAAATGTAAGCACACAACATAGTGCAGAGTCTGCAGACAGGTATAATCAAACCAAAAGGAGGTTTGATCTTCGAAGGGGATAGGACAGACAAATCCAATCACATGCAGTTTGGTGTTTGTCTTCACTTTTCTAGCTATTAGTATGAATGCGTGATCGATGCTTTTTGTAGGCAATGAGCATCAATTATTTTGTTATGGAGGTTCACACTTCTTGTCCTTCTACTTCACAAACTACTTCAAGCTTCTTTTCAGCTCTGTCCCTTTCGAAGATTTCAACTCAACAGTCAAAAGATATCACCTCAATAAAATGATTCTTCAGAGAGACGCAAGCATGCCATCAACACGGGTCTATTTTCTGTCGAGTACTGTGTCAAGTGAGATGCTGAGGGCTATGCTTCACTTCTCTGTGCGGCTCCTCTCTGTTCATGGATCTATCCATTCTTGTGTTTCCATGTAACGAAAAGGGGCAAATTCTATCCTGAGCAGCTGCTAAATAATTGTGTCAACTAGTGTTTTCTTGCATGATTAAGCTAATTATTGTAAAATTTGACTGTTCAAACTTGCACAAGCACCAACACTGTACAAGCTACAACCTTGGAGTCAGTGTCCCTGTGCAATCAACTTGAGCCTGGATGAACAATCTTTTCTTTTCTTTTCTTTTTCTCATGCCTAGATAATTTATGATGATGCCGAGTGAAATGATTAAAATGATGTTGGCCAACATGATAAAAGAAAAATAGACATGGAAGATGAAATTAGCTGAAAATTTTAAAAGAAACAGGGTTTTTTATGATGCTTTATTTATATATGAACAATGAGCACAAGACAAAGCTGAGGTCACATGTTTGTTCTTGATAGGTAGGAGCCATGCGCAGCCTGACTCATTCTGAGCTTTTCTTTAAAAGGATTTTTGTTTTTCAAGCCCTACTTGTGCTGTGTATTACTGTATTGTTGTCTAGGGTTTGAACCATCTGCTTTCCATGGATGACTTGAATTTTTTTTTCAAGTCTTTTTCTTTATAGAAAAATTATATTTTCTCAATGGGAAGAAATAGTTGAGTGGACTTGGGCGTTCATACTGAGGGTTTGAACCCCCCGCTTTCCATGGATGACTTGGATTTTTTTTTTCAAGTCTTTTTCTTTACTTATTTTCTCATAGTTAAGATGTAGAATAAGTAAAATTCTAAAAATATTAAATGAAAATAAAAATCAAGCAAGGAAAAGACCTTATTTTTTTTTATTCTTCACGTCCAAGATCACGCCATTACACCATGGATCATTAAATAAAGATTCAAAGATGAAAAAAAGAGAGAATATTACAACCATGTAAACAAAGAATTTGAGAGTAAGAATTAGACAATCTCCAGGATTAAAAAAAAAATTTCTCTACTGGCACCAAGAAATAAAGTGGTTTCTAGAAATTTCTCAAAATAAAAAAGGATTTTTCTAAATTCATTTGTAAGAAGAGTCAAAGTCTTTAAAAATAAGTATCTTTTAATGGAATGAAAAGAAGAAGAAGCTCAAAGCAAGATGAGGTAGGTAATCTAGGTTTTTCATGTTCATACAATAGCTTCAATGTTGGAATTAAAGGCCACTTATTTGATATTATCGATTATTATAATTTCTATTATAGGACGGCATTACGAATTTCATCAAAAACTTGCAGCAACTTGCCATAGGCTAATAGAAAAAAGAAACATAGGGATTACCATCAGATCATCTACTATTGGATTCAAAAAGCACATGCTTCAAGCAATTTTGTGAAGAAAACACTGCTTGAATAAAAGGCAAAATTAAGAGAATATAAATCAAATTTAAAATATTAAAAGCTTTTTTGTTTTTACATTTTAAAAGTTTTTAAAACATAATTAAAATTTTTTATTTTTTTTCTTTGCTTTAATTTTTTGTGTTTTATCGTTTAAAAGTACTAATTTCGAAAATAAATTTTAAAAATTTTAAAAATATTATTTTAATATATTTTCAAATAAAAAACAATTTGAAAAACAGTAATTACAAACATTTTTAAAGATAATTATATTTTAACTAAGCTATTAATATTCATATAAAAATAGATATAAATTGATATAAAATAGAGTTAAGATAGACTAAAATCAAAATGGATATGTATTTCCCGAATGATATAAGAAATCACATTTTCATACAATATCTTAATAAAATTCGTAAGTAATTTGCAGGATCAATTATGTAGTTAGTTGATTCATTCTATTTCACCATTTTTGTGATATTGTATTTCCCGAATGATATAAGAAAATCAAAATACCATCCAGTATTGATTCTTTTCAATAATAATAATAATAATTTAAAAAAAAAAGATCTAACAAAATTGGGTGTATCTGACAGGCTAGTTCCATAATAAGAAGCATTTAAAAAAAAAATTAAGTGATGCCCTTACCAGGACTAACAAAATCCAAGAAAAAACACCAAACAATAACTCTCTACCAGAAAATTAAAAAAATAATAAAAAATAAAAAACTTAACTTAAATGTTGACCTGGAAGCCAAGCCTTTTTTTTTTTTTTGTGTATCAGCGAAGGTTGCGTGAAGTAGAAAACAGCCTCTGAATAGCGGTGTAGATATCTGAATATATCACTAGCGCTTACTCCTGTCCGAATTCAAAAAGAACTTCCTCGGAAACATCTAACAATTCTTCAACTTCAACTTCTTTTGCTTCATACTCTTCCTCTTCATCACTAGCTTCTCCATCCCTTAACATCTGCCTCAGCAATTTTTCCTCTTCATGCAACCTCTTCCATTCACTCACCCACTTCTCCCATTCATCCTTCAACATCCTCCTCTTCTCACGGTCCTGCTCACTCAATAACAAAGACACATCCTGGTCCTCTGCCTCATACTTCTTGCTATACTTCTTCAAATTCTTAGCAATCTCTTCCTCCTTTTCTGGACTCAAGAAGGATGCTGGCCTTGGGCGCCACAAGAACTGTCATAAATGATATAAAATCAACAGGAAAGCAAATGATTAGAAGCAGATGAATCAGAATGATGTGACATAATGTTTCAAGTTCTCGATCAATCTGAAGTAAGAACCGACCAATGATACTATCAAAGTGGTATAATAACAACAAGGTGCTAATGAGCCTTCTGAATCAATTGCCCCCTCCCTGCCTCCTAAGAGATCTCATTTTCAATCCTCTCCTTTTATAATAATTAAAAAAAGGTTCAGACTCCAGGATATGCACACTTGTTCAACATATACTGCTGCTGAAATGATGATAACACCAAGGTGACACTAAGATAATATTGGTATTGTATGCATAAATACCTCCAGCCAATTAAAGTTGATAATAAAGGCAATCAGTTTTCACTGCCAAGATAAAATCTTGACTCTGACGGAACAATAACTGATCTTACCTGGAAGAAATGATCCTTCAGTATCCGATAAAGTAGCTTTCCATTGAAAGACCAAATGTTGAAGCCATTTTCCATTTCATGATGAACTGAAGTCACTGAAGTTGCAACATACCTACATACAGGACAGTTATGACAATCTTAGTACATGTTCAACAACAATGGATCAACTTGATTCAAGCTATCAACAAAGAAACATATCGAACACTGCAAATATGATTACTGCAATTTCATTTGCTTGCTGGAAAACAAAAATATTATGATTGCCCAAATAGCCACCTCGTCAATGCTATCAAACACTACCTTCCAGTGGGATCCCATTCAATATCTGTTGCCGTAAAATGCTCAGCTGTTGCCATTGTCTCAAGCTCATCAACATTGTAGAATTCCAACTGACCATTGAAACCTTTAAGTCCTGCAAGTATTATGTAACGACCAGACGGTGACCAGAAAAGAGCATTTGCTTGTTTGCCCTTTAGAGTAGTGAGCTTTGAAACCCGACCAGTATTATGAGCACTCCTCATTGAGTAAAAGCTTACATCAGGCCTGGGGCTGTCACCATGAATGACAGCAAATCTATGGCCCTTTGGCTCCCAAGCAAAGGCAATAATCTTGTCGTTCTTGTTGTCTAGTTCCAATACCTCAATTGGTATGTCCCGCTCTTTTATACGGAAAAGCTCAAATCCTGTATATGTGCTTTTCTTAGTCTTTGTATACCTATCCACCTTCACAGCAAGGTAGTCCCCATTACTCTGCCAATACAGCTTACAGTCGCTGACACTGAAAAGATTCTTTTGTCGCAATTCCTCTTTACTTGGAATTTGAATGAGGCTCACCTATAAATTTGGTGAGAATACAGAACACAAGTCAGATCTTTTATTTGCAAAATAAAACAGCCCATCCATTTAACACCTAAATACTCACCCTGGCAGGTTGATTCCCGCCACCAAGTTCAGGAACAAAGAGAGCAAGAATTGGATCTGTTGGTGACCAACTAAAGTCCACCACACTTTCAGCCTTCAAGGATTTTTTGTCTACAAGGCTGAATGACTCAGTTTCATACACAGAAATCATGTTCTTCCCAATTTTGGCAAAATATTTGTCATCCTTCCCACCACCCCACCTGGAAAGCATAAAATATCAAATCAGACCTTGTGATCAATACTGAAAGTGGACAAATTAGTTTTGAAAGAAAACAAGAAGCTTTATAAGGATTGCGGATATTGTGGAAAAAGAAAATCACTTGAAAACAGGCCAAGACACTCCTGCAACGCCACCAGTTCCTCCAATAGCAAATTCATCAGCACTGCCCTTAAAATCTCTCATTGCTTTGCCAGTTCTCACATCAAAAATATTTATCACAACCCTCTGAAAAAAGAAAAGCACATTAGTCCCAGCACCATGGAGAAGTAAGCTGACAACACCGCAAGGAGAAAAAAAGAAAAGAGAAAAAACTCACATTAGCATCACGAGGATTGCTTGGTTCATGGCTGCTGTAGGTTACCAAATATTTCTCACCAGGGGAAAAATCAATGAGTTTAACCTGCAAATGATATCATCAGAATGGGTATTGTTAAACAGAAAAACAAAATTCCAAGTCAAATTACAGGAAAGAAACGTGAAAAAAAACCTGAGGATGAGCATAACGCATTAGCCGATTAAAGGTACTCGCACCACCCCAAACTGCAGCACCCTGCCTATGAACTGTTGCCAGGTATGTCCCAAGGGGGGACCACTGCACATAACTCTCGGTCCAATACTGTATAGATAAACATGTAAAGTCATTCATATAGTCTGTGCATTTTCTAAGCCATGAGAAAAAAAAAGAAACTTGTCAGATTATCAAAAGAAAAGAAAGCACTCACAGCACGCTTGTAAACAGGGTCAGGCTTCAAATGTCTTGCATCATTCCAGAACACCTCGGTATCTGAGCCAGCACGAATCACAAACTGATCTCGAGCCTTTTCATCAGTGAGCCAGTTTTGAAGATTCTCCTGTTTATGACACAAGAGTCGCAGAATATTTAATACAAAATAGACTCCAGAAAGTTCAAAAGAACACCATGTCTATGGTCTAAGTTGTTATATCTTTCTCTGTTAGGAACATAAGTTGATAAGCTTGAAAGAATAGAGAATCAGATCATCCAGCATTGTTGATAGCAGAAAAGAAAATGGGAAAGGATGAGATGAATGTGACTGAACTAATTACCCCAGGAACATATGGCCTTATCTCTGGAGGTGCCCATTCATCAGGAACTTTCATAAATCTGTTGAAATCTTCAATCATGTTGACAGCAAAAATATGGGCTCTGTCAAGCTTGTACCCGTTTGTCTTCTCCTTAGCTAGCTCAGCTTCCTGCAATCATAACCAAATAAATTGGTAATGATTAAAAAAACCTGTTTGACTGTCGACCTCAGACATGCTAGGCACAAACCTAAGTATGTTTCGTCAGCAAAGAAAATTTTCTACCAGAAAAATGAAGAACTTATTCTAATTGCAATCAAGCCTTCAAAAGCCAGTACTTTCATTCATCCAGACAAGATCCAAGGCCCTAAGTACGCTATGTATAGTATGCTAGGCACGATACTTGCTACCTATCCAAGACTTCAAAAGCCAGCACTTATTAGCATAGATACCCTACGTGTGCTCTATATTAGCATGTCAGGTACATTTACTCACTAACCACTTATTAGCATAGATACCCTACGTGTGCTCTATATTAGCATGTCAGGTACATTTACTCACTAACTATGCTACTTCACATTTCTACTGTGACATAATTACTAGTCAGCCACACAAAACCACATTTGATCGTATGGACACAGGAAAAGTAAAGTGACTAACAATCATCCGAAAATTCAAGGAAATGGAAGTAAATGCATACACTCATACATATTGAAAGTACCTGTGGAGTGTTGTATTCGATGAAACAGTATCCCAAAGTTTTATGAGTGTCAGGATCAACAGGCATCCAAAGGCCATCCTCCTTAATAACACCAATCTGACTATAGATCTTACGGACAACTCCTTCAAGCTTATCAAACTTTTCCTTTGGAACAACTGGAAGATTATCGACTACAATAGTGTTCCCTAACCCATAGTCAAAATCCATCTGTTCTTCTTGATAGACATCTTCATCATCACTACCCAAATAGTAAAATAACAAATCATAATCAAAGCACAAACTACATAGTCACAATATCCAAACCTAGATTCCCCCAATAAAACAAAAAATTAATTAATTAATAAGTCTTATCATAATCAATCAAAACTAAACAAATAATGAAAAAAAAAACTAACTTTTTGCTTTCTTTTCCTAGATTTTCTAAGCAGCCAAACAAAACTTAACAAAACACAAAGAAAAGTTGATACAGCTATTTTATCATAAAAACTGACCTAATAATGCCAAAATCATCGCCAGGAGGAAGTTGGATTGAATCGAGGTCAATTTGCGAGAGATCGATACCAGCGGCATCGGCTCTCGCTTCTAATTCGTTCAGTGATATTTCTCCCATTTCTTGATGTCGTTTAATCGATATTTCTCTCTCTAGATTCTAGAGAGAGAAACTGAGAGGAGGCTTAGGAGATAGAGAGGGGGGAGGGCTTTGCACAGCTTGCTGTAGAAGACGGGGAAGGAGTGGGAGAGGTAAGTGTCCGTGCATTTTAGGGTTTTTGGCTGATGAGATGAACGGGCTGGAATTTACGAATGTGCCATTACTGATTTGTCTTTGTTGGGCTTTGGTGATGGGGTAAAAGATGGATTGGGCCGAAATGGAAGAAACGGAGAGCGAGAGAGAGAGAAGGCAAAGTATCAGGACGGTCCTTGTTGTTTATCAATTTATTTTTTATTAGAATTATTTGTCAATTTGGTATTTTTTTTAATTACTTAAATTAATTGTTGAGATTATTTAATATTAAAAAATATATGAGTCAGAGCTTGGTTAAAATCAGGTTTTAACTTAAACAACTAGTTTTAACTTTAATCTAGTTAAATTTAGCTGAAATGATCTGAATTCAAATTAAATTTAGTTGAGTTACAATTTAATGAATTCAAAAGAAAAATAAAATGATATTTTAATAGAAAAAAAATTATCTTGTAACTTGATCCTATAATTAAATAATTTAGGTTTTTTGTCGGGTTAAGTATCTAAATGAGTTTAAATACGTGCTTGCTATTGTGATTCATGGTGTTTTTTAAAAGTATTTTTTACTTATAAATATATTAAAATATTTTTTTAATTTTTAATATTAACAATTAAAAAAATAAAAAAAATATTAAAAAATATTAATTTAATATTTTTAAGTTAAGAAAATTATATATAGTTATAAACATAAAAACATATGGTATCTTAGAAGTATGACTATTATCACCTAAATGGTAGATAAAACGGACACGAAATACTCCGTAGAAAGGACATAAACATGATATGTGGGAAAGTTCATATCCTATAACGCAACGTTCTTAAAACAAGAAGGACCACAATGTACAAACAAAATAACTATCCGTCAGTCAGTCACCTTCAACCAAACCCTAGGGATTGAGCTTAATTTTCCCGTTAACAACAAATTCAAAATCAGAGAGTGAGAAGCATGAAGATAGCAATAGAAGGATGCATGCATGGCGACCTAGACAAAGTCTACCAAACACTCAAACTCATCGAATCTCAAAACGGAACCAAGATCGACCTCCTCCTCTGCTGCGGCGATTTTCAGGTACTAAAGCAATTTCCTAAACCCTAATTTCCACCAAAACAGAACACTTTTCTTCTTATTCTTCCTTGTTTTTGTTAATTAGGCAGTGAGAAACGAGAGAGACATGGAGAGCTTGAACGTGCCGTTAAAATATCGGGAGATGAAGTCGTTTTGGAAGTACTATTCAGGCCGAGAAATTGCTCCCGTTCCTACGATATTTATCGGTGGAAATCATGAAGCTTCTAATTACTTATGGGAATTGTAAGCATAATTAATTAGCTTTAATTATATTTAGTTTAGTTTAATAATTAGTATATGTGTAATTGTTTGTATTTTTTTTAGGTGTTATGGAGGATATGCGGCGCCTAATATATATTTTTTGGGATTTGCTGGTGTGATTAAGTTTGGGAATATTAGAATTGGTGGACTTTCCGGTATTTATAATGCACGTAATTATCGTACAGGTAAAGAATGTAATGTTTACGTGTAATTGTGTATTGTTTGGTTGTTATAATTGTGTTTTTTTGATGAGTTGTTGTGAGGATGATAGATTTTGAGTAGGGGTTATTGTGTTTTTAGTGTTTGATTTGAGTGAAGTATTGTGTGAGCAGGACATCATGAGAGGGCGCCATACAATGAGAGCAGTATAAGATCAGTGTATCATGTTCGTGAGTATGATGTGCATAAACTGATGCAAGTTGAGGAACCGATTGATATTTTTCTTTCACATGATTGGCCTGTTGGGATAACTGATTGTGGGAATTGGAAGCAGCTTGTTCGGTATAAACCTCATTTTGAGAAAGAGGTGGGTGTTGTTCTATAATTTGATTGACTATTGATGTGTTTTTTAGTGTTACATTGTTGGAGTTTGTTGGTTTATATCAAGTCATGGGATTTTCTGAATGAAATGAGAAAAAAAACTTGAAAATGTTTCTTGTGGTTAAAAGATTAAAATTGCTGACATAAGCACTCAATCTAGTAGATGTATTAAAGGAGGGTTTTTTTTTACTTTTAGTGCAAGCTTGTTTTCATCATCCATAAACATGTTTTGATTGCTCAAACTGATGGTGGTTGCTTATGTGGTTGGTAATATTTCAGATTCAAGAAAAATCTCTTGGAAGTAAAGCTGCTGCTCAACTGCTGGAAAAATTGAGACCTGCATATTGGTTTTCTGCTCATCTGCACTGCAAATTTGCCGCTGTTGTTCAGCATGGTGAAGGTGGCCCCTTGACAAAATTTCTTGCACTTGACAAGTGTCTTCCGCGTCGCAAATTTTTACAGGTACTTATTGTAATCTGTGATTGTTGTCTACAGTGTCTTTCTTTGTTATTATAGTGGGAACCTTACTTCACTGGTTCTGGCTTCCAATGATTTTGCAGGTTATTGAAATAGAATCGGAACCTGGACCTTATGAAATTCAATATGATGAAGAATGGCTGGCCATAACAAGGAAGTTCAACTCTATCTTTCCATTAACGTTTAAAAATGCAAATTTTGGGTGCGTATTACATATAAATTCTCTTTATTATGATTTAGCTTGATATCTCTCTCACTTCCTGTTTTCCCCATCTTTTTGCACACTTAACTCTATGTTTTGATATGATAGGGCTACGCAGCTTGAAATGGAAGATTGTCGGCAATTTGTCAGTAGCAGGCTACAAGAAAGAGGGACCAAACCATTTGAATTTACACAGACTGCTCCACCTTTTGATCCCACTCAATCAGGCCCAAATGGTTCCTTTTCTGGTAATGGTGATTTATTATTACATATCATCCATATAAACTCATCTTAATTTTAGCATCTTAAATATGGACCCTATAGAGCAATAACATTTGTTGACCAATTATTGGGACCACATCAATTAGTACAGTAGTGTTTCCATGACTAGATTTAACAAATGAATTGAAGTTTAGGCCTTTTTTGTGTTCCATGTACAAGCTAAGTTGCATTTGTGATCTGAATCCATGTTTTTGTGTGCCAGGTTCATAATTTGATACTTAGAAGTGCTTTAATTTGTGATTAAAGTCTACACATATATGCTTGGAGTCAATGTGGTTGTGCACCAAGTCCATGTTCTTTTGCTTTAACTCTTTAGCTTTGTACTTTCAAGTGATTTGCAATTTATGTCCTAATGGACCTTTCTGTTTCTGGTCCAAATCTTCTTTCTCAAGTTGATGGCATTGAGCATTATACTTTTCAGGTTGTAATTGTCTCTGATTGACTTGCATTTCTGTTAGATAAGTAGATAATATGGGCTTGTCCATCTGTAGTTCAACATGCAATGATCAAGACGCATATGGTCTTGTCATATGGCTGGTTGATTCTGTTTGAACTTTTTGTTTCTAAATTTACTGCAGGATGTCCAAGGAATCCTCAAACAGAATCATTGTTGCAGCTTCTGGAACTTCCATATCTTTTGGACAGCACATCAGAATCAAGAGAAGGAAGATATAGTCCTAGTGCTTCCCAGTTAATTCAGAGAGGTAAAATTATTATTATGTCTTGGATTGACGATGTGAAATACCCTTACATTTAGACACCTTGAATGTGTAATCTTGCTTTTCCTTGTCAATGTTGTTGTGCTAATAAGTTTTGGATGGCTCCCAACTTGGGATCT
>Ga0307507_10007915_pt1 | contig 15036 bp, 11 predicted proteins | sample 7_EM_MG_FD_207223 | JGI IMG/M metagenome (GOLD analysis project Ga0307507, IMG submission 207223) | Populus trichocarpa ectomycorrhiza microbial communities from riparian zone in the Pacific Northwest, United States - 7_EM | ecosystem: Host-associated > Plants > Roots > Unclassified | place... | reverse complement strand
GACCAGTACAGCATGAAATTGCATGCGAAATGCAAATTTGTAGCTATGCAAGGGTTTTTTTTTTCCAAATTCTCGAAAAGGTTTTTTACTGGAGAAGATAAAGTTCCTCAGGCTCATTTCTCAGAACAGGGTGCGGTGCCAAAAGAGCCATCATAACCGATGTTACATGGTCTATGCTGAATCGTGCAACAAGCTAGAGAACAGGTGGCAGGCTTGCTTTTCTTCCATTTTGGGTCTCTCTCTTTGTGAGCGTTGATCGTTATGATACGTTCCAAAATAATTTCTAGTGGTTTTATCACGCGGAAATAGAGATGATGACATTTCTCTTTTGCAAAATGGCTTTCGTTTATTTGGTAATGATCGGTGGTGTGTAGTATTTTTTAAAAGTAATTTTTTATTTAAAATATTTTTTATTTTTTATATTAGCATATCAAAATAAAAAAACACTTAAAAAATATTTTTAAAAATAAAAATAATTTTAAAAAAACTTTTAAAAATAGATTCAATAATGAAAATAAACAATCCCCACTCTACTAGGCAAGACTTCACATCATTCATATCCTCAATTTTGAAAAGTCAGTCCCCCACGAGATAGAGAATGGAAGATACAAGGGTCCGTTAGTGTGTGAACATTTTTTTTTTAATTGTTATTTTGGCATGACATGATTTCACCTTCTAAACTAGTTAATAAATATATTTAATAAGTTATTTATATAATTTATTTGGAATAAATTTTTATTTAATTATGACAAACTCATACATGATTGTTCAGATTTATTTATTATTGTATGAATAATAACTTTTTAAAATTTTAATTGGAGTTTATTTCTGACTCAACAAGTTAAATAGAAATAAATATTTTGGTTCATAAATCATATTTAGAAGAAAATGTTAATAAAATTATGAATTTTATGTAAAACAATCGACAGGTTAATACAACTGGATTCAACCGGTCAATCAATTGAGCAAAAAATAACACCATTTGACTATGAAGCATTTCAAAAATTTAAAAATAATGAAAAATGTTCTAAAAATATGACATGGTTAAAATATATTATTTTATTAAAACTTTTTAAAACAATATTCTGTCTAATTTTTACTTATACTGTACTATTTAAAAAAAAAATCTATTTAGGACGAGAAATATCCTACATTAAACATGACTTTATACCTTTAAACAAACAATCATGGCCTTCCATTAAAGACAAGCAATTATAACAAGCAAAGTGGTTATAATTTTTTTTTTAATTAGAGTGATATTTCTTTGCTTGGTTATAAAGCCAACCAATTCAAGACTCACGCTAAAGACAAAAACTATTCCATCAGCAAAACAATTAATTTTTTTCTATGCAATTATATCGTCATTTATTTATTCTGAGTTTTTGAAAAAAAAATGATGTAAAGAATTCCCTAACTCAATATTCAAGTAACTAGTTGATTCCCCCGCATTGCAGAATAGAGGTTTTTTTTTTCAACATAAAAAAGGTGCGGGTATTGTTAAAAAAAAATTATATTAAAAAAATCTTATATGTAATCTAAAAAGTTATATTTACGTTCAATAAAAATAAATTAATAATTATATAAATCAATAATTGATAAAAAAAAATATATTAAGTTTAACTAGAGATTGAGTTAAGATATTAAGACAAAGATACATATTAATTAAGCTATCTAATTTTATGTTGCGGGGAGCTTTTCAAGTTTTTTTTTTTTATTATACAAAAATAAAATTATTTTTTTGTTAGAAAATAAATAATTTAAAATCCATTAAATTTTTTTACCGTAATTCCTCGTTTTCTTATTAATAAATATTTTAAAAAGAAACATATCTTTTATTGTCATGGCTCTTAATTTAATAAAATATCAAAAAGAATTAGAATAAATATAAATCATCAACTCCAAGATCATTTGTTTTGGTTTGTCAGAATGTGACTAACCAACAACTTTTTCTTGTCTTTATAATTTTTTTAGTGATATTTTCTTTCTTTAATTTAAGGACTGAAAATAAACAAAATAATTATTTTGACTGAAAATAAACAAAATAATTATTTTTAGTGATATTTTTTTTGTGTATTTTTTAAGTTGTTAATGAATGATTTGAAACTTTAAACAACATGTTCACACGTTTATTTGTTTTTTGATAATATTAAATCATGTTTATATAAATCAAGTATGGAAATGCATAGTATGTAAGACAATTTTAAAATCAACATGACAATTAACAAAAATAATATTTAAAAAATAGTAATAATAAAAATAACTCTTGATTAGAAAAATAACACAACATAATTATACACAATATAATTATACATTTGAGATTATCCATGTCTTATGCGACAACGAGTGGATGGACTAGCTTTATCAATAACATGACTTCCACCTGTATTTGTGGTCTCATCCTCTAAGACAACATCATATAGGCTCAATGTCTCTCCTAATAGGTCAAGTAGTACGACATGTCTCGTACCAAGAAGATGCATAATAACGAGCAAATCCATCATCATCATCATTGGGATCATGAAGATTGGTTGCAAAATATTGACCATCATATAACAATTGTCCAACCTAATATGAAGCAAATAGAAATTATTAATCCATAAATAAAATACAATGATTTTTTACGATAAACAAACCCATTATTACAAACCATGTCATTAACTCCGGTATCACAACCAAAATTTGGAATTGGAGGCCTCATCACATCATTACCATCACCATCATCATCTGATGTTTCAATTAAACTCCTGCCACCCTCATTTTCATTATTAGTAGGATTGGAGGAGGCATACCTACGGTTTTTATCACTAAATCCCATAATTCTATCTTCCAGTATCCTAGATGTACCAGCACCAATTGAATGTGATAATTGTCTAAATGGTCGAGCATATGTAGGCATAAATATATTAGTATCTCCATGCTCCACATTATATGAGCTACTAAGTATAGGTCGACTACTTACATACAACTCTATCATGTTCGTTCCACTTTGGACGAACATTCACATCATGTTTCTAAAATCAACGTCACAAGCAATCGGTATTGGAAAATATTGATGTTCCCCAATAAGACACCTCAAAGTGATATCTATTTCAATATTATTATAATTTAACTCAAGTCTTTAACATATAACTCTTTTAGTATCTTCAAATGACATGCCTCTAGTACCATTCAAGAATACAATACTTCCGCCAATATAAATGATATTATTATTTGTATTAAGAACAATAGTATCATCATAATGACACAACATAAAGAAGTTTGAAGACATTTTGTAAAAAAAAAAATACTTATTTCATCAAAAGCAAATATCTCACAATTCGACACGAGATAAATTGTTATTATGTAGACTATGATAACAACAATAAAACTATAATTAATTGCAAAAATTCAATTACAATAATTTTAACAACTTATCAATTGAACAATTTTTACAATTAAAAATTAAATTATGAAAATTGAATATTAATTAAAAAGTAAATGATCTCAATTTAACAGAATCTACAATTATGATAATTTATATAAAAATTTAAAGCAAGCTCTAGTTTCTACGATTCCAACCATAACTTTATTAATAAAATCAGCTGGTTAAAAGTCTATCTAATTGCATCAATTAAAATAAAATTTATATAAATTAAAACAATATAATTAAATATGACAACTAACCCAATAATCAATTTAAACCCTAATTTCTCAAATTCAAGTCTAATTGATTCTATAAATAACATTAATTGTATTAACAATACATAATTACAACATTCAAAACCTAAAATAATCTAATTATCAAACACAAGACATATTCTTAATTATCAAACACAACACAAATACCAAATTAAATCAAAACACATAATTTATTAATTTAATAATTAAACTCATAAAACTAGCAGACAATGCAAATGTTTTACCTTGCTTTTATGATGTGTAAGTGGCAGTTGTGGCAGCGGTTTGCAACAAAAGAACAGTAGAACTACTCGTAGAGACAAGGGGAAGATGATTCTGGTGTTTTGATGGAGGATTGAATAATGTTTGGGGTGATTTGAAGGCTGTTTTTTCTTGGGGTTTTTCAGATTCTAGGTTTTTTTTTTTCTCTCGAGAGCGATGACCATTGAGAAACAGAGTTGTGCTTATATATACATGATACATCGTAACCACAATTCTGAATCGCGGTTATCTTATGAAACTGTTATTCTGAATTGTGCTTGTTAAAGAACTGTTATTGTAAATAGTGGTTCTTTAACAACCGCGATTCAAAATAATGGTTTTTATTTAAACTGTTTTTTTAAATAACAATTTTTTAACCATTGGGATTCAAAATAGCAGTTATATAAAGAAATTATACTATTTCTTCAAAAATTTTAAAAATATGCCATTTCCTCTTGACTTTTTTGAAACTGTGTTAAATTTATACCCCGTTTGATTTATGAAAAGTAGTTTTTTGAAAATCATTTTTAAAATTTTTTTGCTATTAAAAAAATTAATTAATAAAAAATACTTTTCAATTAAATAAAAACTTAACTTAATTTTCATAAAAATATTTTTTTTAATTTTGAACTAAAGATATTTCGGTTAAATGTTTTTGAAAAACTTCAGTTTCAAACACTACCCTGAACTAACAAGAAGGCAACGTCAACCAGATAAAAGTCACCGTAAGGAGTGGCTGTGGCTCTCTCTGAAACTGGGAAAAATAAAGGACGTACTCCTTGGTTTCACGTGCACGAAAAGGTTAAACATCAAATTTCTTGACGAAAATACCCCTATGCCCCCATGTGCACTGCGCATTATAAAAATCACTTTTATCCGCACCCTCTAACAGCATCAGTGTCTCTACGTGGACGGCTCTCGAGAACCCATATTACTTTCTCCGATTGGATGCACATCACATCACATCACAGACTCCTACCCAATCATGTTGGTCCACGTATTCGTAGACAGCTGGCCCACTAAACAATTATTAAGTTTTCTTTACCCAAATATTTTTTCGAACCCGATTATTAAATCCTGGTTTTGTTCAGCTCTTCAGTTCTTTTTATTTTAGTTTATATTCGGATGGATCGAAAATAACAGTAAATTGGCTACTGGTACAAAGCGCGTTAATTTGTTCTTTTACGTAACATAAAAAAATATATAAAATAAACTAAAAAGTTATAGAATTATAATTAAAATTTTCTAGCTAATTATATATTAACATTTTCATTTAAATACTAAATAATAATATAATATAATTAAAATAAAAATAAAATAAGTAATGAAAAATTTCAAGACTTTAAAATATATTGAAAACTAAAATTAGTAAGGTAATTGATCGACTAGTTATTAATATAAAATCAAGAAAATTATTTATTTTATAAACTTGTAAACTCGATCTGATTTTATTAATTTTACTGATTTTGTAATAATCAAGTTCAATTTTATTGATTTTTAAATTTTTAATTTAATTTTACATGTTAAATATAATTTATTTGTAAAATTATATAATTTTATGAATAAACTAGTGATTTTGACAATAATTCATTATTGTTACATGTTTGAAAAATTTAAAATTATGAAATTGATTATAAATAATAAGCTCAATTTCAAATATAGAAGAAATTAGTTGGATGTAAGAAAAAAATGATTTTAAAATAGAGATGAATCATCTCAAAATTTAGATAATTGTTTTTTTTCTTTTTTAATAAATGCACTGATAAATAAATAGTTTACCTACATTTTTGCTAATTAGTTTCTATGTGGGGGACTACCCTTTAAGAAAATATATTAAACTCATCCATGACTTTAAGAGCTAGAAAAAGAAAAAAACAGAGAGAAAAAACAGTCGACACTTGGCGCGTCCATGGAGCCCTAAAAAAGCGAAGAAGAAGGAAAGAAAAGAAAAAATTGGAAACGCAAGACACGAAAACAAGAGGAGAGGGTGAATTCCAAAAAAAGAGCAGAGCATAACAGATAGAAATACAAGCGCAAAACAGAGGTATGTTATTTATTATTCATTTGCTCTCCAGTCTCCTCCCCCTCCTCTCTCTCTTATTACTTCACTTGTATTTATTTTGTGTTAATTACAGATATAATTGACAAGGCAAGGCAGTATCAATTTCTTCTGCTTTAACATTTTTTATTTTATTTTTATGAAGCAGCTTTCATTTTGCATGGTTTAGAGTTTTTTTGTTTTCTTTTTGCTACTTTTGTATCATTATTTTTTAAAAAAATAAAAAATTCTTGAAGTTTTTTTTTGGTTCATAAATATCATCATGGGATTGGAAATGCAATGAAGTTAGGGTTCTGAACTTTTTTTTTCGGATTTAGTTATCAAATTCTTTAGCTGTTTTGACACTGTTTTATCCAGAAATTTAGAGAATGGGGACGAATTTCAACTTCAAGAACTTCCCAAATGACCCGTCAGATGCCGTTGGTTGCCGGCCACCGGGGAATTCTCCGCTGACCAGACAGTCATCGATCTATTCGTTAACTTTTGACGAACTTCAAAACACAATGGGAGGATCATTAGGCAAGGACTTTGGGTCAATGAACATGGATGAGCTGTTGAAGAATATATGGAGTGCAGAGGAGACACAGACCATGGCAACAGCCACCTCTACTGTGGTCGAAGAGGGTGGTGGTCTCCAGCGTCAGGGTTCGCTGACGCTGCCGCGGACGCTGAGTCAGAGGACGGTGGATGAGGTCTGGAAAGACATGTCAAAGGAATATGTTATTAATGGGACTAGTGCTGGAGCTGCTAATAATGTGCCCCAGAGGCAGCCCACTTTAGGAGAGATGACTTTGGAGGAGTTTTTGTTGAGAGCTGGGGTGGCGAGAGAGGATACTCAAGTGGCTCCAAAGGTTAATACTAATGGTGGGTTTTTTGGTGATTTATCACGGTCGGCCAATAATAGTTTAGCGATTGGTTTTCAGCAGAATAGGGGTGTAGGATTGAATAACGATAATACTAATCAGATCTCTTTGCAATCGTCTAATTTGCCTTTGAATGTTAACGGGGTTAGATCAAATCAGGCACAGGTGCAGCAGCAGCAGCAAATATTTCCTAAGCAGCCTAATATGGGATATGTGACGCAGCCTAATAACGATAATACTAATCAGATATCTTTGCAATCTTCTAATTTGCCTTTGAATGTTAATGGGGTTAGATCAAATCAGGCACAGGTGCAGCAGCAGCAGCAGCAGCAAATATTTCCCAAGCAGCCTAATATGGGATATGTGACGCAGATGCCTTTACAAAGTGGTCCTGGAATTAGAGGTGGAATGTTGGGGATTGGAGATCAAGGAATCGATAGCGGTTTGATGCAGGGTGGAGGGATGGGAGTGGTTGGATTGGGAGGTATTGCAACGGGGTCACCTGCGAACCAGCTGTCATCAGATGGGATTGGGAAGAGTAATGGGGATACATCTTCTGTATCTCCAGTGCCTTATGTATTCAGAGAAAGTGTAAGGGGAAGGAGACCGGGTGGTGCTGTTGAGAAGGTGGTTGAGAGGAGGCAAAGGAGAATGATTAAGAACAGAGAGTCAGCTGCAAGGTCTCGTGCTCGCAAGCAGGTGATTATCTTGTTTGATATTTTATATATCATCTATTGATTTATACATTTAGTTCTTGATTTTAAGTTTGCTGCAAATTCGATTTCAGTATATTGGTTTGAAATCTGTTCTTGAATTGAAACTTTGCATTAATTTAGAAGCAAGTTTGATATCTTTAAGATAAAAAGAATGTGTGGAAGCATGTACTATCCGTGCATTTGATGTAACCAATCCCATGGTTTATTTCCTATTTTCCGTACAATTGCACAATGGTTCTTTTACACTGCACCAAACTAGAGGAAAGCCGATAATAGGTTATTAGCAATGTTTTATTGACTGAAGTTCTTAGACACTTGATAAGTGCCCATATAGACAAACTTGCTGTGCAAAAGAGAAGAAAGAACAACGGTTCATTTACAATGAACCAAACTAGAGGAAAACCAGTAATAGGTTATTGGCCATGTTTTATTGAGTGAAGTTCCTAGACACTTGATAAGTATCCATATAGACAAACTTTCTGTGCAAAAGAGAAAAAAGAAGAATGACTGTGATATTTAGGTTTTCATATCAGTAAGTTGTTTTGAAATATTCCATCTTGACACTTGTTGTATGTCACCAAAAATTAAGAAAGAAAAAACAATCACAAGTTTCTTCTTCTTGTGGTTCATGAATTTTGCTGGCCATTAACCTTCTACTTTTATCATCTATGGCCTCTGCGCTTGCCAAAACACCATGAAAGATTATGGGGCAGAATGGTAATGTGATAGCGATCTGACATGACAAGAGATGAAAGTTTTTGAGAAGTCAAGGTCATGAGAAGTTATAAAGATCCAGTTTGTTACAAGGTAATGGAACATTTGTTTTAAGGATCACAACATGAATTTGAACTTGTATTGGGCCAAATTCAACAAACGTTAATTAAGAGCTGAACACTTTTGACTTATTTTGAATCAAAATATTATACAGGAACATAAGTAGATATTTTTAAAATAGAGTGTGTTGGATTATTACTTTTTAGCATGTGCTCAATATATACTCTTTTTTCTCATTTTGGTTTTTACCAGGCTTATACCATGGAATTGGAAGCAGAAGTGGCAAAGTTAAAAGAGGAAAACGAAGAATTGCGGAAGAAACAGGTATTTTAGCTTTTGTCACACCCAATTATTTGTTCCTGCCATATCACACCCACCCACTCAAGGTATCAGTGTCTGTTACAAATTCAAAACCTTTGTATTTACCACTCATTGATTGTGGGTTGGTTACTGCAGGCGGAAATGATGGAAATACAGAAAAATCAGGTGCTAAATCTATCTAGTGCTCTTTCCATTGAGCGGAAAATAACGAATAATCTTGCCTGTTTGCTCATAGCATGTCTAATGACTATTCAATGCTCCTATAAAGTCTCCATGTATTTTCCCACTTTTTTCTTTATTACAAAAAAATGTCTGTGCTTAATGTCAATAAAAGGAGGTACATCTTGTGTGCGTCTGTGTGTACAAACTCTATATTTGCTTGTTCTATGGTTACTTGAAAGCATTGCAAATATAGTGCCTTCAAGTTATGGGCCATTAATTGTCTTTACTTATTTTGTGGTTAAAAAAATTTCATCACTTTGTAAGTTGACTAATTATAGTTCCATGGCAATTCAATAAATATCATTACCTTGAAAAGAGAAAAGAATATTATTTAATTTATTATATTACAAACTGTTAAATATATTTACATATTATATCGTAATAATTTGTTTTATCATTTTGTAATTTAACTAATTTCACCATGATTGTGATAATTACAAATGATCAATTATACTCTTGACAAAAAGAGTATCCTGTTATCTTAGAGAAGAAAATAATACTATTTATTTCCTAAAAGGTTATTTTTAAGTGATTGTAAGTTAATGAGTACTTGTATTTAATGTATTGTAAATCTTATCTTAGTACTTTGTAAATTTTAAGATGCTATAATTAAAGTTCCTTTAGATAACAATAGCAAGCATATTCGTAAATGATGGTCTCCTGAGATATTTTCTCCTTGCTTGAACAAAATGGGAGAAGTGGAATGCCTGAAATAAGGATCATTGATGCAAGTGCGCTTCTTACCTTTTTTTTCAAATAGGAGCGATGATCAGGAGTATCACTTTTGACTGTGCTTTCTACTTGCTAATTTTCTGTGACTACGTCAATTGTCAACTTTTATTTGTGTGCCACAAATCTTGATGCAATACTGATATATAACGTTGTGGTCTTATGAAATCTCTAGTGTTTATAATGCTACATTCATATGAATATGACAAACCAGCGCTGCAGCTTATCAATGAAATAACTATGATCAAGCATGCACCATCTGATTTGCCTTATACTTTTCCTACATAAGCTGGACACTGTACATTGCTGGGCATTTCAGTTGTGGAAATCATTGCTTCCTACTGCGATAGCATTTAGCGTTTCTTGTGTTTCTGTTCAGCAGTGTGTCTCTCCAATTGACATTTATAATTGTGGCATAATGTACTTTTTGACAGTAACCACGCAGACACTGAGGTCGTCTTGATTTTTCTCCATTTGGTGGTGTTACAGGTTGCGGAGATGATGAATATGCAGCAGGGTGGTAAGAAACGGTGCTTGAGACGAACTCAGACAGGTCCATGGTGAATTGAAAGTGTTTTGTGATTATCCCCGTTGAAAATCATGTATGGTATTGGTAGGTGACTGTACATATTTAATGGAATTGTGTTTTCTTCTGTAAATGGAGAAGATACGAATTTTACAGTGAGAAGATCCGGAGGTTTACTGTGATGTAAATCAAACCTTCCAATATGTACTAACTGTGCTTGCATCTCTTCTGAACTTCTTTGATAAGTAATTAGATTGGCAAATGCATTTTGTGTTGGTGACCATTTTATCTATGTTTCCCGCAGTGTTGTATTTCGGTTCTCCTCTCATAATGATCCCTTTTTATTGTTCTTTGTATTGATTTTGAATCATTGAGGAGGAGAAGTATACATAAAGCCTCACTCAGTCACTTGTTTTCTTCATCGATGTGGATAACAATGGACTTCTGAGATATTAGCAAGTATTTACATCATTGAAGTCAAGTCAGCGAGCACAATTGTACATGGCAAACAAATGAAAATTAGAGTAGCATGATGGGGCCTGTCAGTCTGATTGCTTTTTGCGTTCTAGGCAAAGCTCTGTACCATCTGAGCCCTGATTCTAGGGTTAGAACTGGAAATGCAAAGCCAACTGGGAAGTAATCGATCTGGGAAGCATGCCTCAGATGGCCTTGGTGACAATTATCATAATCCCAGTCTCATGGAAGTTCGGCTAATCTCGTGTTTCATGAGATGCATGAGTAAACTAATAATCCTCAAGCCTCGCCATGCCATTCAAAGACACCATTCATAATCCGAGCCACACGAAATCATTTGCAGAACTGGCCTGGTTCAGAACTAAACCTTCCAGATTTTCTTGAAGCGACGAGGTTGCACAGATATTTGCATGTTTATATCAAGTTTATACCAAGAAATTCTCGACTCTTCAGTATCTGGGAAATCACAACATTCAGCTCCTCAGTTTGAAATTAATCATCTGCAGACAGTACATGCAACGCCGTGAAATTCCTACTCCGGTGCCCCTAGATCGACAATGAATACTATACAACAACCCCTTGCAGGGAAAAGTAACTCCAAAATTCCTGGATATGCGCGGATAGCATATCCATCAATTTAAGCAGAATGGGCACCCCAAACAGTCCTTTGCATGAACGTAGTCTATTCACATCCCCTATAGGCAAAGGTAATATCACCTCCCTCAAATACTTAATCCTACCCCCAGCAGAGAGGTAGCAGCAATAGTTTCTGGTAATCATTTCATCTGCATGCCCTGAGATTCTATTGCTAGTATGGGTAGCCAGAGGTGCATGCCATGTCCTTCCAGGATATCATCTTCCTGCGATCCCTCCCTCTAAATGATCTAGCAAGAAGACTACCACTAACAGGTTTTACACAAACCAACATCAACAGCAGAAGAACACTTTGCACTTGGAGATGCCTCATTGATGAAATACTCAAACAACACTGCAAGACAGTGCGCACTTGATGAGCTAAGACATGATTTTCTTGATCCAAAGGTAGCAGCTTTAATATATAAAGATTGACCTGCAGAACACCAACGGGAAACATGAATTTGTAGTCCTTCAGCAAGGAAACTAGCACCACATTTGAGACAAACAACACAAAAAGAACACTGAAAATAAAGACAATTAGTAGGCTTAACATGAGCATGATAAATCACCAGGATGCAACTCTTTCTTACATTAATAGTGAATTGGTTGCAGTTGACTTTCCAAGTAGATTAGCATTCAAATACCCTAACAACTCGTAAGGTAGATGCACCATACGAAGGTGTTCTTTAAACAATGCTGGACAACCACTAAATGTCTGCAACAATAATCTACCAGTGGTAATATTCTGTATTATAATTCTGATGTCTTAGTTTATTTTGTCTCGATCTGTCTCCAAGATAAAAGCTAACTATTTATTTTGAAGGAGTAAGCTTAACATCATTCACAGCAGACGCAGCTGCGATTAGAGACCCCATCTTCCCCAACATTCTCTGATCTTCCGTCCATATTGACATGTATTGGTTCCTGAAGTTGATTTGTATCAATGACGGGCAAAGTTGAAGCCTGATTAGGTGGGGGGCCTGTAGGTGACCGGCCAAGTAAATCGCATAAAGGTGTAAACCCACAGAAAACTTTCACAATTCAGAGCAGGCCATTCAAGCTTTGTAAGTGATTCAAGCTGTTCCCTGTAAGCCAATCAAAGAATTCCGACTTTTCAACCCAAAGCATACCTTACCACAATGACAAACAAGACAACAAGGGAGCCACAGAATGAGAATTAATACCCAAAATAAGAGGCAATAAGCACGCATCACTAGTCAGAAGAGGTAAAACGATTAGGACTATAAAAATTCCGCAACATGAGCCACTACATTATCTTATAATAGAGGCCATTGTAGTCCTAGCTGAAAGAACAAAAATATGAAAGCTTATACTCAGATTTGATCATATTTGGGCACCCATCCCCAACTCAAATGTCTAGCCTTCCCCTAATGGTCCAAGACTTCAAACAGACAGATCAGTGACTCACACAAGAGCCTGCTGTGCCCTTTTCTGAGAGCGAATTCTTTGCACAACTGTCTGCAACCGATTCAGCTGGCGATACAGAGACAATCCAGATAAAACAATCTCATTTATAGCTGTTTCACTGCTTGCAGGTTCAAGGTCACTGAGTAATGGGGCTGTCTCTAGTGAGAAACCAATCCCTGCCAAAGGCTGGGCCCACTTATATGGACGTGAAGTTCTCCTTTCATCAAATGCAAGGGAGAACAAACGTCCATACCTGGTGAGGCAGCTCAGTGCCAGTGTCACTGTGAAACAAGTTGCACAAGATGTTATTTTCTGGTCCTTCAAGCGATCCTTCAACCCCAACACATACAACATTCAACTTTAGAAAGTATTCGAACTTCAAAGTGAGGAGCTTTGGAGATTTTGTGATTAGAAACCTCATCATCAAATATATGGAGAATAGTCTTGAGTGAATGAGCTTGATACAATCCTGCTTGATCAATGCCCTCTTTGCTTTGAACCCTCTTTCCCCTCCTTTGACCATCATCTTCCTCGTCAGGTGCATCATCCACCAACCTGGAAGTCTCTTCATTGGTGGATATACCTGGTCTATTCAACAAACATCACTTTAGTACTCTCCGACCATGTTAAATCACAAACGCAGGTTTTGCAAAGCACATACCGCTGTCCTTATTTCCTTGCTGGCGAGTTGAAGATTGAGCTTCTTTAACATTTCCCGCCAGCTCCAAATCAATACATTCTCCAAAAGCTTCCTTTTGCGCCAACAACTGCGAGTAAATCACATTAGGTGGAGGCGTAAGCAGCTCCGCTGAGTTGTGCTGCTTTAATTTCTTCGTATGCAGAACTCCTAATTGATTCTGTACAGGCAATAAAGCTTTCTTAAGCGATTTAAGATGTGACGGCAAACTCAGACAAGAACTTCCTGTCCGCAATAGTACTCTCCAAACAGGGCTTCCTTTTGCTGCCCCAGTTTGTCACACAACGTACACAGCTCTTTTCTCTAAATTCCAAAAACATTAAAAAAGAAGAAAGAGTAAACACCAACACAAATTATTTTTCAAAATATCAAGTTACCCGGTGAAGCTCATAATGAAGCATCAAATTATGCGAAGCATGAGGAGACTAATTCGAACCTTTAATGTGCTGCGAAGCATGCAAAAACTCAACTCCTCTCGTACATCAAATTATACAGCTGTCGTAAAATACACTGGAGCTTTTGCCTTTTCTGTCTAATTCTTTTTTTATATTAATATATTAAAACAGTTTAAAAATATAAAAAAATATTTTTAATAAAAAAATATTTAATTTTTTTTAAACGGTTTAAACCGCCTTTCCAACTACTGCTTCCATTTACAGCTTTGTAAACAGTTTGGTAAAATCTTTTATTTTAAAATATATTAAAATAATATTTTTATAACTTTTTTTATTTCTAATTATATTAAAACAATTAAAAAATAGTGTAAAAATAATTTGAATCGACCTATTGACCAAAAAGAAAGAAAACAAGTACACAAAACTCATAGATTTTAATGTCAATTTGAATAATAATTTTAATTAAATATATATTTTAATTCAACTAGCAATAATTAAAAATACTTTTTCAATTTTTTTAAAAAAAATATAATTCTATAACCGCAAAACCGACTACTATGTTCTTTTGTCTTATATGAATGGTAGATGTATTCTTCTTTTCTTTTCTTTTTTTTTCTCCAAACCCTTTTTTTTTTCTTACTATACTTTTCACTCTCTCCTGCTTTCCAAATCATGCATCTCTTGACGGTAAAAATTTTACATCACAAACACGTGATCGGCTCGAAGATATACGGTCGATACATGCTTTCATTAAGAAAAAACAAACACGTGATCGAAAGTCATCGTTGCCCAGAACGTATGAATAAGACAATAAATAAGATGGCCCCCACTGTCATTTCACTCCTAGTCAAATTTCAAATTTCCAGTAAAAGGCAATGAATGACATGACGAAGACCCTTCAACCACAACATTGATAAAAAGAAGTAAGAAACCGCATTAATAGCTTGCTCAGTGGTGAAAATTATTTTTTATTTAAAAATATATTAAAATAATATATTTTTTATTTTTTATATTATAATATTAAAATATCCAAAAATATATATAAAAAATAATTTAAAACTAAAAAAATTTAAAAACATAGTTAGACCTAAAAACTAAACACAATCTAACACTTATAACTACATTAATAAAACAAAAATCATATCGAATCATAATAAAAAAAAACCCAAACCTAAAATTAGCTCAAATTATTGTCTCCTTTTCAGTTTTTTTATTGCCTCCCAGATAAATCTTAGTTGATTAACTCGTGATTAGTTGTTGGTCGAATAATTTATTTAA
>Ga0307507_10007914_pt1 | contig 15037 bp, 9 predicted proteins | sample 7_EM_MG_FD_207223 | JGI IMG/M metagenome (GOLD analysis project Ga0307507, IMG submission 207223) | Populus trichocarpa ectomycorrhiza microbial communities from riparian zone in the Pacific Northwest, United States - 7_EM | ecosystem: Host-associated > Plants > Roots > Unclassified | place... | reverse complement strand
TCAATTGTTTTCCATTATCTTCTATCTTATTTCCTTTAACCCCTTTTCTGCTGCCAATATATGTTGCTATTCCGCTGTATAAATAGTAGGCCTTCCTGGCCCTCTAAGAAAGAATGAAGTCTTAAGTATCACGAGCGCGCACATCCTTCCGGTATATAACTTGACTTTTGGTCCATTTTTCAACACTTGCTATATTATAAAACCTTCCCCTTACTCTGAATACTTGCACAGGGCGTTAATGCTTTAAATGGAAAGTCAGGTCATAAATTCAATAGCAATCTATAAACAAAAGAAGAGAAATGCGTATTAGAGTTCTTTGGGCCGCACTTATCAAACTGTAACTTCCATAGAAGTAAATAAGAAAAATTTAAGGTTCGAAATCCAATGGTGGGGTGCCTAGTGTGAGTTACCTCTGAATACCAAGAGACTACCGACCGCAAAAAAAAAAAGAGAGAGGGAGGGAGAATGGGCTAAGTTACTCTCTTGTTTCGTAACCCTCATACCAAATCAGAAAATGAAGAAAGGGCATGTAATATATCCGGAAACTGGCATGGAACGTGAGGCGAATTATCACTGGAGGAATTCATGAAATCCCTCCGGTCGGGATGTACAGTATAGAGTATCAGAAACACGGAGAAAAAGGTGGCGGCAGGTCAATAGCTAATCTGCCTCCAGTTATGATTCCTGTTTTTATTGATTTACTCACTGCTAAGGTTATCCGGTCATTCTGTGAGGTGTTTTTGTTGCTTCCTGGGGCTCCAAGATGCTGTAGGGGGGGACTCCGGGTGAACGCCGTCATGGCAGAGCACTCGTTTCTGTTGGAGGGGGGGGTAGTGGGGTGGGGGCTGGGAGGGACCCCCGAAGTGTGCGCGCGTTGTCGGAGCAAGTAACCTGTGGCACATGGCGGGTATATGCGATTGAAAGTAGCCCCTACAGTCGCTAATTTGTCTGGGGAAGTCATGAGTGAGAGGGGGTGAGGTTGCGGAATTTCAATTGAGTTGTTCCATAAATCATGTAAAAAGCAGCCCTCTTTGATATCGTGCATTTTTAGTGGTAGAATATTGAATAACCAAGAGGGGAAGCGACAGTGCATCCCTATCATAGAGTATTCGAAAAAAAAAGAGAAAAAGATCTAGGGGAAGAAAAGGAGAAAATGAGTATAGATGGTGTTGTATTATATTGTGCAAGCGGGAATGGAAAGAAGGAATTAACGAGGGAAACAAAAAGGAAACGAAAGAGGAAAGCAGAGGGCACGTGCCGCATTTCACATTATATCGAATAAAGAGTAAATTTTTTGTCCACATCCGCTACGCATGTACAACGTAGTGAATCACGTATGAAATGATGATAAAATGGCTGATAAGGAAGGGTTATAAGAGTGTGAGATAGTAGACAAGAGTCAAGGAGGAAATAAAGAGAAAGAGAAGAATCGCTACCACGGGGGGCGGGGATCGAGGGGAAGGGGCTTCGTAGTGAAAGGTATGTTGATGGGAAAGGCAGAAAAGGGCATTGAAGTAAGTCCGATGGCTTAAACGAGGGACGCTCGGGGTTTCTTTCGCGACTTTCCTTCATCGCTAAGAGGGATTGTTCTTTTCTTACTGTTGCTATTCGAGATGTTCCCTTGGGAAAGAGTCTTCCCCATGTGTCCGGCTTGTTTGGTATCTATGGGGGTGGGCGGGGAGTCTAGGTCCGGAGAGTAATTGCACAACTCCTACGTGCCCCCGGGACATAGCTAAACTAAAGGCTGTTTCCCTGCTGAGGGCTGGTATTTCGGGATCAATATCCTCTCGTTCCAATAGCAACCTTACTATTCCCTCATACCCGCCCTCCGCAGCCCACCAGAGCGGTGTTCCGCCAATTTCGGTTTCTGGAGTATTGGGATTGATGTCTTTCCGGTGCAATAGCAAGCTCACGACTCCCTCATGTCCACCCACCGCGGCCATCAGAAGTGGCGTTCGGCCATAGCTGCTATCTGGAGTGTTGGGATTGGTATCTTCTCGTTCCAATAGTAGCCTTATTATTCCCTCATAGCCGCGGCGCGCAGCACACCGGAGCGGTGTTCGACCATCTTCGGTGTCTGGAGTGTTGGGATTAGTATCCTGGCGTTCTAATAGCAACCTTACTATTCCCTCATACCCGTGCTCCGTAGCCCACCAGAGCGGTGTTCCACCAAATTTAGTGTCTGGAGTGTTGAGATTGAAATCCTTCCGTTGTAATAATAACCCCACCACACCCTCATGTCCACCCGCCGCGGCCGCCAAGAGTGGTGTCCGGCCACCCCGGGTATCTGGGGTGCTGGGATTAATATCCTGTCGTTCTAATAGTAGCTTGACTACCCCCTCGTGCCCATACTCCGCAGCCCACCGGAGCGGTGTTCCACCATATTCGGAGTCTGGAATGTTGAGATCGAGACCCTCCCGCTGTAATAGCAACCTCACTGTTCCCTCATGTCCACTGGCCGCGGCCGCCAGGAGTGGCGTTTGGCCACTTTTGGCGTCTGGAGTGCTGGGATTGATATCCTCGCGCTCCAATAGCAACCTTATTATTCCCTCATACCCGCCATTCGCAGCCCACCATAGCGGGGTTCGACCATATTCGGTGTCTGCAGTGTTCGGATTAATATCCACTCGTTTCAGTAGTAGCCTTACTACTCCCTCATACCCGCCCCCAGCAGCCCACGAGAGTAGACTATCTCGGGTGTCTGTGGTGTCGGGGTCAATATCTACTCGTTCTAATAGCAACTCTACCAATCCGTGATGCCCGCGCTCCATAGCCCACTGGAGCGGTGTTCGGCCATATTGAGTGTCTGGAATGTTGGGGTCGACATCCACTCGTTCTAATAGCAACTCCACCACCCCCTGATGACCGCGCTCCATAGCCCACTGGAGCGGTGTTCGACCATATTGGGTGTCTGGAGTGTTGGGATCAATATCCCATCGTTCCAGTAGCAACTTTACTACTCCCTGATGTCCACCCTCCACAGCCCACAGGAGCGGTGTTCGACCATATCCAGTATCTGCAGTGTCGGGATTGATATCCTCTCGTTCCAATAGTAGCTTTACTACTTCCTCATGCCCGCGCTCCGCAGCCCACAAAAGTGGCGTTCGATTATATTGGGTATCTGCTGTGTTGAGATTGATATCTTTCCGTTGCAAGAGTGTCCTTACAACCTCCTCATGGCCTCCTACCGCTGCCCATGCAAGCGCCGTTCGACCCAAAGTATCTGTCGCGTTAATGTCCCATCCCTTCATCCGCAACAGGATAGCAACTGCCTCCGCAATCCCAAGAAACGCTGCTCCATGGAGCCCCGTAAAGTCACTCGGACCATCCCTCCCATAAAAACACCAGTCCCACCAAGGTCCACTGTCATGATAATGTAGCAAGAGCAGCTGAGAGGATATATGTTGTTCAAACCCAATCAAAAGTTCTAGTGCAAGCGGACTCATACACACAACCTTCTCCCTTCTGATATGCTTTCCCCAGTAACAAGAAGCATATTCAACAAGAGGAGCTGTTGATGGGTCGAGATGATGATTTGACGAAAGTTCTCGGACACACGGAAAATTGAGGTACGTCAAACAAACCTCCGTGATCATAGAGTGTGGACCATGAAACAGGCTTCGATTGTTGGATAAATATTCCTGCAAAGTGGAGTGGACAAGTCGAACCGTGGAGGAGAATGCCTCGACCATGATGAGCCCTAAAGAGCATCTCAGGATAGTTCCAATTTCAGGAACGCCCTCGCGATCAAGATCTGTGGATCCTATCTTTACTCCTAAGGCATAACATAGCTCGCTAGTGTGTAGCGGTCGCTCCGAATTCGATACCCACATCAACGCTCCCATTCCGAGTGCGGATCTACCTCCTTTCTGGGCTTTCATTCGATCTAGGGTTACCGCGTACGCATCTCCTAAATGATTTCCTTTGATCATCTCGTCCAACTTTTGCCTTCTCGTAGAGATGGTAACCTCTCCCAGGATCGCGTCGATGTTCAGCGAAACAAGGAGGAATCTACAGACCATGGTTAGTCAATAAGACCATGCATAGAATAAGGACTGCGGATGCCCCTACGCACATTTCAGAGACTTTCTCTGGAATAATTCTTAGGATATCCGCCCGTAAGTCATCGGGCATCGCCACAGGCTCGGGGTCCATCTCCAACCTTTTTTCCAAATACAACCGTATTTCATGCGTCTTCGGAATGATCGGTATTGTAAGCCTAGTGCTGAAATATCTTGCAATTTCTGTCTCCGCCTGAGGCCTCCCGGTTAGAAATATTCGTGTCCTCGGTGACTCCCGAAGGACATCTTTCATCGACCCCAGAAGCTCCAGTAGATGCTTAGGGGGGCACTCATCCAAAGCATCAATACAAATGAAAACCTTTGGTAATATTACAACAGCCTGCTTCAGCATGTCCACTATATCCGGGAGTCGTAGACCTCGACCCCCGACCTCCGTTTTCGCCTTCTGAAACGCCTTTTGCACGTGCCCCAGGACTTCCTCTTTAACAAGTAGCTGCTTAAGGATGGCTCCTATGATGTTGGCAGCCGCCTGCTCATGCTGGTCGCTGAAGTCGCAGTAGAACATTGCGATGGCAATTTCTTCCTCACACGGTTCATCGCACAGGTTATCGATGACTAGTGAACTAGTATTGCTGGCCGTCAGTGACAATCCTTACTTCTCCCCGGTGAAGCAAGCACTTACCTGAGATAGGTTTTCCCTACTCCCGGATTCCCACAGCAAAATAAGATGGCTTTATCTGCTCCACCTTCATTACTCTTCCACTCCCGAAATTCACTTGTTTCTAAAATCCAATTGCCCACCCCATCGAACCTGTCGATGCGCACATCCTGATGCCTTCTCCTGGGGTCCAGTGGTGAGAGCCACTTCATAATTTCCGGGTTCTCATCGGTTATGACTTTGTTCACCGTTATGAACTTGGTATGAATATTCGTTACGTTATTGAGAGAGTTGACATTGTCACTGCCAATCGAGATCGAGTGTCGATACGCTGTGTTGTCCATGGTGTGTCCAAGTGTTCGTCGAGCGTAGATATGATAGCGGTAATAGTGATAGCGGTATTGGGGGTTTATGGAATTTGCTCCGGCCAGGCTGAAAAAAAAAACGGAGGGGTGCGGCTCCAACAGCTACGATAAAACTAGGATCCAATCATTCTCCCGCTGAGTAAACAGTAGAACATCTGTGGCTGTGAGGCACGGCAATCTGTGCTTTAAGCCCCCCATCAAATTTGGTCCAAGAGTCTGTCATGTACTATACGAGTGCTCGAGTAGACTCATCCCAGTCCACCTTGCAGTACTTATTAAAATCGAACCATTGGCTGCCTATGCATGAGATGGTCCCATCAGAGACTACTCGTACAATAGCTAACTAGCTTAAAGTGTCGCAAGAGGCCTGACTTCCTTTGGCTATTGGTAAACTATCCAAATCGCGAAGTTACAGTAGCAATCGGTTAGAACAGCTAAGTTCTAGTTGTGGCTTCTCTGCCGTTAACATAACGAAAGAGACTTAGGGCCTATTTATCTAACCGCCCAGTCCTAAAATTTAGGTAATAAAACAACTCAGTGGTATCATCCCCCGGGAGATGGTGCGAAAATGATTATCCAATTTTCAACCGTTTAAAATTCTTGCTTCTGGACGATCAAAACGTAACGTTACCTCAGAGTTGGCAAATCCTACCAAACGCCAGACGGCAGGCTAAGTACAGTATGTATCATACTTGTAAACACCATCCACTACTTACCCGCACACCTCCAAATGTCAAGTCTCTCTTAACGGCCGGTACCGTCTCCTATCGCTAGACGGCCGCCTATAGAAGGTAAATAGGCCCTTGATTGCAATCCCAAAACTTTAGAGGTCAGCTACTGCGATTGGTTGAAATTTGATTTTTCACTGGGCCAAATAGGCCGCCTACTCGAGTAGTGAATACCGGTAGGATAGAATACCGGTAAAGCTAATGTGACGAATACTTCTGGACTGACCTTTAGTGATGACCCATATGGATCTCATGTTAGGGGTGTTTGGCGCATTTGGCATGACAGGGTTGGGGGTCGCTTATGTAATCCAGTTGAGGCTCTGATTGACCAAAGCCGATTGCATAAGCACCCTACCTGTGGCCTGAAATCCGATGAGTATCGCGCCAAACAACCCCTGATTCTTTATTGCTTTCATCACGCCCCGACAAACTTTACTACCTACCAGAACAATAGGTCCAGGGATAGGATTGTACAAAGCTGTACGCACCCATTCCGGGAGCCCGGCGGCAGGATAGGGGAAGTGAACGCTGAGAAGCATCGCGAGATAACTCGTGACCTTAGCCAACAGAATTCACTAACATGATAGGAGTTGGCATTTAAACGGCGACGAAAACTCCAAGAGTTAAGTTAACCCAAACGACTCTAATCGCCAGTGCACAAGTTTGGAGTAGGGAAGTTCTTCGTCTCTCATTCTGTTCTCGATCTAGCACTCACGCTCAACTAACTAGCTAACAGTAAAGACAGGGGTATATCCGTTCATGTCCTAGTGTGCCCACACGTCCACACTTTAGTGCTCCTCCATACTATACTATTTGCGCTTCCTGTTACCTACGCTCCTCGATACAACGTTCTACTACCGGGATTATTTTACCATCACTTTCTCCTCGAAGTATGGTATGCCCCCCTTTCCCGTTTCTGAACCCCTGTGTTGATAAAAGGAAAAATTGGCATCATACAGAATTCCCACCGTTCATAGCGTTCACGCATCCGACTCCCCATGAGCGTATTGCTTCCGGCACCACATCGACCCCAAACACCTATCCGAAACCTTTGCCCGAACGATAAAGGGATAAGCTGAGAGTCATAGTACGCTGAACATGCCGAGCAGCATCAAAGACTTCCGACATTCACATCAACGTAATACCAGATTCGCAACCCAAGCTTCTATACCGAGAAGCTAATATTATCAGAAATCAGAATTCATTCTCGGAACAGGCTGGGTCTCGTTAGCACCGGATCCCGGCTTTCTAATCTTTCAACTAAATGGTAATAATTACTGATAAGACAATCAACATTACCTTAGACTCGCCGCTTTAATAGGTACATTACTTGAGTTCTTGATCCCGTAATATAATTATTCCGTAACTTCAGATCTATTCATGCTGGAATCCCATCGATTAATTAGATTACTAGCGTCTATTCACCTTCCCAAATCTCAAGTGATGACCTTAATCTCAGGAGAAACTCCCGGGAGTCTCCAAAACCGCCCTTGAGCATGTACAAATAGCCACAGCAAATATGTACAAGGCTGACACCTTTGGGGTGAGAATAACCAGTAAGCATCCACCCCCACCCTACCTTGCCTAAGCCCCTCACTCATTCAGGAAGCTTTAAGTTCCAATTATTGTGAAAATCCAGGTTAAGATAGTAATTTAATGGAAGGGAATTTTCTACTAATGAAACATCGAAGACATCTTGTGAAGGGAACTTATTGTTCGAGTGTTCTACTAAAAAATGTATAATGGTCTTTTGTGCTGTACTTTGGGCACGATAACTTCTGTAGAAATAGATAAAAATTTAATGGAAAAAAATTGAAAACTGAAAATGTGCTGGTAAGGTGCTCAGTCCGCTGGTGATAGTGCGAGTTATAATATTTCTGGATATTAACTGACTAGGGATTTCTAAAAAAAAAACGAAAAAAAAAACGAAAAAAAACGTAGGCGGAAAAGGAAAAGAAAAAAAAGAAGGAAAAGAGAGGGGAAACAGGCTGGCTGCTCTCCAGATTTATAAATCGAAATGCTGGATGAGAAGAAGAAATAATTGGCCTAGAGTATATCTGGAAGCTCACATTAAATGTAAAGCGGATTTCTTACTAGAGGAGGAATTCATGATATCCCCCATTCCGCAGAGTTTTATAGCACTGTGTCTATAACACCTGGGAGAGAGTAAAGGCTAACAACCAATCCATTTCCCGCCGTGATTCTTGTTTTTATTGATTTATCCGCCGTTGCGACTGGGTTGTGTGAAGTTGTGGTGACACTTCCGGTGAGTGCCGTCATAGCCGAGCACTCGTTCTTGGCACCGGAGGGGCTGGCAGGACCGCTAGCCGCATGCTAGTTATCAGAGTGGGGGACTTGTAGTACGCGGTTGGCGTGGGTGATTGAAGATAGGCCCTACCATCGCTGCTTGGGCTAAGGAAGTCATGAGCGAGAAATGGGTGAGACTGCGGGATTCCTATCGATTGTTCCACAAGTAATGTCAAAAAGCCTTCATCTTTCATATTATACATTGTGAGTGGTAGAATACTAAAGGATTCCGAGGCAAAGGTACAATGCAGTCCTATGATAGAGAATTCAAAAAAAAAAAAGAGTAATCTAGGAAAGAAAACGGAGAGATGAGTCTATAGGTAATACAAGGAGATAAAAAACTTTGTGTTGTACAGTACAAGTGAGAGGCGAGGAGAAGGGAAAAAAGTAGCGAGAAAAAACAAAAAAGGAGTAGGGGATGAAAACAGAGATTATGCGCCATATTCCACCTTAGGAATTGAACAAAGACCGGTAACCTTTTATCCATATTCACTCGCGTGCAAATATAGCAACTACCTATGAAATGATAGTAATAAAATAATAGATAAGGGGGGCTAATAAGGGCGGGAAAACAGAAGAGAAGAATTAGGGGAAAAATAATGACGAAGGATCGCTATTAAGAGGGGGGAGGGGCAGGTATTGTGGGGAAGGGGCTTCGATGACGAAAGGCAGGCTGGCGGGAAAGGTTAAAAAGGGCGTTGAAGTATGTCCGACGGCTTAGGTGAGGGGTGTTCTGGGTTTCTTTCCCGGTTTTCCTTCATCGCCGGGAGGAACTGTTCTTTTGTTGTGGCTGTCAAAGATGGTTCGTTGTGGAGGAGCCTTCTGCCCCATGTTTTCGGCTTGTTGGGTATCAATGTGGGTGGGAGGGGAAGGCTTAGATTCGGAGAGTAATTGCACAACTCCGGCATGCCCCCGGGACGTAGCTAACTCAAGGGCGGTTTTGCCGCTGGGGTCTGGTATGTTGGGATTGAGATCTTCTTGTTCCAATAGTAACTTTACTATTCCCGCATGTCCACCAGTCACAGCGCACAAGAGTGGCGTTCGGCCACTTATGGGGTCTGGAGTGTTGAGATTGGTATCCTCTCGCTCCAACAGCAACCTTACGATTCCGCTATGGCCGTGCTCCGCAGCCCACCATAGCGGTGTTCGACCATGTTCGGTGTCTGGAGTGTTGGGATTGAGATCCTTCCGTTGTAATAGCAATCCCACTATTCCCTCATGTCCACCAATCGTGGCGCACAAGAGTGGTGTTCGGCTGCTTTTGGCGTTTAGAGTATTAGGATTGGTATCTTCTCGTTGTAATAGCAATCTTGCGATTCGCTTATATCCGCGCTGCGCAGCACACGAGAGCGGCGTTCCACCATATTGGGAGTCAGGCATGTTGGGATTGAGATCCTTCCGTTGTAATAGCAACTCCACTACCGCCTCATGTCCACCTGCCGCAGCCGTTAGGAGTGGCGTTCGGCCACTTTTGGTGTTTAGAGTGTTGGGATTGGTGTCTTCTCGTTGTAATAGCAATCTTATGATTCCCTCATATCCGCGCTGCGCAGCACACGAGAGTGGTGTTCCACCATATTCCGAGTCTGGAATGTTGGGATTGAGATCCTTCCGTTGTAATAGCAACCCCACTACCGACTCATGTCCACCCGCCGCGCCAGTAAGGAGTGGCGTTTGGCCACTTTTGGTGTTTAGAGTGTTGGAATTGGTGTCTTCTCGTTGTAATAGCAATCTTACTATTCCCTCATATCCGCGCTGCGTAGCATACGAGAGTGGTGTTCCACCGTACCCGGAGTCGAGAGTGTTGGGATTGAGATCTTTCCGTTGTAATAGCAACCCCACTACTGACTCATGTCCACCCGCCACGCCAGTCAGGAGTGGGGTTTGGCCACTTTTGGTGTCTGGAGTGTTGGGATGAATATCCTCTCGTTCCAATAGCAGCTTTACTATTCCGTCATGTCCACTCTGAGCAGCCCACCAGAGTGGTGTTCGACCATATTCGGTGTCTGGAGTGTTGGGATTGAGATCTTTCCGTTGTAATAGCAACCCTACTACTCTTTCATGCCCGCCCGCCGCAGCCGCCAGGAGTGGGGTTCGGCTATTTTTGGTGTTTGTGTCAGAAGTATTAGGATTAGTATCCTCTCGCTCCAATAGCAACCTTACAATTCCGCCGTACCCACGTCCCGCAGCCCACCAGAGCGGTGATCCACCATATTCGGAGTCTGGAGTGTTGGGATTGAGATCCTTCCGTTGTAATAGCAACCCCACTACTCCCTCATGCCCATCCGCCGCGGCCGCCAGGAGTGGCGTTCGGCCACGTTTGAAGTCTGGGGTGTTGGGATCGGAATCCTCTCGCTCCAATAGCTGCCTTACCACTCCGCAATACCCGCGTCCCGCAGCCCACCAGAGCGGTGTTGCACTAGATTCGGAGTCTGGGGTATTGGGATTGAGATCCTTCCATTGTAATAGCAACTCCACTACTCCCTCATGTTCACCCACCGCAGCCACTAGGAGTGGCGTTCGGCCACATTTAAAGTCTGGGGTGTTGGGATCGGTATCCTCTCGTTCCAATAGCAGCCTTACTATTCCGTCATACCCGCTCTGCGCAGCCCGCCGAAGCGGTGTACCATATCCGGTCTCTGGAGTATTGGGATTGATATCCCGTCGTTCCAATAGTAGCTTTACTATTCCCTCATGCCCGTGCTCCACAGCACACGAGAGCGGGGTTCGATTATCTCGGGTGTCTGTAGTGTTGGGATTGGTGTCTACTCGTTCCAATAGCAACTGTACTATTCCCCGATGTCCACGTTCCACCGCCAACTGGAGCGGTGTTCGACCATATTCGGAGTCTAGAGTGTTGGTATTGAGATCCTTCAGTTGTAATGGTAGCCCCACTACTCCCTCATGCCCACCCAGTGTAGCCATTAGGAGTGGGGTTTGGCCATATTTGGTGTCCGTAGTGTTGGGATCGATATCCTCTCGTTCCAATAGCAACCTTGTTATTCCCTCATACCCGCGCTCCACAGCCCACCGGAGCGGTGTTCGACCATATTCGGTATCTGGAGTGTTGAGATCAATATCTAATCGTTCCAATAGCACCTTTACTATTCTCTCACGCCCACTCCTCGCAGCCCACCAGAGCGGTGTTCGACAATACTCAGCATCTGCAGTGCCAGGATTGATATCTGCTCGTTTCAATAGCAACTTGACTACTCCCTCATACCCGCGCTCTGCAGCCCACGATAGTGGTGTTCTATCATACTGGGTATCTGCAGTGTTGGGATTGATATCCCCTCGTTCCAATAGCAGCTGTACTACTCCTGCATGCCCGCGCTCCGCAGCCCACAAGAGTGGTGTTCGGCCATATTGGATATCTGCAGTGTTGGGCTTAATATCCTCTTGCCCCAATAACAACTTTACTATTCCCTCATGCCCACCCCTCGCAGCCCACCAGAGTGGTGTTTGACAATACTCAGTATCTGCAGTGTCGGGACTAATATCTACTCGTTTCAATAGCAACTTTACTACTCTCTCATACCCGCGCTCGGCAGCCCACGATAGTGGTGTTCTATCATATTGAGTATCTGCAGTGTTGGGATTGATATCCTCCCGTTCCAATAGCAGTTGTACTACTCCCGCATGCCCTCGCTCCGCAGCCCACAAAAGTGGTGTTCGATCATATTGCGTATCTGCAGCGTTGGGATTAATATCCTTCCGTTGCAACAGTATCCTTACGGCCTCCTCATGGCCTCCTATAGCTGCCCATGCAAGCGCCGTTCGCCCCAATGTATCTGTCGCGTTAATATCCCATTCCTTCATCCCCAACAGGGCAGTAACTATCTCTACAATCCCAAAAAATGCCGCTCCATGAAGCCCAGTAAAGCCATTAGGCCCACCCCTTTCATAAAGGCACCAGCCCCACCAAGGCCCATTGTCACGATAATGTAGCAAGAGTAACTGAGAGGATATATGCTGTTCGAATCCAATCAAAAGCTCCAGTGCAAGCGGACTGACACTCTCAGTTTTTTCCTTTCTGGTGTGTTTGCCCCAATAGCGAGCCGCATATTCAGCAAGGGGGATTGTTGGCGGGGCCGAATAGAGGGTTGGCGAAAGTTCTCGGACGCACTGAAAATTGAGGTACGTCAAGCAAACTCCGGTGATCATCTTGTGTGGGCTCTGGAATAGGCTTGGATTATTGGATAAATATTCTTGCAAAGTGAAGTGGACAAGGCGGACTGTTGAGGAGGATGCCTCGATGGTGATAAGCCCCAAAGAGCACCTTAGGATTGTTTGAATTTCAGGGACGTTCTCATGATCCAGATCTGTAGATCCTATCTTTACTCCCAAGGCATGGCATAACTCGCTTGTGTGTAGTGGTCGCTCGGAATTCAACACCCACATCAAGGCCTCCATTCCGAGTGCGGATCTACCTTCCTTCTGTGCTTTCATTCGTGCTAGGGTTGTCGCGTACGCATCTCCTAAATGATCGCCCTTGGTCATCTCCTTCAACTTTCGTCTTCTCTCAGAGATGGTAACCTCTCCTAGGATAGCGTCGATAATTAATGAAACAAGGAGGAATCTACAGACCATGGTTAGTCAATATAAGATCACGCATGGAATGGGGACTGTGGATGCTCCTACGCACATTTCCGAGATTTTTTCTGGAATAATTCTCAGGATATCAGCTCGTAAACCATTGGACATCGCCATAGGCTCGGGGTCCATCTCCAACTTATTCTCTAGATATGATTGTACGTCATGCGTCTTCGGAACGATCGGTATTGTAAGCCTAGTGATAAAATATCTTGTAACTTCTGCCTCAACTTGAGGCCTCCCGGTGAGAAATATTTGCATCCTCGGCGACTCCCGAAGAACATCTTTCAGCGACCTAAGAAGCTCCAGTAGATGCTTAGGAGGGCACTCATCTAAAGCATCAATACAGATAAAAACCCTTGGTAATATGGCAACGGCCTTCCCCAGCACCCGCACTATATCCGGAAGTCGCAGACCTCGACCGCCGACCTCGTTTTTTGCCTTTTGAAATGCCTTTTGCACGTGCTCCAGGACTCTCCCTTTAACCAACAGCTGCTTAAGAATGGCTCCTATGATGTTGGTAGTCGTCTGTTCCTGCTGGTTGCGGAAGTCGGAGGAGAACATTGCGATTCCAATTTCTTCCCCGCAAGGTTCATCGCACAGGTTATCGATCACCAGTGAACTAATATTGATGGCGGTCAGCTATTATTCCTACTTCTTGAAGTTGAATCAGGCACCTTAGATACGTCTTCCCCACTCCCGGATTACCACAGCAAAATAGGACGGCCTTATCTGCTCCACCTTCATTACTCCTCCACTCCCGAAATTCACTTGTTTTAAAAATCCAATTTCCCACCCCATCGAGCCTGTCGATGCGCACATCCTGATGCCTTCTCCCGGGGTCCAGTGGTGAGAGCCACTGCATAACCTCTGGGTTCTCGTCTGCTATGATTTTGTTCACCGTTATGAACTTGTTATGAATATTCGTTACGTTATTGAGAGAGTTGACATTGCCGCTACCAATCGAGATCGAGTGTCGATACGCTGTGTTGTCCATTGTGTGTCCAAAGTGTCCGTCGAGCGTAGATATGATAGCGGTAATAGTGATAGCGGTTTTGGGGGTTTCTAGAATTTGCTCCAGTCAGGTTGGAAAAAAAAGGCGGGGTGCGGCTCTAACAGCTAAAATTATGATCCAATCATTTCCTGCTGAGTAAATGGTAGAACATCTGTGGCTGTGAGACACATCACCGGCACTGATACTCCGGGGGAGCCGCTATCTATGCCTTAACCTCGCAATGAAATTTAGGCTAAGAGTCTACCGTGTAAGTTAGGCTCTACATCCTAGTCCACTTTACAGCACTTATTAAAATTGAACTATTAGCCGCCTACACAGTGCATCGGATGATCTTATCAGAGACCACAATGACTAACTGGCTTAAGTGTCGCAAGATCCCTGACCTCCCTCGGGTGTCTATAAACTACCGTACCGTATCTAATCGCGAAGTTAGCAATTGGTTAGAACGGCTGGATTCTGGCTGTGGCTTCTCTACCGTTAACGTAACGAAAGCGACTTAGGGCCCGTTCAGACAACTTCCCAGTCCCAAAACCCGGGTGACAAAGCTAGATGGTGGCATCATTTTCCAGTAAAGTACGGGTGCAAAAAGATTCGTCCGATGCCCTTTTTACACCAAAAATTGACTTTTTTAAACAAACAATTCTCAACACAGCTTGTGTAAAAACACTTGAAATCTTTCCATCGGCTAGGGAATGACTATCTATTTAAATCTCTACAAGTAAAAGTGTAAGGAATCAAAGCTGTCTTCAATGTTCGTGATTGCATCAACTAGTCTAAAAGTAACTTAAATTTTTATATGGGGTTCCATACAAAAAAGTACATGGCGACCGCTACAAGATACTTAAATGACCTTGTCTCGATCACTTGGTAATATTTAAGGATTCTGTAACTTTCTTCATGTTAGCTACAGGTTTGCCAATTCATGGATAAATTTTCGCTGATTCTCATAGACATTGTGCAATGATAGAGAGTGGTGAAGATGGGCACTTTCGGTATAAAAAGGGCATCAGACGAATCTTGTTGCCCTAGTACTGTAGATGGTGCGAAAGTGTTCATCTAATTTTCAACTAAAGTACGGGGGCAAAGCTTTTCGTCCGGCGCGGCAACGGCAACCCCACTCCCACCATATATTTATTACCTATACAACCACAACTGCTTAGAATGAACTGAAAATCTATGTACATATCCAGTAGATATAAGAAAACCTCCATCTAAAATTTTAGAGAAAAAAATCAATACTTAGTATACCATCCCTTTGCATCTAGAACAGCAGCCACTCTCCTAGGCATAGACTCCCACAGGCTTTCCAAAAAATCCCCTTCAATATCCTGAGTCCAAACCACATCAAGAGC
>Ga0307507_10007913_pt1 | contig 15039 bp, 23 predicted proteins | sample 7_EM_MG_FD_207223 | JGI IMG/M metagenome (GOLD analysis project Ga0307507, IMG submission 207223) | Populus trichocarpa ectomycorrhiza microbial communities from riparian zone in the Pacific Northwest, United States - 7_EM | ecosystem: Host-associated > Plants > Roots > Unclassified | place... | reverse complement strand
AAGGGAGCTAATGTCACAAACGGTGACTAAGCAAGGCAGACTCTCACATGACTAATAGTTATTAGTCATCGGTTTGTTATCTTTCACACTATGAGATCAGTTGACTCATAGGTTTTCACATGACGACACAATAGCGTGTCATTGGTTTATTGTAATTGGTTGATATTTGACATGACGCACGATTGTGGTCATGTGATTTTGACATGAGGCACGATTGTGGTCATCTGGTTTATGTATTTCACACATGACTCACAGTTATGAGTCATGGGTTTCACGCATGTGACCCCATTAGGGCACATGACTTGTTTTATGAGTTTTGATTGGTTGCGAGATAGGGCGGAGCTGACTCGGACGAGTCAGCTGATGGATTTCACACTATGACTCACTATGAGTCACGAGTTGCGTGACGCGAGGGTATGAGTCACGTAGGGTTAGGGTTGAGGGAAGAACCCCTATATAAGGGCACCCTCGCGCAGGGGATTCGGGTTCACGAACCATCTCCCTTACACACCCGCCGATTTCAAATCTCAACACCATGAGAATTTATCGTCAACATCCACTACCCCCGCGCTCTCAGTGCGCTGCACCAGCACTCTCTGTGAGCTGCACCCTCCCCCTCCGGCCTCACTTCCCTCATCATGTCCTTGGGCCCTGGCCTCCTTGTTTCTAGGGGTCGTTTGGCTCTATCACCCCCTGTTTCCGCTCGCGCTTCGCTGCCTCGCTTAGCGTTCGCCCGGTCGGCAACACCCTCTCGCCCATGTTACAGACGGCTGGGACTACAGTTCGCAGTAGGAGAAAACTCTTCAACACGCTACGGTCGATTTCTCCGTTCTCTTCACCTCCCTTAGAGGCTGCCTACTCAGACACGCACAGGGTTACCGATAGTTTCCACGGTTATTGGGTCTACCCCTCCTCTCCCCCTTCAGGTCTCGTCCCGTTGCTCGGTTACAGCTACAGTCCACTCACTTGGCTGGCACCCTAATGCCCCGTCGCCTCACCCTGCGGCTTCTCCACGGTCGCGCCCCTCGGTTACGCTCAGTCGTCGTATTACACTGACTCGGTGGCGGATGTCAACGCCTTGGGTTCATGAGTAATGCTTGCAACGCCGCAAGGTTTTAGTGGCTCCCGCGCCCCCATGGTTCTTCTTTTATTGTTGGTTACTTTGGGTTTCATAAGTGGTTATAACAATTGATTTCTATTTTGTTGTAGTTGCTGTCTGCGGCAAGGGTTTTCCTGTTGATTCCTCCCCGTGTATTTATTTGACTTTCTTGTTCCCCCCCTTCAGTCGGGATTTGATTTCCTATTTTGCGCGGCTGGTGTGCGGTTGGTCTCATACCAGAGAGACTTGGGTTGATGGCTTTTTCCCTGGCGCCGGGTGGATAAGTGGGGATGGGGTTTTTTCTTTACCATAGCTAGCGCTGCACGTAGTCTTTGTTCCCAGTAGTTGTTTAATACAAAGCAGATGAAAAAATAAAAAATAAAAAAAGAATAAAAAAAGGGGGAGATTTGGGTTCTTCACGCAACCATCTAAGTTCTTTCATATAGTATACTTTCAATCCGAAACACTTTATCATATTTCCACGAACCAAGACCCGACGGTCTTATATGAAGCCTAGCGATCGACGTTGCTAGATAGGAGTCAACGGACTTAGCTATCGCAACAGCTATTGGGAAAAGAAGGAGTGATCGTTAGGCGACTATCGGTTACCTGCTGCAAGTATCACCTGAGGAGGAGAGGATTGTAACATGTGTATGGCCATCGAGGGTGGTAAGGCCAGTTTATCAGCCCTTGTTCCAATCTTTGCCAAGATTTTAAATGGTCCGATTTTCTTATAGTCCAGTTTCTTCGATGGTCTGGTGGTCTTGATGTTCCATGGTAGCAACCACACCATATCTCCTGATTGTAGGTTCGGATTGGGCTTTCTGTGTAGATTGTAGTATTTTTTTTGTCGTAATTGTGCGGCCACCATCTTACTTTTTTAATGACTCATGTAATTGAGTCATTTCTTCTCGTTTGGTCTCATTTCCTTGGATCAGATGACAGATCATCCTGTATTCGGGGTTGATTCCGTAATTCGCAAAGAAGGGTGTGTTCTTTATGCTCTCCTGATAGCCATTGTTGTATGCAAATTCTGCCAACGGTGGGGAACCACACCAATCGTCTTGTTGGTAGTTGATGTAGGCTCGGATGTATTGTTCTAATATGGCATTAGTTCGTTCCGTCTGTCGGTCTGTTTGTGGGTGGAATGCCGTGCTGAGTCGTCGTTCGATTCCTAATTTCGCCGTAGTTTCCTTCCATAGGTCTGAGGTAAATAGCGTCCCCCTGTCGGTGATCATATCGTGTGGTAGTCCGTATAGCCTGATTATTTCCTGCATGAAGAGATTGGCGAACTGCCGCGCATCTAGGTCCTTTGAGTATGGAATGAAATGGCTCATTTTGGTCAGCCGATCGATGACCACCAGTATGGTGTCATATCCTTCTGATTTCCGCAGATCCGTAATGAAGTCCATAGGGATTGATTTCCATAGTCGATCGGGGGCCTCATTTGACTGTAGCAATCCGTAGGGTGCGTGTCGGACCACTTTGGTTCTTTGACATGTGTCGCAATTCTTTATCAATCGTTTGATGTCTTCTCTTATCTTTGACCAATAATATCGTCGGCTGATAAGTTCGGTCGTCTTTGCCGTTCAGCCATGTCCCGCTTGTAGGGGTTCGTGCTGTTTGGCGATAAGAGCGGTTCGTATTCCTTCGTCGTTTGGTATCAAAATTTTTACTTGGTACCAGAAGAGGCTGTCTTTCCATTGACATAGCTCCAGCGCTATCCCTTCATTTCTTTTCTTCCATGGTCCAAGTTTCTCTTGATGTCTTGGATTTCCTTGTCGACGTTGCTTGCCTTCTGTATTTCTCCCTCGTTCTTGTCTTGAAATTCCGTTGTTTCCAATATGTCGAGTTTGATTTCTTCGTTTTCTGGGATATCCCAGTATCGTTCTTTGGGCAATAAGGTTCCCACATTCCTGGTGAGTCTCTTATCCCCTGCCGTGGGTAAGTCTCCTTCTCTTCTTGTGAGGGCCTCCGGCTTTCCTCCCTCCTTTCCTGGTCGGTATTCGATTTTGAAGTTGTATTGACTTAGTTCTTGCATCCATCGTGCTTGTCGTTCGTTTAGTTCCTTCGTTGTCATGAAGGTAACTAAATTCTTGTGGTCTGTGAGGACCCGTATCGGTTTAGGGTTTCCCCTCGTATATCTTTTCCACTCGTGGAATGCTTGAACTATCACTAGTAGTTCCTTATCGTTTATGTCGTAGTTGCATTCGGCGTTCGACATCGTCTTGGATCGGTATGCCACTGGTCTCTATTTTCCGTCCTCGCATTGTTGTGACAATATTCCGGAGCACAAGTATTTTGAGGCGTCTGTTTCAATTTTGGTCGGAGCGCGGGGATCAAAGTAGACTAGTACTGGTGGTGTGGTGAGCTTGGTCCTGAATTCGTCGAACCCTTGTTGTTCTTTGTCTCCCCATTCCCAGTGGCCGATGCATTACTTTTTTGTCTTCGCGTACACTGGTTTTGCTGTCCTGCTGAATCCTTCTATCAATGGTCGGTAGAAGTTGCAGAATCCTAGGAAGCATTGGATTTCTTTGATTTTCTTGGGTGTTTTCCAGTCCCATATGGCTTGTGTTTTGACTGGGTCTGTCTTGACTCCTTCTTGTCCAATGATGAATCCTAGGTATTGTGTCTCGTTTTGATGGAATTCGCACTTGGATGGTTTGACCTTCATCCCTGAGTTTTGTATTGATTCGAGGATATTGCTGACGTCTATTCGGTGTTGTTGTAGGGTGTTCTAGTATATGAGTACGTCATCTAGGTAGACGATACAACACATGTCGATGTGTTCCATAAGGACCTCATTGATCCATTGTTGGAACGCTGCTGGTGCGTTGCATAGTCCAACTGGCATGACTCGGTATTCGTAAGTCCCTAGTTTTGTTGAAAAGGTTGTTTTCCATTCGTCTCCTTCTCTGATTCGAATGTTGTGGTAGGTGTCCTTGATATCCCACTTGGTGAAGGATTTGGCTCCTCCCAGCCTATCCAGCGCTTCACTAATAAGCGGTAGAGGGTTTCAATCCTTCTTGGTGACTTCATTGAGTGCCCGATAATCGGGGCAGAGTCTGAGTTTGCCATCCTTTTTCTTGACAAACATGATTGGTGATGCTCTTCCTGTCCTTACCCTTCGGATCCATCCTCTATCTTCGTTCTATTTGATATATCGGTGGAGTTCCTGCAATTGGTCATAACTCAGGGCGTATATCTTCTTGATAGGCACCGTTTTTGCCTCTTCCAGATCGATTGCCAGATCGATGCCTGGTCGGTGTGGTGGCACTGTTGTTCTTTCTCCTTTTTCGAACACATCCACCAGGTGGTGGTATTCTCGGGGGACCGTGTCTCTCGCGTCCTGGGCTTCGTTGTTCTTTTTGTTCCTTATCGCCAGTTCGGTGCTAAGGTTGATAGCTTCCAACTGAATTTCGTCTTTGATTTCATCCCATCTTAGTATGCCGCTTGTTTCTCCTCGTCGGTAGAAATGTGCGAAAGCTTTGCCGATATCTCATTGATCTCTATATGTGCTTTGGCCTCCTGGCCCGTGACCTTATGGTCCATAGTGGTGTTGGAGCTCCCGAATCCTCGATCCGCTCTCTCGGTATCGTCCAACTGAGTTACTCCTTGTAGTTCTCTGTTGTCGATCCTTTCGATGATCAGTTGTGTGATTCGGTCCCCTTTTTCCACTCGATATGGTTGGTCTCCTAGGTTGGCTAGGACCACCGTCACTTCTCCTCCGTAGTCGGAGTCTATCACACCTGCATTTGTCGTGAGTCGATGTTTGACTGCTAGACTGCTTCGTGGTGCGATTCGTCCATAGGTGTTGTGAGGTAGTCCGATAGCTATCCCTGTCCCAACAATTGCTTGCCCTCTGGCAGGAACGTCGGTTCCTTCGTTAGCGTACAGGTCTTCTCCTGCCGCTCTTGCTGTTCCCTTTATAGGCACTCTGGCATCCGCGGATAGCTTCCTGACTCTGAGGCTCTGGTCATTGGCCGTCGGGCCATTCTTGGTCGTCGGACCTTCCTTGGCCTGGACCTTGGAGAATCTGGTGATGAGATTCTCTTCCAGGTCTTTATCTTCGGGTACCGCATATGAGACAGGCGAACTTTTGAGACACCAAGTCGTACATCGCTCGCTCTTGAATGTGATCCTTTTGTCATTCCAATCAATGGTTGGATTGTGTTCTCCTAACCATGGCATCCCGAGGATGACCTCATGCTTTTCGAGATTCGCCACTTGGAAGGTTGCCAATTCCCTATGGCTACTAATGTCCATAGGTACTTTCGTCATATGGGTAACGGGGCCCATAGCGCTTGGTTTTCCGTCTGCAAGGTAAATCTCCCTTGGGTTTTTCTGCTTTGATCATTTTGATCCCGTGTTTGTTGCAGACTTCTTTGTCTATGAAGTCTTCTGTTGCTCCAGAGTCGATCATGGCATTGATAGTAACTGACTCTTTGTCGCCGTGTAGTTGTATTCTGACCATGATATTGTCTTTATCGTTATCGAGTGTTTCCGTGTAGTTGAGTGCCGAGGGGTAGTTTTCCGTGATGATGGGTTTTCGTTCGGGTCTGTCACTCGGACCATTCCTTACTGGGGACACTCGTCGTTTCCCGACTGTTCGGGTTCCTGTTTGACCTCGATTTCCCTAATCTTTGGTCTGGTTTGCCAAGGGGCGGTTTTCTTAGCCGGTTGCCAACTCTTGGCTTGTGTGTTGAATGGTTTGGGTCCGTCTTTCTTTGGGCAACTCCTGGCTAAGTGTCCCGGTTGTGCGCACTTTAGCCATAGTTGTTCTCTTATTCTCCTTTGGCATTCCTCCCTCGAGATGTTGAATCTCGGTCATTTCCTAGTCGCGTCGAGTTCAATCAGGTCGCCATAGTTCTGATTGCCATTATTTGAGGGTCGGTATGTCCCGTCCGGGTTTCGTGGCGTGATCGTTTCTCGTTGGGGCGCTTTTTGTCGATGGCGATCCTTGGATGTGCCGGACCGTTGCCAATTTGGTTTCCTTCCTGATTGCCCATTGGGCTAGGGTTTCGAGGTTATCGTATTCTTCGCTGCTTGTTCCCCAAGCGTTCTGCAATTCCGTGATCATTCCTCCTAGGAGCAGTTCCCCTCCAGTTGAGTCGTCCAGCTCGGCTTCGCTAGCCACTAGGCGGAATTCGTTCCAGTATTCAGTAACTGATCGTTTGCCTTGCTTCATGTTCTTCCGCCTGATCCTTGCCTCCCCTTTGGTGTCGATTACGCCAAATTGCCTTTGTCATTCCGCTTTGAATCCTGCCCAATTGTCCCATCCTGGGGTCATCCGTTCTTCTGCGTAGGGTGTGATCCAGGTTCCTGCGTCGTCCCTTAGGAGGCTTGTGGCATAGAGTATTTTGTCTTCGTCATGGCCGTTCTGCCACCCTACTGTCCTGTAGTACACTATGAGTTGGGCTAGCCATCCTCGTCGTTTGTGTCGTTCTCCTCGGTGAACCTCAGGTTCTTTAGCTTTGTGTTTCCTGGGTCCTCCACTTAGGGATGTGATGATTTGTCTCATTTGTTCCGGGAGTAGGATCGGGCTTGCGTCCGAGGATGCAGTTCCTCCTTGGTCTGCTGTCGCTGCCATCCTGTTTCGTCGTGTCCTTCCTGGTTCTTCTGTTGCTTCTGATCCAATTGGTGATGGTGGCTCTGGTCTTGTAGGGCTTGGGGCCCTCCCTTCAGTGAAGGCCCATTCAAGTTCTTCTGTCAGTGATGAATGGTCGAGATTCTCCGCTAGGGGGTCGATGTCGTTTTCGTTGTTGGTCTCCCTTTAGTCTGTTTCTTAGGTGCTGCTGGTTGACGCAACCAAATATTACAATCCTCCTCTCTCCGGGTGATACTTGCAGCAGGTAACCGATAGTTGCCTAACGATCACTTCTTCTTGTCTCAATAGTGGTTGCGATAGCTAAGTCCGTTGACTCCTATCTAGCAACTTCGATCGCTAGGCTCATATACGACAGTTGTGTCGTGATTCCTGAAAGCTTGATTCATAAAGATCTTTGTATTGAAAGTATAGTATAGGAAAGAACTTAGATGGTTGCGTGAAGAACCCAAATCCCATGCCCCGAGGGTGCCCATATATAGGGGTTCTTCCCTCAACCCTAACCCTGCGTGACTCAGACCCTCGCGTCACGCGACTCATGACTCGTAGTGAGTCATAGTGTGAAATCCATCAGCTGACCCTCCCCCGTCAGCTGCGCCATACCTTTTAACCAATCAAAACTCATAAAACCAATCATGTGCCCCAACGGGGTCACATGCGCGAAACCCATGACTCACAACTATGAGTCATGTGCGAAATACATAAACCACATGACCACAATCGTGTGTCATGTCAAATATCAACCAATAACAATAAACCAATGACAGGCTATTGCGTCGTCATGTGAAAACCTATGAGTCAACTGATCTCATAGTGTGAAAGATAACAAACCGATGACTAATAATTATTAGTCATGTGAGAGTCTGCCTTGCTTACTCACCGTTTGTGACATCTTACCCCAGAGTGTCTATTGCGTATCTTTCAGAATTGGCACTATACCCGGCTTCAGGATGGTGTCATCCCTGTGTATCTGTGTCCACTTACCATCTTTATGTTTTCATCCCACGCTTCCATATTTCCTGCATCAGCTATATAATCAAGCGCCTTAAGACAAGCACCGTGTACCTCAGACGGCAAAGTAATTGGGGCTGGGAGTGGGTCAACAAACAGGGTCTAGCAGAGAATGAGAGCTTTGGCCCGGGTTTCTACAGCCGCCTCTACTCCTCTCGCTGTATTTCGCCGTGACTGGGTACATGGCCAGATGTTCTCAGACTGTGGCGTACTCGATTCGCCAGCTGGACTCGAACTTCTAACTCCCGACGTAGTGGTACGGTAAGTGGCCTGTGTGGATCACTATCGGGCTACACTGGATGACTGGAGCACGGGCGGAGTATACGCTCTACCGGGCGTTATGGGTCCTCCAGCTGCGGGCGTCTGCCTAACCAGTGCTGCCTCCTGTGAGCCGGAGGTGGTCAAAACTCGCACAGTGGATACCCGATCGTTTGTTTGTTTGTCCGCTGTTCGTGACCACTGACGCAGCACTGCTCCAGTGGCATCTGGAATATCATCGTCTTCCGCCTCTGGCTCAGTGTCCGATTCAGTCTGATCCGATCCGCGAGAGTCTTTGTACTCATCACTGCTATCATCGCTTAGACAAACTGTTTCCGTTTGTACTGATGCGTCAGGTTCTGTCTGAATATCGGTATACATCGTGCTCTGTATCATCCTTCTCAGGGGGCGCTTTTGTGGTCTTTCTAGTGCTCCGGTTGCGTTTGGTGGTATAGCGCGCACATGCGATGGCTGCTCGTTGGCAGTGTGGTCAGCGAGCTGCCGGATTGGTTTTGTTACCTTCCCAACCTCGATCTCTCTGATCGTATGCCATCGGGTACGACTTGGCGTCTACGTCCGTTCAGATTTCCTACTCGTGGGGTTGGCTGGCTGTGTGAATTGGCTTGCGGTTGTCTAGACATGGTGGAATGCTGAATGGTTGATCAACGTTAGGCAAAATAGGAATTTGGAGGTAGAACAATGGAATGTATCTTTCGTGTCGCGAAGATGAGGAATCTGTGGTTATCTTCAATGGACACGTCAGGTCTTATACGCTAGGACTTAGGGGGGGGGGTTGGGAGAATCACACACTATCACTCGGTATTGAAAGAAAATATTCGCCTGTAAAAAGGGGTTTTCTGCTTGTTCAACATTATGATCATGATCTCGACGTCCTCACGTATCATGATCGTTCCGACTCTAGTTGAAAAGGTTCGGCGAGATGGACGTCGCTAATGTAGGAGGCTAAGCAAAATCTAGTCACAACGAGTATCGGTTAGCGACACTAATTCTAGCAAGACACTCGCCACCCCTAAGGCAGATTAGGATTATCGAACCACATCTCCTAACGTCGAATCAACAACACTGAACGTCTCAAATTCTGTATTCACGCCATGCTCTCGATCTCCTCAGGTATCAGGGTCGTCCCGACTCTGGTTGACAAGGTTTGACGAAATGGGCGTCGCTATTGTAGGAGGCTAAGCGAAATCTAGCCACAACGAGGATCGGTTAGCGACACTAATTCTAGCAAGACACTCGCCACGCCTAAAGCCGATGAGGATTATTGAACCTCATCTCCTAAAGCCGAATCAACACCACTAAACGTCTAGAATTCTGTATTCACGCCATGCGCCCAAGTGTTTAACTAGTTTAGTCCGCCGACGCCAGCCCAGTTATGGACAGAATGCGCGGCGTGCTTGATGCAGGAAAACAAATTTCGTATCTTAACGCAAGGAGGCGTAAGGACTAGCAATACAGGATACGAGAAGCTGAAGCAAAAGCGCCGAATGATATGTTTACTATCACATACCAGCTAACGAACCACAAACTGAGAATTCTGACAAAAGTGAAATAAGATCTAGGGAAGAAAAGAAAAAGAAAAAAGAATACCTGAGAAACTAGGAAATCCCAAATTATTTTCGTCCAGCCCCGCGTCATTTTGGACGGCGCAGTTGGGGCGATGGCGATTTGGTGTTGTTTGGGGCACTACTAAAACTAGACGTTGAAGAAACCCTGGGCGCCGGGGGTGTCACGGGGGCTGCAGGTTCTGTTGGGGCTGGGAGCGTGGTGGGCGGCTGTTCAGTTGTGCGAGCTGCTTGTTCTCTTGCTCTCACTGAAGTTGTGTGAACCTGCGCATCAATCGGAGCAATGGCGGGGGAGGCTGGACGTTCGTCGCGTATTACGGGCAGGCTGGCAGGAGGGCTGTCCTGGGCACCATCATGTTCTAAATGCAGCGCGGCTGCCGGTTCAATTGTGCGAGCTGCTTGTTCGGTCGCTCTCACTCGACTTGTATGAACCTGCGCATCAATCAGAGCAACGGCGGAGGAGACTGGACGTTCGTCGCGGAATCCGGGTAGGCTAGAAGGAGGAGTGTCCTGGGCACCATCGAGTCCCGAACGCAGCACAGCTGCCAGCCCGGTATCTGCAATGTAGTCTGCCATCCAGGGCATCTCCCGTAGAACCTTCCGGACGTCTTGGAGTTTTGTTTGCGTAGATGGCGCAGAAGGCCTAGAGGCCGACTCCTGCGAGAGCGGAGCGAACGGATTATCGCTTGGGGCGTCCTCTATTTCTCGTGGGGTAGCCCTCCGTCGTGTCAAGGGGCCCGGGGCTCCCAATTCCTCGTCCTACGTCGTGAATTAGCCATCGTGTTTTGATCTTCATGTTAACGCTGGGTGTCGATACCTACCTCTTCCAAAACAATCGCCCCCCCATGAGGAGGGGCCTCCAGTTCCCCCTCGCTCTTGGCCTCTAGCCATTCCTCCTCCTCCTCATCCTCATCCTCATCCGCTTGCATGATCGCCATGGCATCTTCCCAAACGTTGCGATCGAGAAACGGGTATCTCCCTTTGGCAGGCTTGGGCGTCTGGGCTCGATCCGCTCTATTCTTGTGACGTGACTCGACAACCAAGAGATCGAGGGGATCTTCGCCATGGGTTGCAAGGAGCCACGCTAGAACGTCATTATTGCTATGGAGAAAGATGAGCTGTCGCAGGGGGAGAGGTTGTTCGGGCTCTTGACGTAGCCTGACGGCACCCTCACCACTCGCCCCGATCAGATATCCTGGGCATCCGATTTCCTCCTCCACACGCGGCCCTCCAACCACCACGACCCGATTTTTCATGCTCGGTGTTGTTAACACACCCCATGCGATACCCGGGTCCGAGTGGCTAGCACACCAGGGATGGTTGAGAAACAGATGTCCTGCTTCTGGGGGTCCCGTTTGGTGAATGATGTGGATTCTTAGTGCCCGTGGGCAATAAGTGGACGATTGAGACTCTGTCAAAATATGTTAGTGCGAGGCTGACGGGAGATAGATGGGAATAATCACAGACTCGGAGATTCCCGGACGTCTCTAGCAGCGGCGCACTCCGCGATTCGACGCAGGTTAGAGGTGTGGAGTTTCCTAGCCGAATCTTTAACTAGCATCCTCACGTGATGGGTGAGTTCCACAACGTCATCTGGGTGGTGGTTTTTTTTAATGTGGGTGACACAATCTTTCACGGGCGGAACGGCGCGAGCGAAGACAGTGATTGGTTCCACTTGGGCGTCTGTCAAGTGACCGGGGTCAAGGTTGCGGGCTGTCATATAGGCCTTGAGCTGCCCACGCCAATCGAAGGAGGCACCAGATGTGACGCCGTGATCGAAGAACCCGCACCACGATTTAGCATACGCAATGTCGCCATATGCCTTCCTAATTTGTACTCAATTGTTAGCGTGACAGATTCTGATACCTGGGTGGGTGTTTTCTTTGACCTACCCAGTGCCTGAGTACTCGAGGGCTGGCTCGCAGTGTGCGCGCCAGGCCAGGTGTCTGTTAACGAGAAGGTTCGTTGTGCGCGCTATATCCTGCAATGCGCATCTGGTGGTTTCCGTGATTACTTACGCTCTCTCCTCAGCGGGGCGACGGGCGACTATACGCGGCAGAGTCTTTCTTCCTTTTCCGCTCTCAGCCTCAATCCTCTGGGGCTGCGCAGCGGGGCGTCTAAGGCGGATGGAAATATTAAAATTGCTCACCAATATATAGACGTATTGTACTTACTTTCCCTTCTCTAACAGCTGTTTCCGTGAGCTCGGACGTGCCATGCGGACGTGTGCGATGTTTAGATTAAATAGAACTCAATGAAAAAGATGAGAAAAATTATTGATATGTCAACTAAGAGACGAGGATCTTGGAGGGAGGTTGACGTAGGTAGGTCGGAATCTGGCGCAGACGTGGGGAGAAGAGCGAAGAGGAACGTATGGAGAGTGGGAACGCCAAAGTGGAAGGAGGGGTAGGAGGGGTCCTTATATACACCTCGTCGATCCCGGGTGTACATTGCCTGACGGTTAGCCCTGGGGTGATGTACCGTACGAGCAAAGAACGCGAAGTAGGGTGTGCTAGTACAACCACGTCGCACAGCGAAGTGGATACCGGTATCGTAGGCCAGATGAACTAGCCACAGAGCGGATCTACGAATTCTGATGGATAAAGATATAGAACATAGACAATCCAAAGATCGTGAACACTTCTGAGTCTCAGAGATTTCCACTGCATGTGATGAAATAAGGTTGTAAGCCTCACAAGGATAGAGATGCCAAGGTACCATCGACATCACTTGAATTTTTCATCCATCAAGCGCAAGACCACACATGACCGAAGCCAGACGAACGTGAACTGATCAGATGGAGATCGTCAGGCAGGCAGGCAGGCAGGCAGGCAGGCAGGCAGGCTATAAGAAATATATTCGAAACCCCTAAGAACTCTACTAGTAATGTTAAATAATATTACTAATAGACTATAGGTTTAGGTAGACAGAGTGAACAATAGACGCGGCGTCAAATCAAACTCTCAGAGGCTCGAACGGTATCTCTTGTGCTTACGCTCGTGACGATCCTCGTCATCGAAGGAAGCACTGCGCTTCCGTACCTCTTCGCTTTCCAAAAATTCCCTAGCTATGGAAGCCAAACCAAATCTTTTGGACTTACGCTATTCACAATTTTGGTCGTCGAACAGCCCCCTGCGCTTCCGTGTCATGTGGCCTTGAGCAGGATGCCATCCCAGTCCCGCCGAGTGTTGTATATTCAACCGGCACGACGATTTGAGGGAGAGTGGTATATGTTTCGCGGGGGATTCCCTTCTCTCTCCACCGGCGGTTGACGACATTTCAACGGTGCCCTCGCGTCCATCCCTGGCGCCGGAGACATACCATGACGCGCCGGATAATGCTACAAGTAAGGCGTCAGAGTCGTCTACCTCTTGCGGTTCACTTGCTTCATCAGGCGGCCCGGGATTAGCTCTGGGCTCCGGTCGTCTGGCCTCCGGATCAAATGAACCTCCACGCAATTGGTCTCGCCCTATCACTTCATTCGCCCCATTGGTCACAGCGCCTGGTACAAGATAGTTGTGCCCCCTCCACGCGGGTGGGGGTTCCCGACTTAGGTTATTCGGACGATGACAATAGATTAAGAGATCCAGCGGGTCTTCAAGAACTGGATTCGACAGGAGCCACGCCCTTACCGCTTCATCGTCATCGATAAAGACATAATTGATCCACGAGAGCGGCGTGTTGGGATAGTCGCGTAGGGGTCAGCGTCCTTCGCCTGTAGTGCCAAGTATGTACCGAATCGTCTCATGTCGTATGGATCTCGTAATCATCGCTGACAGTTTACAGATGTCATAGGAATCCAAATCAGCAAACTGTACCCCGTTGAGAGGGCGCCAATTGAGCCGGCGATAATTAGGGTATTCTGCGGGGCTATCAGCCGTGTGGCGGATCCAACCAATACGCACTGCGCGTGGATGCCCGAATAGAGCGCTCCAATCCACAACTGCCTAGTCAGTAAGTGAAAAAAGCCAAACACGCAGATTATTTTGAAAAGGACTCAGCTGTTGGCGGCGGGCGATTTAGCGGGAGATAAGGTATGATTGGTGCTGGCGCAGGGCTGTCAGGTGGGCTGTTACGTGGGCTGTTGGGTGGGCTGTTTGCTGGGCTGTTTGCTGGGCTGTTTGCTGGGCTGTTTGCTGGACTGTTTGCTGGACTGTTTGCTTGGCTACTGCCTGAGCTGCTGCCTGCGCTGCTGAGTGGGGTATCGAGTAGGATTGGTGCTTGCGGCGACCCAGCCACTGGGGGAGCATTTTGTGGAGCAGGTATTCCTTGTCCTTGCATTGGGTGAGCAGCTTGAGCGACTTGTCTTTGCACTTGCGGTTGGTTAATCGGTGGTTGAAGTTGACCAGGCGTGACACCTGGAGTGACTTGTGCTTACGCCGGAACGAGAGGAACAACTTGTCCTTGCGCTTACGGTTGAGGTTGACCCGGAAGGACACCTGGAGCGACTTGTCCTGGCGCCGGAACGATAGGAACGACTTGGCCTTGCACTTGCGGTTGAGGTTGACCTGGAACGACACCTGGAGCGACTTGTCCTGGCGCCGGAACGATAGCAACGACTTGCCCTTGCGCTTGCGGTTGAGAGTGACCCGGAACGACAGCAGGAACGACTTGTGCTTCCGCCGGAACGGCACCCGGAATGACTTGCCCTTGCGCTTGCGGTTGGTTAATTGCCGGGAGAGCGTTTTGGGGAACGGGAGCTGGGTTCGGATCAGCCGTAGCAACACCCCATTGAATTGGGGCGCCCAGAGGTAGTAGCAGCGGGGGAACAATCACCTGCGTAGTGGGGACTCCTGGCTGGCCCAGTGCAGGTGCAGGCTGGCCCTTAGCCACAACCTGAACCTGCTTGTTCATGGTGGTTGTCAACTTACTCATACAGTCCTTAACAAGTGGAACGATTGCCTCATTGGCCTCCCGCATACGAGCCACGTTATTCGCAGCTGATTATGTTGCCCGCTGACCGCACGACGGGCGCAATCTCCTCATTCTGGCGACGATTTGCTGGAATTCTTTGTTAGCAAAATTTGCGAGTGGCGTAAACTTCCTTGCTACCAGCTGATCTTTCACAAGTCGCCGCCATTCTTTATACACCAACACGCCTGCATTATTAGCTGGGAAGCCCATGGCTCCCTTATAGTGAGTAATTGACTGACCTCCAGGATTAGTGCGTGTTGCGCTGATCACCCCTAGGAGAGAATTAGGCGGAAGTTGGTACGTCTGCCCCGCCGGAGCCTGCTGTCCTCCTGGATTATGCATGTAGACGTTTCGGATGTGGATGATATTGTGGGCCTATTGGTTGATTCTTGGTGTATCTAGATGAGAGTATTGGAACTAGTGGGCTGAATATTGTGGCAGTTGTGGACGTTCTGAATGTGAGATGGTTTTTGGTATGAAGTCCCTTCTATGGCGCACTATCCACTTTATATATACAACTCCCAGACGTTCTAGGGAGTTTGAAAGAATCGGGCTATGTTTTCAAGATT
>Ga0307507_10007912_pt1 | contig 15041 bp, 4 predicted proteins | sample 7_EM_MG_FD_207223 | JGI IMG/M metagenome (GOLD analysis project Ga0307507, IMG submission 207223) | Populus trichocarpa ectomycorrhiza microbial communities from riparian zone in the Pacific Northwest, United States - 7_EM | ecosystem: Host-associated > Plants > Roots > Unclassified | place... | reverse complement strand
ACCAGAAGTACGATAGAGTGAGTAATAGCTTTAACTTTAAGTTAACTATCTTCTATAATATCTGTAAGAGAGCTGGTCTACCTCCTAAAGGCTATATAACTGCATTCCTAACTATGCTAAAGGGACTTGCTTAGGATCACTACTATAATAGCAGCCTTTTAACTAGATTATTCACTGAGGTATATAACCATATGCGTTACTTCTTTGAAGGACTAGAGTACTATTAGAGAAACCTTACTAAATAGAACGCCACTGACTTCCAAGGAATTATTAATAAGAACCCTAATAAGCAAATCTATTAGAGTTTCCAACTACTCCTTAATAAGCTCTTAAAATATTGCCACGGATTACACCTAGAATTTTATATAGACCTCTTCCTTATAAATAAGCTAGTCACCGCTTGCTAAGGAGTACTAGTATGCCGTATTGCTATTTCTAACCCTTCTAAAGACCTTTCCTAGTTAATTAGCAAGCTGCAATCTTCTATAGTTGCATAGGAGAAGGAACACCTTTTTTAGGCCTTAATAAGACCGTCTTAAGGAGCCTACTTTACGGATTGTATATACTGCCATAACATCTGTAACAACCGTGACCAAATCCGCTCCTATAGATAAAACACTGTTAGGTCCCTAAAGACCAAGTACTATGTTTGCCAAAAGGAGAGCTGCCGCTTATAGAAACATATAGAGGAGGAGCGGAACCGTTCTAGAAATGAGTATAAAAGACGTTTTAACAATAGCAAGGGCCGTAATAGTAACTTTAAAGAACGCTTTAGACAATACACTATCTACTATAAAGGAGATGACGATAATGAGTGCAATAAGACTTTTAAAGCTCTTGTGCTAGATATAAACACTAACAAAAACACTAATAATGACAACAGTGAGGAAGAACTAGAAGACCCTAATAGCTGCTACCTTATATTATTTAGGACTCTTATTATAGACGAAGCAACCTCTATAAGCGTAGAACTAGCCAATAAGGCTTACGCTTACTTACTTACTGCAACCTCTATAGAACCTACTATGGAAACTAACCCGTTTAACTATAACATAACAACCGCCGTTTTACGCTATACTTCTACGGTATTTATGGGAATTATAATTGATACTAGTGCGTTAAAGAAGTCTATAGCCGGTTACGGATAATTCTAGGCACTATAGAACGCGGATTAATCTGTAAGACTTAATACCTTAACCAAAGGACAAGTTAACGTGTAGTTTGGCATTGGAATTGCTACCTCCATTGGAACTATAGATATTGTTACCCCTATAGGCAAGATACAGTTTTATATTGTCTATATAGATACCCCCTTCTTGCTCTATTTAGTGGATATGGACAGACTCTAAATCTACTACAATAACCTTAGAAACGTTGTTATTACTTATACTAAAAAAGTGCCAGTAGTGCGACGGTTTGGCTACCTATTTCTCCTATAGAGCTTATTACTATAGTTATATTTATCTGAATCCTTTAACGCGAACCCCTGCTACTTAATAGATATAGAGCTATGGCGCCTGCATCGCCGATTTAGACATCCCTTAGTTAAGAAATTATAAAAGCTACTCTACTATGCTGGCCATAAAACTAATAGAATGGCCATTAAGTAACTAACCAAGTTCTGCTACTACTATTAGAAGTTTAGTAAATTACTAGGCAGATTCCGCTTCACCCTATAAGACAACGTTAATTTTAACTATAATATTATTGTTAACATTATGTATATTAGCGGATCACCCCTCCTACACGTTGTTAATAAAGGAACGCGATTTCAAGCTGGTAGATAGCTATGAGATATTAGCGCCAAACATATATAAGACGTTCTATAGATATACTAGATTAATATCTACCTAGGGCTACTAGACCTAATTACCCACAACACCAGAAAGAACTTTATTAGTAAGGAATTTAAGCAATATGCCACTATTATAGGAATTAGTATAAAGGGAGTACCGGTTAAAGCACATAACTCCATTAGAATGGTAGAGCGCTACTATAGTCTATTACGGCGAGCCTACCAGATTATTATAACTGAAATCCCCAATATTAATAAGGAGATGGGACTCTAAATAGCGTTTAAAGCAATTAACAATTTAGCTGGCCCTAAAGGACTAGTTCCTATACTTCTAGTCTTTAAAGCCTACCCCTAAATAGTCGAATCCGATGCACTATCCCCTACCGTTATATAACGCGCTGCTGTAATTAAAAAGGCTATAGTAGAGATACAGAAGCTATAAGCTAAACAACAGATTGCTAATACGCTAAATATGCGAAACGGACCTAATGCTAATGCAATTTATAATCTCCCACTAAACTTACCCGTTTTAGTCTAGAGAGAAGGAAACACTAGCTAAAGCGGCCATTAGGACGGGCTATTTACCTTACTTACTGTTAAGGGTAAAATATGTACTGTTAAGCTGTCTAGTGGACCTACAGCCTTCTAATCTATGGTCGTAAAACCCTACCTTTAAGCAACTGAATTGCAGGAGTAAATTATTAGACTAAAATTAACACCTAAACCTCTACTTGGGTTAGCCTTTTCTAAGACTATCTTAGAGAGACCTATTAAAGCTTAGCAACAACCCCCAAAACGAGGTAGAGGATGCCCTTGCAAATACCCTCTACTTACGGCTATGACTAATATCACCATCTACCTACAGGATAACAGTTAATTTAGTACCCAATTCAGCGCCTCTTAATAGAAGGAGCTTACTGGTCTACTTAAGAAGGAAGTTTTTAAGATTGTAAGATTTACGGATATACTATAAGGCATATAACTCTTTAACTCGCGATTTGTTAATGAGATTAAGAATAAGGGAACTAATAAAGCCTTTAAGAAATCCCAACTAGTTGTACAAGCTTATAATAACTTAGAAAAGGAACTGGTTCTTACCTAATTACTAACTATTTAATAAGTTAGCCAACAACTAATTCTCTGTATTGCCGCTATAAAGCTTCTACAGGTACAACTTTACCTCTAAGATATTTCACAGGCCTATGTATAATTAACCACCACACTAAATTAAGAGTTCTATGTATGACCTCCGTATAAGCTAATTAAGTAACTTAGGATTAACGAGGCCTCCATTCTAAAGGTTGTAAAACCACTCTACAGAGTACCGGAAGCCGGTAACCACTAGTTTAAGATATATCACTCGCATTACATCCAATAGTTGCACATGGACTAGTTTATATACGACCCCTACCTCCTACAGAGTAATGAACCCTTTGGTATTGTAGGCCTACAAACTAATAATACTCTATTCCTAGCAGATAAGACCTTTATAAATATAGAGCAAAACGAGCTGCATAAGGCCAAGTTTATAGCTAAGGAATAGGAACAACTCACCGTTAATACACCTATTAAGTTTAACGGTGGAGTTATTTAGCTACTAACTAACGGGAGTATTATGCTTACTTAGGAACAACAATGTATAAACCTTAGTACGATTAGCACTAAGCTTGCCACGAGTATAGGATTAAGAGGAGCTATAAGAACCTTAACTCCAAAGGACCAGTATATTGCTTAATATGCTAGAGGTGTATATATCGCTTTAGTGTGCCAGCCAGAAGCCTTATTTAATTTATCCTTTGCCGCCCAGGTAATTAACCTTAATAAGGAAGACGTAAAATAGTTAAACAAGCGTCTAAACTGGCAAATTGAGAACGCTAATAGAGGTCTTAAGTTTATTAAGTTAGATATCAAAACCCTATAGCTACTAGTATTTACGGATATATCGTTTGCTAATAACAAGGACCTTTCTTCGCAGATCAGCTACGTCCTTATACTAGCTAATGCTATAAAGAAGGCTAATATTATCTATTAGAGCTTAGTCAAGTGCAAAAGAGTTACTTAAAGTGTACTAGCTTCTAAACTCTACGGCATAGCCCATGGCTTTAACATCGGCGTTGCGATTAAGTCTATAGTAGATAAGATCCTACAAATTAACCTTCTACTTGTGCTTTGCACTAACTCTAAGTCCTTATATGACTGTCTAGTACAACTTGGAACCACCCAAGAAAAACGCCTAATAATTAACGTAATGTGCCTCTAGTAAGCCTACAAACGGAGACAGATTACGGAGGTAAAATAGATTAACAGAGAGGCCAACCCTGCTAACGCCATAACGAAGGGAAAACCCTGCGTGGCTCTTTAATAGCTTATTAATACGAACTGAATTGACCTATAAGTTATAGGATGGGTTAAACGAACGAACTTAGATTTAGCTTAGCGTTAGATAACTAATTATAACGGTACGGACCCTGAATTTAACCAACTAATTAGGATTTTCCATACCCGGCATAGAAAATTGCTATTGGCTCGCTTACTACTAGTGCCTTAGTGGCCCTCGCAATATATTAACCTGCTACCCCTAACAACTCTTCTTCTTCTTCTCTTCCTTAGCGTAGTATCTCCGTAATACAGTATTTTACAGGCTTTGGTTTAGAGACATTTGTACAAGCCGTAATACGGGTTATATAATTACGGACCTATAAAAGGAGCGTGGAAGCTATTGCGTATACGCTATGAATAGTCTAGAAGTAAACTTGACTTTAGAGTATAGATTAGCCTTCTTTTTAGAGTTGCTCTAGTGTTGGAATGTTAGTTATGTGACGTGGTCACGAGACCACGAAGTGAGGCTAGCTAACCTAACCTTGGAGCAACCCCTTACTTCTAGATAATAATAACTACTAACTTCAACACCGCATACGTATCGCAATATAGTGATATTCGTGCATGTTGATAAAGCGAGTATACCGACAAAAACTCTTTATAGCTATAAGATCTTACCTAACTAGCCTTTGCTATACTTAACTCTTTTACTATAGACTAAGGACCTTAGCGTAATTATGGGATTTTAGTAGGTTGCGCGCCCATATAGTCTCCGTTACGGCGTAGGTAAGGCATTTAATAAAAATAGTAAGTTCTATTATATAGAGCTAGTTCTACTAAGACCTAACGCCTATACTACCTAGATAACGTAAGTAACGCCCTCTAGAACCTTATAATGCAGTATATAGACGCTTAAATATTCCTAAAGCACTACCTTCTATAGCATATTAGCGTAGATACGCAGGCAATTATTTAAGGCTTAAAGCCCTAGAAAAAGTTAATAAAAGCAGTATACTAAATAAGCCGATTAATTAACCTACGGTAGCTATAGGGCCTAATAATAAAACAATCCTTATTAGTAAACAAGGACCCATATATTCGTTTCCTAGTTAAAGCTTAAACTAAGCTAAAGCACAGCCTTAAGAGTAAAGCTATAGGGAATATAGAATACTAAAAGCTTGGCTAGGAGATTATAAATAAAAGGCAACATTAAAGAAATATACTATTAGAAAATATTAAGAAGAATTAGGACAATAAGTAAGCTATAATTAATATTAAGCAGTAACTTTCCAGGGTTAAATTTAGCGAGGATATTAAAGTAACTTTGGAATCCAGCAATAATAAATTAGTTAAATATAAATGCCTTATTAAAGTAATTATAATGCTTCCTAGCATATTACTAGAAAATAAAATATATAAACGCAATAATGCTATTAGTGCGGTTATAGACTACTGTAATGTTAAGAAAGGTAGAGTATATTGGTGGAATTATTACTAGAGACAGTTTAGGATAGATATTACCCTTAGTAAAGTTAAGATTAAAGAAGATGCTAAGATTTTAGAAGCGGCTAAAGTGCTAAAGAGGGTAAAGTTATCCTTATATAAGGAGAAAAGACTAAAAATATACTTTATCTACCTTAGGAATAAAAAGCTCGCAATTAGTAAGCGTATATATAAGTTCTATACTCCAGCTGCTCTTATAAAGCATTTCTGATAAGCGCATCTCTCTAAACTCCCGCAGTAGGGTAATATTAAATGTAACGTTTGCGAAGTAACTCTTTAGCATAAAATATATATTTAAAACTATGTGTTCCTTATATATGGGACCTTTTCCTAGTTACTACGCACTTATCTTATTATTCTTTGTCGCTTTTTATTTTATTTTATTAGTCTATTATTATCTAATCCTATCCCAGTGTTTAATAGAATAGATATAATAACTAGGATTTTATAGTTCGTCTAAGGAGGCAAGGGGTAATAGGTGAGATAAGGGTAAGGTAAAGGGTAAGGTAAGAGGTAAGGGTCGGTTATATAGAATAAATATCTTTCTTTGTTTATTTGCATTAAATATAAGATTCCCTGTAGTTATCTAGTATGTAAAGAAAGCTATATAACATTAAATGGCGTTCTGCGCTTTAAAAGCTATATTTAAATAGTTTATAAAATTAAGCATCGAGTTCTAAAGACTAATTCTATATAGCCTTTCTACCTTTATTAGGAAATAAGTATATTTACGCTAACAAGTTTAGTAGGGCTAGGAGAAGAGATAGGTATAATTTTTAGTAGGGGTTATTTTTAGTAGGGTCTATTTTTGACCTTATAACAAAATTAGGTGTTCTATTTTTAGTCTCCTAAAAGCCTTAGGCTTTTAGGATTAATTTTCTAAGAAGCTCTAAGTCTAAGTAGTAGCTATGTCCTAGTAATAGTCTCTTAGTAGCCCTAAACTCCTAGAATTAAGCTCTAAGGAACCTCTAGGTCCTAGAAGAATTGGTTTTCTAAAAACCCAAAGCTCCTAAAAGAATTAGTTTTCTAAAAGCCTTAGGTTCCTAAAGAATATATTCTTAGGAGTTCCATAGCACCCTATAATAGAATAATTATTTCTCCTAGAACTGCATCCCTTCTAAAATTAGCCCTTTTAGACCAAGAGCCCTCCTAAAATTAAATCTCTTAGATATTAAGCCCTTTTAAAAGCTCTATCTAAATAATTCCTAGTGGCCTTAGGTTTCTAAGGTAAAGCTCCTAGTAGCTTTAGCCTCCTAGAAAAATTAGTCTCTTAAAAGCTAAGTACTAGTAATAGCAGCCTCTAAAAATTATATAGCTAAAAAAATATGCTACCTTTAGAAAGTGTGCGGCCGTGGCGCCTAGGAGCAACTAATAGCCTAAAAGCATTACCCAAGAGTAATTTATTTCTAGTGGCCTTTCCTATTATATAGCTCTATTATTTTTAGCAGAATATCTAATAGTATTTAAGCTCTTAGCCAGGACATCTAGAGGGAAATATCCTCTTAAGATAGGGTGACCTGCTTAGCGCCGTGCCCTATTATCTATAGCGGACAAATAGTATCCTAGTATACGTTTTGATTTAAGGACGCTTATAATATTAGGTTCTGAATTTTGAGCCTAAGGCTATATATTTATATTATATTAAAGTGTAAGGTAAGGATGTAGATAGGGAGCTCAATAATAGAACAATAGGGTATATTGTATAGATAGATAAATCCTTAAGGGAAAAGGAGGAGTCTATATATAAGGTAAGGATGGGTTTTCCCTAGTTATATATAGCGCACGTGCCTTACGGGCGAGTTACCCCTAGGTTACTCTAGGGTCGCCCATACCTTACGGCTATATAACTATCTACTTAGGTTTTACTTAATAATGCCCCCCCCTTTTAAAAAGGATTGTCCCCAATTCTTTATATACTTAAGCCTTAATAAAACCCCATAAAAACCTTAATAAGGAAAAAAAATTGGAGGGGAAAGAGCGTCTTAATTTTGCGCATAGAGAGATAGGTAGTATATATGCGCGGCGCAAGGATATTAAGGAACTTTAACTACCAGTTAAAGTTATCTAATTAGTTAGATTTGCCTTGCTAAGACTCCCTATATTTAACTAAGCCTATAGCGATTTTCAATCCCTAGGATAGAAAATCCTAATTGGTCTGTTTAGGGCTTACCTAAATTTGGTAAACCATTAAAAATATTCTAAAAGATCGCTTATATAGGTAGGTTGCTAGTACCTTACGGGTAGGTTATAGGTTATTTATATATAGCTAGACTTATAGGTAGTAAGGCAGTATACCCGTTAAATCCACCGCTGACCCTATACTTTAGCCTTGCGCTATACTAGTATAGCGCTATATATACTTTGTGGGTAGGTTATAGGTTACTTATATACAGCCAGATTTATAGACAGTAAGGCTATATACCTATTAAATCTGCCGCTAACCTATGCTTTAGCCTTATGCGTTATCTGCATAGTATATACGTGGAATAGTATATAAGTTATTAGTATAGGTTACTGCTAGTGGGTTACCAGTAGATCTTAGACCCTAGTTAAGTAGACCTATTCTCTAATATAGCAATCTACTAAGCTGGTATAGAGTGACGGACTAGGTCTAGAAAGGGTACTTTTTAAATTAAGCTCTGTAGCTAGCGTGTGCTATAGCCTTGCTTACGAGTTGCCTATAAGTCGCTAGTATAGCTAGGTTATATTAGAGTGTGACTTATATAGGATATTAATAAATTGTGCTTTACCCTATACGTATGCCGCAGTTCTTACTATAAGTGTTATTTATTCTTTAATCCCTTAGGACGTCCTCTACTCTACTTTTATATAGATTATATCTTAGTAGCGGCGCTTGCTTTTTACCTACGCTTTAGCTGCAAGACTAGGGTGTTTTGCTTACGGTACTTATCTAATAGTTATTAACAATTCTTAAGTTCTGTCTTATATTTCTATTTATTATACTTATTTAGCTATCCTAGCTATTTGATAAGGTACTGTAGTTGTCTAGCACAATCCTAATAGGTAATAATTGCTTCTACTTCCTAGCTGCCTTCCTTAAGCTCTTTTACTGCTAAGGGTTAAAACCTAGGGCGTAACTTGTAAGGCTTTAGTAAGGACACATAAAAGACTAGGTGGAGCTGTACTATAGCAGGTAGAAGCTCTAGCTTATATACTTACTGCCCTACGCGCTCTAGGATCTAAAATAGTTCTATAAACTTGCTATTAAGTTTCTTATAGGGGCGGTTTATATAGATGTTCTTGGAAAAGAGTAGGACTTGTTTACTAATGGTAAAATACTTGGCCAGATGGTGATAATTATAGTACTTTGCCTAAAGCTGTTGGGTATATATTATTAATGCCGCCGCTACCTTATGTATAAGGCGCAGGCGTTATAGATATATCTCTACAAGTTTAATATTTATTAACTTGGACCCCTCCCCACCTTGCTAGGCGTCTTAGACGCCATCTAGGACTCTATTTAGGATGTTTGGCAGCTAGCTATAGGTGAGCTTAATAGGGGAACGCTTTATTATAGTATAGATCTTAGAGTTATAGGTAAAGGCTGCTTTATTAAGTAGGGAGGCCTAATTAGACTATTCCCAGTTTGTAAATATATATAGGTATACCTTAAGCTTCTAGTTTTGGCATTTTATCTAACTATCTATTTATGGGTAGAATATAGTACTAAGCTTACGCTAAACGCAGAGATGGTAATATATAGTACTCTAGTACTTGCTTATAAATACGCTACCCCTATTAGAGATAATATTATCTAAGGGCCCTATTTATATAAAGACTCTAAATAAGAGTTCTATAAGTTGCGTAGTATTAATTATCTTACACACTAGATAGTAGTGTACTAGCTTTATAAAATGGTCTATAAGAATAAGGACGGAGTTGCACTCTACATTATTAGGAGTCTTAGACTTAGGGAGATCTATAATAAAGTTAAGTAAATAATGTTGCTAGGCTTAGGTAGGGACCTAGAGAGGCTGCAGCTCGCTATAGGATTTATAATAGCGCGATTTATAGCGTTGGTAGGCATTATAATTATCTAGGTATTTATAGAGATCTTTAGTAAGGCTGGTCTAAGCGTATTTCTATATAATTACCTTACAGGTATAGTTAAATCTATAGTAGCCACCTATAGGATTGTTATAATTCTGCTTAAGGATCTCCTATTATAGTAGTGTATAATTTAGTACCTAGACCTTGTTGTTTTGCCTTAGGAGTCTTTAATTATTAAGGGTATAGTCCTTATTACTAGTAGAAACCTATCCCTAGGTTAACTAATCGCATATAAAGCGTGTAAAGGCGTCCCTTTCTTATACTCTATAAATAAAATTAACTAGTAACTTGGGGGGGTATTCTATAAACACCGTTTTAGCTAAGGCAGCTACTACTACCTCTTATTATAGCATAAGTCTCTATATAAAGTTAGTACTAGCGAAGTAATATATAATATATAGGTAACTTGCTAGGTTGTTATAGAGGACTGTTACCTAGGCTAAGGGATCTTCCCTAGGGTTAAATGCTATTAGGCCAGTTAAAGAGGTCTTAGAGAGAATAGTAGGACACTCTAGTCTGCCGGCACTATGTTTATAAGGGTTACTTATATACTGTACGCATGCTACTTACTAGTTTAGTGTAGTAGTACTAGGGCCGCCCATAAGGCCTATATGTAACCGACTACGGTATCCTGCCAAACCACCATTGTTTTACCTGCGTATTGCTTACGTATTGTCTGCGTATCGCCTACGTATCACTTACGTATCACGCTGTTTTAGTTACGTATTAGTCTCTCCTTTTATTTATTTCCATACCTTTCTCGTGTATATAGAGAGGCTCTAGAGCTACATTTTACAATCAAGTCGTTCACTCAATTCTCCCACACTGCACTGTTACAGTTATAACCCTGGCTCGCATTACCTACTAACCAATCAATCTATTATCTTATTTAAGAAGTCACTACTTCTACTACCTTTGCAATATCTTAAGCTTCTTTACCTATTAAACAAATGGACGATTAAACCTAACTGATAAATATACCAGAACTTTCTAGAACAAACTGATAAATTAAATTATTAAAATGAGGTTTCGCTAAGACGCTAACCTGGACCCTACCTAAACTGTTAAAATTCTAAAAATGACGACTAATATGAACGAATCTTTATTTAAAACTAACCTTATTCTTGACAATCCGTTTAATTGGCTTCTATGGTTCTTTGTTATTTAAGATACTACCAAAACTAATAAGGTATGGCAGTATATTGACCCATCTAAGATAAAAGATAAGCTTCTGAAGCTAGAACCTCTAAAACGACCTATACTAAAAGATGTACTTCCCACTGCTACCTTAATAGCTTAACTGGACTAAATTAAGCTTACTGTATATAATTAACTCTACGCAGAGTATAAAGACGATCTTTGTATATATTAAAAGCAAGAGCAGGCTATTAGCGATATTAGCAATTATGTCGTTTACACGACATCGGTATCCTACCTCCCTCTTATTAACGACCTTAATACGGTATATGAACGGCTATAAGCACTTAAGAAGGCACTAGCCCTTACTACGTTAGGTTAAAAGCATGACGTCCTTAACTAGTACACGGCTCTTAAAGCCTATAACAAAAAGCAGAGCGTTAAAAAATGGTTAAATAACTAGAGGAACGTCTATAAGCTTATAGAACAGTTGGAGCTACTAGACGTATAAGGATTTAGACCACACTATGATTTTATATAAGCAATTAAACCCATCTCTTCTAGCTTTGCAGGAGCACTAGAAGTAGATCTTATTTAAAAAGAATAAAAGGATAAAGGGGCCCTATCTATTATTGACCTTATTAAGGAATTTAAGGAGCACTACCGCATGCAGCAAGCATTGTCTACCTTAACTGCCAATAACTCTGCATTTGCAACTCTTTAAGGGAACGCAAATTCTAATTCTAATTTAGACTCTAATGGCAGTTCTAATTCTAACAGCAATTTAAATTTAAATTTAAGATGGCATAAGGAATGCGTGTGCGGCCTTATATATTAATTTAGTGACTGCTACTATATCGCCGAGTATAAGCGCCCTTAAGGATGGAAACCAAGGGTAGACATCTAGAAGAAAGTAGATAAAACTATCTTATCTACGCCTTAAATTAAACGTATTGTTAGCCAAATCTAAAAAAGAGGATAGGAAGTAAAGGAGAATAATTAGAATACAGAATCTATAATTAATTTTAATTCCAAAATCCTACCTTTTACTAAACCGACTAGCCATGCTGCTGTATTTAGTACTGGTCAAATTCCTTTCAAACTCTAGAATACCTGGATACTTAACCCTGGCGTAGATATACACGTCTGCAATAATAAAGAAGACGACTACCTGATTGCTGGCGGAAATTTTAAGAAATTTTAAGCCTATGGAATAGTAACCATTACTGTTAATACACCTACTGGGAAGTTAAAAATGAAGCTATCCTATGTAGCACTAGTACCTACTATATTTACAAATATTGTAGCGCTATTAAGAGCTACTAATAACGATATCCATTTCGACTCAGGACGAAACTTGCTATACTGTCTAGCAACTAGCGAAATAGTATGCTATGCAAAGCAGCTAGGGGGCTACTGGGTATTAATGTATAGAGAGCCTATAAATACCCTAGATTTGTTAATTCAATTAACCTTCTTAACAGGAAGATTTTAGCTAAGCTAAATAGCCCGTAAACTAATTAGAGCTATAGCTACAAGATGGTATAAAATTCTCGGCCATATAGGATCTAATGCTATTGCGCAGCTTCCTAAGCACGTTATTGGCGTAGAGCTAACCGAATTAACTACTAAACAAGCACCGCTTAAAATTAAATATGAAACTTGCTTACTAGCAAAGTATATATAGTAGATCTCTTAAAGACAAGAATATAAATTTCCAGCTACTCAACCATTTAAACGGCTAGTATTTAATATTATCTACCTTAGAGTACCAGGGTATAACGGCAATAGATATGCTATGCACTTCTATTGCATATATTCCAAATTTAACTTTATATTTACCTCCAAGAACAAGGATAAAGCTACTGTCCTACCTACTATTTATAAGACTTACCGTTTAATTAAAACATAATTCCGCTAAGATGTTGTCTTCTTCTAGAGTAATAATAAATAAGTATTTGGACAAATGGAAGACACCCTATAAGTATAGTGTGCAGATAAAGGCATTACCTTTAAATGCCGAGCACCGTATACTGAGGAACAAAATGGCGGAGTAGAATAATCTGGATAAACCCTTATGGAATGATTAAGATCTATATAGCTAGAAGCATCCTTACCCCCATCTTTAGAACTAGAAGCTTTCCTTACTGCTAGCTATGCCCTTAATTAAACGCCAAATGAGTAACTAGGGTGGAAAACTCCATACGAGATCGTCTACGGCAAGCCGCTATTACTTACCTATATGCACGAATACAGTTATAAGACCTATACGCTAAACAAATAAGTTAGAAAGGGAGACAAGCTAGCTCCTTATACATTAATTGGATACCTAGTTGGCTATAATTTAATAAATATCTATTAAATCTGGATTCTAAGCCTTCACAAAGTTATTTAAACTAGAGATATTATATTTAACAAGACCTTGTTCTATAACCCTAAGGGTTAGAACATTAACTACCTCCTAAGGGAAGTATTAGAAGACACTATCTAGATAATTAGTCTACTAGAACCTCTTAAAGATAAATCTAAGAACAAATCTATCTTATATAGACTTACCTTAAATGCAAATTAAATAATTATATTAAGTAATTCGGCAGAGCTTCCTATAAAGGATATTAAGCAGTTACCAACTCCTAGCAGAATAGTATCTCCAGATCTGCTAGAAACAAACGCCATACTAGAAGGACTTTAAGATAATATCTTAGATATAATTAAAACAGGTTTTACCCAGTTAAGCAGTTTACCAGAACTGTTAAATATAGCTCTATAAGCTAATAAGGTCTTGGCCAATTCTTCTACCAACCTTGTCCTACCAGAAGGTTCTAAACGAATTCAACGCCAAGCGTATATAGTAGCACTAGCTAATATATCTACCCTATTTAGTTACTATGCTGGCTTTGCTATAGGACTAGTAAAGGACATCAACTAAACTAGATCCTTATCTCTATATTAGGATAATCTTCCTCTTAAATTAAGGATGTAACGGAACCTTATAGCAAGAACTACGGTGGGTCCTATTATTGGGCCAGGTGTGTAGGTAAACAAAAAGTCAACAACGTAATAACAACTAGTAGAGTGGTTGCCTAATAGATTAACTCCAATTATATTCTAAAATTCACTACAAGGAGAGAACTATCTACGGTAGGGACTAAGGTCCTTTAAATACACAACCATACACCTAAGAAATCCTCTCTTATACATAAAGTACGTGTTGTATATAAGGTATATAAGTTCCTCCCGTTCCTCGCGTTTAATACGTAGCATACTATATAACCTTGATTACTATTCCTTATTACATAGCTCCACCGGCTCTATTCTAGACCGTGCCTATATTAACTAACTAGCTTCTTCCAACTCTTCCCCAAGTAGTTATAATATTATACTTAAGCTGTCCGTAACACTATCTCCCTCCTTTTTATCTTTATCCTTAAAGATTCCTAACATCTCCAAGTTGTCTACTAGAGGTGTAATATCTATTTAATTAATCTAGTTAATATCTTTACTTATTATACCTAAAGCATCTTCTTCCTTATACGCGCAACGTTATGTTCGTACTATTGCTGCCATATTATCGCTAGGTGAAATAATGCCGTCTCCATGTTCTTGTTGTGCGAAAGAGGGGTTGGTTTATATTACGCTAGCAAGTTCTTTGTCTTAACAACCCTCTTTTTATTTAGAGTGCACTAAAGCAAACATTTAATCGTCCTGTGACGTTTACTCTACTTTTAACACTAAATATACGCGTCCTATGACTTTTAATAGTCTTTAAGTTCCCTAAGTAACTTATTATAGGGTCTTACGTTCAATCTGCCGCTGCAAAGCTCAATAGTAACCTAGCGTAGGCCCTAGCTGAGCTTAAGTGTTCTTAGGACGCGGAGCAGAAAGCCTTAAATGCTTAAATTGCAGCGTCCGCTTAGTTACTCCGTCTTAAGAAGGTTTATAAGAAGGTTTATTTTAAGAAGTGGAAACTAATTAAGTAGGGTCTTACTAAGTTAGGTAATAAGAGAGTAGAGTTTTTAGAGAAGGAAATAACTCTAAGTAATATAGTAGTTGCTCCTCTTAGGTCCCCTTTAGTTAACTTATTCTTTGGTAATCCTTTTTTAATACTCCCTAACCTACTTTCTTTTAATACTCCTATACCTTTCCTATAGCGTTCTTTAGGTTGCTTAGTGGTTCCTAGGTAGTCTTACTATAGCCTATTTACTTTACTTTATAC
>Ga0307507_10007911_pt1 | contig 15044 bp, 13 predicted proteins | sample 7_EM_MG_FD_207223 | JGI IMG/M metagenome (GOLD analysis project Ga0307507, IMG submission 207223) | Populus trichocarpa ectomycorrhiza microbial communities from riparian zone in the Pacific Northwest, United States - 7_EM | ecosystem: Host-associated > Plants > Roots > Unclassified | place... | reverse complement strand
ACCGGACGGACTGTAGGGGACTATAGTCCTAGCGCTTGGACCTCTAGTACTATACCAGCCAGGTTGAAATCATGAGACATCACTCGTGCGGTCCCCGGCAGTCCCCCGCCGTCCCCTGCAGTCACCCACCAGCTCCTACAACCCCCGTTCTCCTGCCATCTCCCACCATCTCAAGCTTTTCTCCACTATCCCTAGCTAATAATCGAGTGATTTTTTTACACATATGCTTTAATGTTCGAGGCGCTGATTGACTTAGATTTCCGGGAGAGTGTGAAGGTAAACAAGCGCAAGTGACAATTATCGTGAAAGAAAATAATAAAAAAAAGAGATTGTAAATAGCAACATAACTTTCATCCAGCCCATCACTTTAGTTATTCATTATAGTGATCCAAATAATGCATTTAAACTTGTGCAAGGTTGTAAACTTCAAGAGCCTTCAAAGTATCCTTGGGGTTTACCTTATTCCAAACATGGCATATCGTGTCCTATTATCACTGTTCACTCACAGTATAGATAAACCCATCATTTTACTCCGGTACTGGCTAGAGTTCAAATCGTACACCTCGCGCTGGGGCCTCTTCATGGGTAGTGTTTGGTGGATGGCTATGGGAGGAGAGTTTCTTTTTTGGGGGTTATTGGACGGCGAGAAGGCCGGTTAGTTCTTTTTTTTTTCTTCTTTTTTTCCGTTGTTTTTGTGATGGCTGTATTCTGGCCGAACACTCGGGGCTCTGTGATGGGGTTTCTACTACGTGTTGCGCGGTTAGCTCCATACCAGAGGGGCTGCGGGATAGGCAGGTTGGGTTGGCTTACCTCGGGATTGTAATGCCGTTCGGTGGCCGTATGCCTGGACTGTTTCTTCGTTACTTAGTATAAATAAAAGAGATTGAATCCGAACGACTCATTGTTGCTTCATAAGACATCACTCTCGCCGTCCCCGGCCGTCCCCCACAGTCCCCCACCGTCCTCACTCGTTCCCGGCCGTCCCCCGCCGTCTACCCCCCCTGCTCTGCGCTAACATGTCTCACCCTGTAGGGCCCGCCGTCCTACCCAAAGACGGCCGTCCTGCCCTTAGGGCGCCCCGGACGGACTACAGCTAGCCGTCCCGTCCCGTCCGGGGCTCTTGGCAGCCCCCCCGCGGGGCCCCGCCGGGCCCCCGGACGGTTGCGAACACTGATTGCACTAGCGCTTGTTTCTTCATTTAGGATATTGCTTGCTGGCATCGTGATTTCGACATGGCTAGTTTTGTTAACCATCCCAACGCCAATGCGCTCACATGTTGGTCACTATCGGGAAACTCGTTTCTTGTGCTTGATGAGGATGAAATCTCAGAAGCACTAATCCCGGGCCTATGTAAGCGGGATAGGAAAGCTATATTTAACCGTTAGTTCAACATGTAAGGTTTCCATAAGGTAGCTGATCTTGCCGACGGCTTATCAAAGACTTTTGAACAGAGAAACGAACCCGCAAGTGAACACGAAAACCAACGCTTATGTCACAGAAAGATCTAATGGATGAATCTTGCTTAGAAGAAGTAGATTTTGAGTGGGGGGTTGATAGGCGGAAGACTTGAATATGAGGGTTTGGTAGCATATGAGGAGGATCGTATACCAGAGGACACCGTTGAGGAATAACCGAGTCGGGTTCATAGTATCCTTATCAGATTGCACAATGGTAGAGCTAGTTATGTATTTAAAGCCGTATGAGATATTGAGCTTGTCCTTCCTCCTCCGAATGCCACGCGTAAACCACCTCCCCTCTTCCGCTAAGGCCTCCTTTGAAATCAACGGTACCGGAGATTTATGCTATGCTACTCGGCATGCTCTGGTTAGAGTTTTATTGTTTTTCGGGAAAGTTGAGAGAGTTTAGGAACCGTTAGACGCGATAACCCCTGCGCTAAAAGCTAGAGGAGCAAAATAACGAGACGGAAAAAGCTGGGGGGACGGGAGTCTTTATTATAGATCTCTTGTAAAGAGAATTGGAGAGAATTAATCTCAACCTTTTTATCGCCGAAATGAGGAAGGGAATAGGGACACGCACGGGAAAATTGACATGTGCGATAATAGACGGAAGGATGGGAATGATTTTATGTTTCATCTATTCTCCTGTTCCCAACGGTTGGTTTAGAAAAGAAGAGGAGAATGGAGAATGGAGAACGAGTTTGCAATCTATCCACACCATTTGAGATTCGGTATTAAATTGGATTCTGTGGGACAAAAGCGGGCTAATACTCTTGGCAAAACTAACTGTGTCTTTTGGGTTTGGGGTAGGCTGTAATACCGGATCGTATCGTGACACATGTGAACTCACCTGGTGAACCCTCTGCAAGCTGGTGTTCGAATAATACATTACGTTCTAGTGCCTTACGCTACCGATAGAGTAGCCTAAATCACATAAGTGACGTACTGTACTCGAGCACAGCGCAAGGGCAGAAGATGTCAACCTTAGCAGGGCAGACAGCCAAGGCGAAACCCCACTCCGGGCCCCTTCTCTATCTGGATATAGGGAAATCGTAGCCCTTTTCCATTCTTTGACGCCTACAATCTCGAGCCCAGATTAAGCCCAAAGAGACATTTTTCGGCATCCGGTCATTGCGCACGGGAACACTCGCCGCCTCCACCATAGTTTTCATATAGATGCCCGCTATTAGCGCAGCTACCGCCCTCGCTCTGGCCCCCTCGCAACCTCCTAATTTATCCACTATGACACCATAGACGAATTTAGCGTTTTGCTTTTCAGTTTTTCCCCCACCCACATCTTTGAATATCGGGCTGGCAGAGGGATGCAGTTTATTTTGTACCATAAGCACTTAACCTCCTCAGGCCTTTCCTCCTTAGGGAGTTTGGAAGGAGAGGGTAATGCTATTATATCGAGATGTTCCGGGTCATTCCTCAAGGTGTTACCACTTTGAAATAGGCTGTCTTACCCATATAGATTCTTTTTCTTGTCTGAAATTATACTTTATTTTCATTGATCTCGTTAAGTAGGATATGGGCGCCACACGCCAACTGCCAATAGAGGTTGGCCTAATGTGTAATGGTCGAAGGGAGCAATACAAATTCACCCCAATACTTTGCGTAATCCAATTGGCTTTCTTTTCATATAAAGTTACTGCCAGGCTCCGTGAGGTAGTGTACTTGCAAAGCCACCTTACGAACAAAATTGGAGACATTTCTTAAAACTTTCTACATTAGATTTCATCCCCATTGTATAGTATAAACGATGATATCAAAAATCGGAAATCCCATCAGACGGATAGAGTGATTTTGGATGAATTGTGAAAGATATTCACCAATTAACCGCTTCTACTCAGGGGTGGGCTATCCTGGAGATGTGAGAGGGCAAGAAGTTATAATTATCTTAGGCCCTAACACTGCTCAGCTGGGTTTACATCGTATGACACTGTTCTACGCACTAAACTTTCATAACACACATAGTACCCGCCCTCCCCCCTCCGAAAAATCCATCCGGGAAAAAAACAGAAGAAAAAACAAAGACAAAGGTGGTGGAGGGCTCAACCTCTATATATGACTCGTCCTTATTTAATAAGATTTGATTGCCAGCGACAAGAGTGGTAATCTTCTCGGTTCCTGGCCAGCTTCTAGAGTAAGGAGGTCAAGATCAGTGTACAGTACCGGTACTTCTGTTGTCGGTATATATCACTGCTTCCTATCTTTTTTATTTTATTCAAACAGTCTCATGGATTCGTTCAAATATCTTCTGATAAACACGCGGGACTTTAGAGTGAATTACAGGTTCAAGGTTCAACAGCAGCAAACAGTAACTTTGAAGGTAGAATTAGATGCCCGGTAATGGTATATTTTCAAGACTGATACCGTCGAGTTCCAAGTGATCAAGGATGATTGGGCCGAGATTTGAAATACTGCAAAAACTTAATTCGCGCAAATTCTGTTTGAGTAGCATATTCTGCGTGATTAGCAGGGAAACAAACTATAGGCCGTTAATAGACATCTGTAGGTTACCTGCGCGTGAACTGGTCTTTCAGTCCAAATTGGAATTTTGAGAAACCGGGTGTCTTTTCATGGGCATCTGGCAAATTTTGCCTAGGTTACTTCGGAGTTTGGCCTAGAGGTTGCCTAGGGGCCGCGGGGCTTTGGCGGCCGCTAGTTTTTTCCGCCTGTCCGAGAGAGGCTTTTTAATACCATGGCCGAACTGGCCGCCAGGGATGGCTGCATAGCAGTAACTTGGTAGCAACAAAAACAACCTTGGTCGTAAATACCCCTCTCTTGGAGTTAGTGCCTCTATCTTCTCATTTGTGCCTGCGACTGCCGAGAGTTTTCTTGCCGGGGGATTAGGCGTTGACCAAAATACGGCAGCTACGTCAACGGATGCTATACCTTTCTCTCATCGCCGGCGATAGCACCGGCCGGCTTACCAGAATCAATTGGACAAGAAATATGTTAATTAAGACCACTTATGATTTATTAACGGGTGGTGCTACAGCGCAGGCCCTGGGCTCCTGGTGTACAGATGACCTCATTGAGTGGCACAGGTGGGACTATGAATATGGGACAAGTTATGGGTCCTGGGCCTCAAAGTGCTGGTTTAGATCCGTTCGATGGGAGTTACCTATTTTTACAAAAACCAGGTAGGTACGTTGCGAGTTTGCTTGGTTGTTTCAATTGAGTCTAGTTAATTTTCATCCTATTCTCACTCGTCTCACCGGTGCTTTTTTCTTCATTTCGGATATCCATCGCTGACATCGTGATTTCGGCATTCCTAGTGTTGTTTCTCATCCCAAAACCAATGCGCTTGCGCTTACCCGCTGGTCCCCATCGGGAAACTCGTTTCTTGTGCTCGATGAGGATCAATTCTCAAGAACACTGATCCCGGACCCTTTTAAAACACGATAACTATGCTTCCTTCATCCGTTAGTTCCCATGTCTAGTTTCCATAAGGTGGCCGGTTTTGCCGACTGCTCATTAGAGACTTTTGAACAGAGAATTGAACCCCCAAGTGAATGCGAAAATCAAAGCTTATGTCACAGAAAGTACTGATGGACAAATTAAACTCGCTTAGAAGTAGATTTTGAGTGGCTAGCATAAGGAAATTGCGGGTTTGGGAGGCGAAAGACTTGAATATGAGGATTTGGTAGCATATGAGGGGGGAAGATCATGTGGCGGAGGACGTTGTGGAGGGAACTAAGTTGGTTTCATATTATCAATAGAGCTAGTCATGTATTTAAAGCCATAAATTGAATTTTTTATTCCTCGTCGGTAAACCCCTGCCCTCCCCCGCTAACCGCTAACAGCTTCCTTGAGATGAAAAGTGTTGGAAATCATTTCGTGCTCCTCGGGTATGCTCTAGCGAGAGTTTCATCATTTTTGTTCTAGAAAGTTCAGAGTTTCGGAACTGCTGGACGCAATAATACGAGCGAAATGACTGGACGGAAAAAGCTGTGGGGGACTAGAGTCATTATTATGAATTACTTTCACTAATGGGTTTGAGAGAATGATTCTCTTTTTGAAATCACGTGAGTAAAAAAGGAAATAAGGACATGCACGGGAAAAATGGATATTTGGGTGGGCGATGGAAGGATAAGGATGATTTTAAGTTTCCTCTATTCTCCTGTCTCTACCGTTAGTTTCGGTGCAAGAAAAAAAAAGGAGAAGGAAAATAGAAAACTAATCAGTTTGTGAGCTATTCATGACATTTGTGATTGGGCACATAGCTGACGTACAGTGCAAGGGCAGAACAAGGATCTTGAGCTACTCGGGTATGGACGATGTTACAACTAAGAAAATTGGGGGGGAAGAGGCCAGGGAAAAGTACGAAAAATTAGCCAACTACCAAGCGTTTAAGATACATTTTTTCAATAGTTCTTCCAACTATAAATGCCCGTACACCTCCCCTCCCCCACTTTCTGAACCCTTTGCATATAGGGGGGCGCTGCACTGGTGATGGTGGTATACTCGAGTACTGGATGGAGAGAAATTTACTCGAATTTGGGAGATTCGGATAGTTTTTTAAGCCTCATATTGTCTTACCCGTGTAGCTGTCGTAGTCTGCTTGTAGGGATGCGAAGGTAGGACAATGTTTGTCCTTGGCATTGAAACCCTGCTTTTGCTTGAAGGCAGAGGCGCTCATCAGCCTCTTCGATCGATCGCCATCCCGCTATCGGTACTATCGTCTCGCCTACCACCGAACCTCATCCACTATGAATATATTACCTTCGGGGCACGGAGGATCAAGTCTCAGCGGGGATCCTCGCTAGTATCACATCGAACCTTTGTACCTACCATGCTATGGCTAATAATATTCCTGGTGCCCGGCAAACGAACGCGGAGAACTGGTCGGGTAGTTACAACATCATCATCCTAGCCGAGGGAAATGGGGGGTCTTTACGGATCCAAGCACGGTTGTCGCCACCTGAACTCAATAGGAGGTTCGAGATCTGAGCAAAGGTTGGCTTGATGGTATTGGAGATCGGTTCTACAGAATAATGAATTCATGTCCTAACACGGGAGTGCGGGTAATTCAGGATACCGTACCCTACGATGTTATCGAGGTCAAGGGATTGGCAAGAGGAATATAAGGTACAGGACAATTCCCCGGAAATGGTTAACGATGTTAACAAAGAATAAAATTAGTTCCTCCGTGATCGATACCCCGGGCGAGCAGGCCTGTGGACACAATACTACCGCCCCACCCCCCATCGCGACCACAAAGCGCGGGAGGCGCAATCGGCGGCAAACAAAATTGGGGGTTTACGGTACCCAGCCAGGCTACTTTAGGAACCACGCAGATCCCCGCCGAAATTAGGAGGGCTCTCGAGGTAAAATAGCGAGGTAGCCACGGTCTTTCATCGTCGGACATATTAATATTATTCGCCAAAACCAGCTCTACCGAATGAGTATACATCTACTTCAAAGCAGTGGACGAGTTACTGCCACAAAATGGATCCGGGCTTCTTTGCCTGTTCCAACCAATTGTTCATGATTCTGCAAATCCACGGCTATTTCTTACAGGGCCCTATATTCGGGAGGAACTTGAGAAGTGTCTCACGAACAGGGCCTATATCGTCTACATGGTGGCCGGCTAAGGGATATTGCTAGATACGTAAGTCGGGAGGTTGACGATAGTGATGTCAGGGATCCGGACTGTTCTGAGATGCTGGAGGCCGCTGTTCGATATGTTACCACCTCGGAAGCCACGCTTTTTTATGCACATCGATTTTTGTTTCCTATATCATAATATTATTACACGTTATTTGTGCTGGAATCCTAACCTCATATATGTTGTAAATTTACGTTTAGCTGCTCATCACCTATCTACTAGTCCCCGGAGGACAAGGAACACAACAAATCCTATGCACAAGGAGACCAGATCAATGCTGGCCCCTGCCTGCATTCTATACACGAATTAACTTCACACGCATCCTGTATCATCCCGTTTCACTAGTCAACCCCCCTTACCTACAACCTGCGACAGCACCCAACATCTGCAGGAGTTGTGACGATGCCGAATCACCACCTCATGAGACCGAAGAACAAGTCCTGCCTCGGTCAAATGCATTAACCATGGATATAGCCTTAATCGTGGCCTCAGCTACTAACCTTTCACCTCAGCAGTCTACGGCAGCCAGGACGGTAAAAGAAGATTGCGGAAGGAAGAGGATGTGGGATCAGGCATGCACTGGAAGTATGCTGGAGTAGAAGCATTGAACAAGTGAAGGATATAAGGCTTTGTGTTTGTTGATTTTATTTTTTTTCTTCACCGAACTCTCACACTCTCTACTTGATCTTTGTACTTTGACCATCAGTCCCCCATTCCCCGCGCCCTTTCTTTCTAAATTGAAATCGTTTCCTGTCACTATATCGAATCGTGTCCATCAAAGGTACTAGGTATTCTCGCCCTCGAATACCCAGCCCACTGCGCATCCAGCCATTTGTTAAAAAATATACTCCCTCTTACCACAAATAAAGCCTAACCCACCGTGTAAAAGCGCAAGGCAAGGCAGTTGGAAAACCACGCCAATATTCAAGGTTGTAGGGTAGATTTACTTCCTATATGTCATTAGAACGTGTGATGGGGTGCACTTATAAAGCAATCTTGTGGAAAGGGCTGAAGATATTTATTATTATATTTTTATCGTATTTTAGTCCCTCTTGTATAAAACGGCTGAAGATATAAATGGCGAGACCTTGTAGACCCATTCACTGATCCCGTATGATATATTATGAAAGGCATACAGTGTTCCCAACCGTCCCGTCCGGACGCCAGGGCCCTGGCGTCCTATAGTCCCGTCCACGGCGTCCGTCTTTTGTAAAGACCGCAGGACGGTAGGTTGACGGGCGGGCCCTGCAGTCTTTTTTGGAAACGGTAACTTCCGGTAGGTACCTACCGTCCTGCATGAGGACGGGCGTCACCTGTAGGTTACCTACCGTCCTGCATGAGGACGGGCGTCATCTGTAGGTTACCTACCGTCCTGAGTAAGGATGTGTGTCCCTTGTAGGCCCTGGCTGCTACCCGCATCCCCCCATCACTACCGTCTCGGCCCTGTCGTCACCCATATCGCCTAACCCATCTCCTATAGACTGCGTGGTCGCTCCACACCTCTGCCTCGGTGAATAAATACAGACCCGAGAGACGAAGATTAACCATTTTGAGAAATCATAGCGATAAAGCAGAGTCCGAAATTTGATACATAATAGTAGAGCCAAAGCTTCTCTACATTAGAATAAAAATGTTTCACATCTTAATAAGACTTACCTAATGCTCATGAAATTAGAAAATGAAACATAAACTAAGACACCTATAGGGCCCGGCCGTCCGTCCCGTCCAAAGGTCTGAAACTTGGCGTCCGTCCCGTCCTAGGCTAAAGACGGACGGACTGGACGCTTGGGAACACTGAAGGCATACGAGAGGTCACCTCACCTACCCAAGACAGAGGAGGGCAAAGGGGTACGCACGCCCCATGCCCCTCATTCCCGGGCGTATTTACACGCTTTAGCGTAATTGTTGCAGTGTTCGCAAGCGGCCAGCCCGGATTCGTGTTGCCAAAGAAGGGAAATAGAGAGCCTAATGGTGATGGTAGAATGCGAGGGTTTGCTTAGAACTTGGATACTCTGCCGGAAGGAGAAAGGAGGTGGCTTCCACAAATCCATTCGTCCCCTGTTAATACTGAGCTAAATTTAACAGCAGGTGTAGGCATAAAATAAAACACGAGTAAACATCCTAGGCCTTCTATAGATCGCCACACCTACTTCTGCATTCTCTCCGTAAATCTCTACTAGTAAAGGACGAACTTAGGGCAATTCACCATATTACTAGCTAAGCAGCAACATCCCAGTAACCTCCGAGATCAACGACATTCTGCTAATACTATATTTACTCTTGCGATTCGCTATCTCACTTCCGTAGCTAATATCTACATAGATCGTGGCACCAGCCTGTGATGAGTTTAACTTGGCAATTTAATAGAATTGCTAGATGTAGTTAATGAGTTTAGGCGCGGCGAAATGACTCGGGTATACCTTGTCGGAAGACTACTAATCCTTCATAAGAGCTTTTGAGTCTAAGTGTTTAAATTAGTGCTTAGCCGGGACAGCGAGTGGCTAGAGTAAATCTGGTGCCGGTATCGGCCCTTGTGCTGAGGCTATTAGGTAGCGAAGCTGCAGCGAATTACTGATAAAAGCACAATGCCGGGGAAGAGGTTATTGGACAGTTATCTAAGGTCAACTAGCTAAGTATATCACTGTCGCTTCGGGATAATTGATCTCTACCCTTGTGCTAATAGTTGATAAAGGTATCATCCCATGGCCAGTAAGTAGTAGCAGTCTGCCGGGGACGGGAGAGTATATTTTCTTGGCATGGGAACCATTGGTTGGCCCCCCCTTGTAACTTAAGAGTGAGACCTAACACGGCCACGGAGATGCAATCCCCCCTTTTCTTTGCTCCAAAGAAGCGGAATTCCATCAACCATTTACATAAATTGTTTTATCGCTATCGCTATTGCACCATCGTCTCGCCTACCACCGAGCCTCATCCGCTATGAATCCAATACGAACGGAGCACGCAGGATCAAGTCTTAGCCGTGAGCCTCCTCAGTACGGCATATCGAATACACGCACCGACCATAACCTGACCAGCAATATTCACGGTAACTCGAATACCAACGTTGGGAATGTGTCACACAGCTATAATACCATCAATGTGGGGGTAGACGAAGAGTCCCTGCTGAACCAAGCATGGCTGTCGCCGCTCGAACTTGATATAAGGCATCGAGATGTCAGTAATCGTCGGATGGATGGTATTGGGGATTGGGTTCTACAACGAAATGAGTTTGAGTCATGGTGCGGAAGTCAAGATGGGTCGGGGGATCCTACTTTGCTCTGCTATGGAGGTCAAGGGGTTGGCAAGACCTTTATAAGGTACTATATTTTCTAGGACCCATAAGCAATACTTGGTGATAGACAGCCTACGCGAGCAGACCTGTGGAGAGAATAGTGCCGTTTTATTTGTGTATCGCGACTACCAGCAGCAGAAGTACCAATCGGCGGTAAACATGATAGGCAGTCTACTAAGCCAGATCGCATTAGGAGCCACGGATATCCCATCGGAAATCCGACGTACTTTTGAACTGAAGCAGAGAGGCCGCCAGGCTCTTCGATTACCGGACATGCTAAAATTATTCGTCGAAACAGTCAGTTCCATCGAACTAGTGTACATCTACTTCGACGCTGTGGACGAGTTACTACTAGGAAATCGATCCGAGCTGTTACGCGCGTTACGACAGATTATTTCCGATGCACCGAATATCCGGCTATTTCTCACCGGAAGGCCGCATATTCGGGGAGAATTTGATAAACATCTCACGGAACGAGCCTATATTATCCACATTATGGCCGACAAAGAAGATATTGCTAGATATGTAAGTCGGAAGATAGACGAGGACGATGATCGAGATCTAGATTTGATGCCTGATTATCTGAAACATGATATTTTGAAAACAATGCTGGAAAAGGCTTCGGAGATGTAAGTATAAGTAACTCTGTTGCAAACCTAAATCACTCATTGACGATCAGTCCTGGGCGAGACCTCCATAGCGAAGAGGAAGAAAATGCTGCAAAAAGTGGCAACAACTGGCGTGGACTTGGACAGTGTGTATGCCCAGACACTACAGTGAATAAGGGAACAGAAGGGGGACCGGTCAAGACTCGGGATAGAAGTGTTAGTGTGGGTGTCCCATTCTCAGCGGCCACTGAGCATTGGCGAACTCTGCCTTGCCTTAGCGGCAGAAATGGGGTCGACGGATCTAGACCCTGAGAACGTTTGTCTGCAAGACACAATCCTAGCGTCATCCTTAGGGCTCGTAGCGGTTGACAAGACTTCGAGAGTCCGGCTTATCCACTCCACACTGCAGGAATACCTTTGCCTCCCCGGTGTCCTGCCCGATGCCCACAAAACACCTGGGGAGCCCTGCTTGGCCTATCTAAATTACGACCAAGTAAGAGAGCTCCCGGCCACTGAGGTACCCGGCCTCCACGACATGCCCTTTTTACATTATTCCTCTTTGTATTGGGGATTCCACGCAAAACAGGGACTCTCAGATGGCGCCAAATCACTTGCGGTGAGACTGTTAAGCTTGTACGAGAACCATATATCTTCTGCCTTACTTTGCGCCGAACTTAACTTCGAAGGTTATCGCTCTCTAGCGGGTCCTCCATTTACTGGTTTACACTGTGCGTCTTACTTGGGAATTGTTTGCGTCGTGGAAGATTTGGGTAAGATGAAAGGCTGTGATATCAACGAAATAGACTGTTGGGGTTTCACACAGCTCAGTTGGGCTGCTCAGCGGGGGAATAAAGAGGTGGCCAGACTCCTTCTGACGAGGGATGATGTCGAACCCGAAAGGTCGGACAACCAAGGTCAGACGCCGCTCTCGATAGCCTCTTTCCTTGGGCATGAGTCGGTGGTGAGGCTCCTGCTCGCAAGGGGCGATGTCGATCCCAACAAGTCAGATGTCCATGGTGAGACGCCCCTCTCGCGTGCTTGCTACGGTGGGAGTGAGAGGGTGGTGAGGCTCCTGCTCGCAAGGGGCGATGTTGATCCCAACAGGTCAGATGTCCATGGTGAGACGCCCCTCTCGCATGCTTGCTACGCTGGGAGTGAGAGAGTGGTAAGGCTCCTGCTCGCAAGGGACGATGTTGATCCCAACAAGTCAGATGTCAATGGTGGGACGCCCTTCTCGCATGCTTGCCACGGTGGGCGTGAGGGGATGGTAAGGCTCCTGCTCGCGAGGGGCAATGTCAAACCTGACAAGCCAGAGAGCAACGGCCGAACACCGCTCTTATTGCCAGCGGAGCGGGGGGATGAAGGGGTGGTGAGACTACTACTCGCAAGGGACGATGTCGATCCCAACGGGCAAGACAGGGAGGGTGTAACGCCGCTCTGGCGAGCTTCTTTTGATGGGCATGAGGGAGTGGCGAGACTCCTGCTCGCCAGGGGCGATGTCAACCCCAGCACGAGTGACAACTGGGGCCGTGCCCCACTCTGGGCCACTTATGTAAAGAACCATAAGGAGATTAGAGCACTCCTCAGAGCTCGGATAACTACAACCGGTATCCTAGATTAAGCTCCGAGAGAGCTTTTCCTACATCTCCTCTATATACATACGAACGAACACCGCTTTCATCACAGTCGCGATACACGCACCCATTACCAGCACAGACCCCACCCCCACCCTCACTCTACGTCCCTCCACAGGCAGCTGCCCTATTTATCCGCAATCGCCCCGGGGGCATCCTTGGCATCCTTAGGTTTGGTTTTTCCTCAATTCAGAGGGAGATACATCGTTACCGTTAGAGTTAACGGAACCGGATAGTTATCGGAGTTGACGGAAAAGGATAGATGCGAAAGCTGCCTCAAGTGGAGAGTGTAGTAGTCGACCGCGGAACTTTAAGGAATGTCTTTTGCGATTGCATTTTGTTCGGGAGTTGGAAGCATTGATGGAAGTGGTTCTATGGTCTTGTATTTCCTTTATTATCATTACGGAAGCACGTAGGGAAACGGGGGCATATGTTGAGATAGATTAACGGGTGTGAGTAGCGATGGAGTGATCGAGACTCTTCTCATGTTTCTACGGTTAATTTAGGAGGAAAAAAAAGGAAAAAAAGGAAAATAGAGAACGAGTTCGCGAGCTATCCATACTAATTGAGATTCGGTACAGTATTTGATTCTATGCGACGAGAAGTGAGCTATTTATCCCGGTAAAACTAACTCTATCTTATGAGTTTGCGGTAGGTTTTAGTACTGTATCGTGTAATGTACTTTGTGAGTCCACCGTGTGAGCCATTTTTAGGCTGGTATTCGAATAACATATTATGTTTCAGTGTCTCATGCCACTGATGCAGTGGCTCAAATCCCATAGGTGACGCACTGTACAAGAATCGCACTACGGGGCATGGGGCAACTTCGGCAAGGGCCCAGAAGCCAAGAACGGTTGCGTTTTTCTTAGTTGTACTTAGTTCAATCCCGTTCAGAATTCATGGAAAAACAAACCGTGTACTGTTGTACAGTAGTGGTGGTTGATAAAGACTTCTTCTCGTGGCCGGTGGTCTGCTTGGAAGGATGAGATGAGATAACTAATTGTGGTGGGGGGCGTAATATTAGGCAACAAAATACTAACCTTTTTAGATAAAAACTTCTAAAAGTCACGCCTCTTATTCCTATCCTTTGCCACAATATTGTGATGTTTTTATGTTTTGTTTTACAGCAGTTTAACTGTTTTTCAGCCATCTTTTCTGTTTGGTCTGGCAATGTCTTAAAAGTTAACTGGGAGGTGGAACAATGGTTAAAATGTGTAGAACAAAATATAAAAAATACCAGATTATAAGTTAGTGGCAAAAGATTGGAATAAGCATTAAAGTTTTGTTTTTAATTGATAAAATTGGCCTTTTGTTGACTATATTTCTCATCATAATAATAAATTATTATGTAATAAATCTATCTTTGAGCTGTTTCTATCATTGAGCTGCTAGGCACTCCCGAAGAGTGCCCCCTACTCGAGTACAGTATTTCCAAAGTCGCTTAGCAGGGTTCGAAGTGATGGGAACCTTGGCACTGTTAAGTTATCCTCCGGGGGCTCCTACAAATAAAAAGAAGTATTCTGTTGTTACGTGATATCTCGGGTTAAATCAAGAGGATATTGATTAAGGCGCATCAAGGCAAATCTAGAGTTAGCTGATAGGGGATGATCGAAATTAATGGTAGGCTAGGTTTGCCAACCATTTTAATGGGTGATTTAGGGTTTCTCTTTTTCTCTTTGGCTCAGGAGGACTCGGAGATAGGAGGAGGGGTCAATGAGTAAGTTTCGCAGCAGGCGGTATCTAGGCTACGAAAGTGTCATCCTGAGTAACAGGGTCGCTTCTTGTGATCGGCAAACAAGGTATTATACTTACGGGTTTGTTGGTAAAGGTATAGGAGTACTATCTTTCGCAGCGGCTGAGGCTAGGCTACGCACACACCAGTCATGCAAATATTGAAGAGTGGTTACGGGGGGGTTAGGATTCATTCATGCCGGGCCGGACGGTAAGTGTCAGGAGATGGAAAAAATTCCTTACCCCAGTTAGTTCATTAAAAGGGCGCTCTTGTCAACGGAGGAAAATAGATGGGCGGTAGAGTGCGGCACTCTTCGATACGGTAAGGGAGCAGATTTCACAAATTCAGTCGCCCTCGGCTAAAACTCAATCAATGGCAAACACAGCTGTGCTCGGGACCTTCTAATTAAGCTATGGATCACCACACCTATTTCTGCATTCTACTCGTACACCCTCGTGTGATCACAAAGGGAAGCCCTGTCGGCACTCGTAGAATTTTCTCCCTAAACCACTACGGGACAAGGACACTCCTGTAACTTCTGGATCAACTACACCTTATTAATACTTGTACTGTACCATACCGGTGTGGAGAGGGCACCGCGATAGGGTAGTTTCAGCAGTCAAGGGAGCGTTTGAGCACCCACTAAACACCTATGTTTGTAGATAGCTTGGCGTGCAGAACTTCCTGCACATAAGCCTCTCTTC
>Ga0307507_10007910_pt1 | contig 15047 bp, 5 predicted proteins | sample 7_EM_MG_FD_207223 | JGI IMG/M metagenome (GOLD analysis project Ga0307507, IMG submission 207223) | Populus trichocarpa ectomycorrhiza microbial communities from riparian zone in the Pacific Northwest, United States - 7_EM | ecosystem: Host-associated > Plants > Roots > Unclassified | place... | reverse complement strand
TATCTGTCACGCCTAGGTAAGCCTTAGCACGACACACCGCCTTTTAAATGTATGTGTTATTTTAATTTTGGCAGAACAACAAAACTTTACTTAAAATGGCAGGCGGTACGCTAGCGCGGTCATAACCTAGGGAGCGGTCATAACCCCGTTACCTACGTTATAATATATTTTAAGTTCTTTTTAATTTTAAGTTTCTTACTATTATATTTTATATATTTATATTAGGTAGTAATTATTTGCCTTTATATTATATCTATTTAGCTAAAGTAGGCTGTAAAGGATAGTCTTTATAGAATTCTTTTACTAGGGAAGGCGCATTAGCCTTAATCTATTTATAGGTTTCCTAGGTTTATATCTTATATTCTTTTTACTAAATAAAAAGTTAAAATTTGTTAGATTAAATTTTCTATTATATATTATTAATTAAGTTAATAAAGTAAGAGCTATTACTATTATTAATAATTATAAAAGGTAGTAGTAGCACTTTATAAGTTATAGGATTAACTTTTAAAGATTATAATAAGCTTATATAAAATATTAGGTGTATTTTTATCTTAGTTAGTAGTTTAAGCTTATAGGTATACAGCTTAGTTTTTTTTAAATTTAGTATAGGCCTATAAACTTCTAATTAAGTTTCTTTAAGGGTTATTAAGTCTATAGGTTTTATATATTTAGGTAAACTATATTACCTTCCTTAAAGTCCTATGCAGGAGCTTATCCTTTATTTATATATTATTTATATACCATTTAAGCGTATATTAATTTACTTTATAATAGTTCTATTAACTACTTTATTTAATTAGTAAAGTTATATATATTAATTTTAGGTTATAGTTTAAATCTAAGTTAAGGGTTTTATCTATAGGTTATATAGAACAACATTACGCCTATTAATATATTTATTATATTATTTATAGTAAACTTAGCTAAAGGCAGCTATTTTTTCTAGTTGTCTTATAGGTAGGAGTAGTATATTTATAGGTATTATTCTATAATTATGTTTATAATTTTAGTTTAACTATTTATCTCTAAATAAAATATAGTTAAGTGTCGGAACGTTAATCACGTGACATAGTTACGAGACTACGAGGCGAGACTAGCTAATCTGACTCGGAGCAACCCCTAACTTCTAGACAACAATCAACTACCAACTTCAACACCGTATACGTACCACTACAAGTGATATTCGTACACGTTGATAAAGTGAGTATACCAACACTAATCAGTAGACGTACAGATTAGAAAATACGCAATAGCAAAGCTTGAAACCACGCATTAGCTTAACTGTTAACGCGTTAAATCGCAGAGCTATCGCCCTATTTTAGTTAAAGGAGAAAACTACGTTACCCTCAAAGCTCGAGACCATGTATTAGCTTGCTGATGCGTCAGATCGCCTAGAGAATCGTATCTTTACTTAAAGAGAGCTACGTTATCCTTAAAGCTCGAAACCACGTATTAGCTTAACTGTTAACGCGTTAAATCGCCTAGAGGACCCTTAAAGCTTAAAACCATATATTAACTTAACTGTTAACGCGTCAGATCGCCTAGAGGACCGTATCTTTACTAAGAATCGTCTATAGTGTCTAAGAACTATAGATTCGTTAATAGGACACATATATACCTTTATACCCTTACCTTAAACCTTAACTTCTTTGAACCGATAACTACCCTTATACCTACCCTTACACCTACCCTCATATACAAAGACACGACAATATGGAAATTAACTGGAAGGAAAGAATTACTAAATACGGCTATGGAATTGACTTGGAGACGGCTACGGATGACGACCTAACGGAGTATGTGGAGACCAAGATATACCTATATATACGATCTAACCTTATAGACTTTATATTATGGATAGTGTTTTAGGAAGACTTTAAGAACTTTACACTAAAGACCTTTAAACGAGTACAATCTAATACTAGAATGGGAATCCGTTAATACCTAGTTAAAAGAGGAGTATATGTTATTAGGTAAGATAAGAGATATTCCCTTAGCAAGGTACTAACAGACGTCGCCAATAAAGAAGAGTTTTATAAATGGACAGATAAGGAGCTTATTGTGGCCCTTATAGAGGTAAAGCCAATAATTACGACAACTCTGCAAACCCAACTGAATTCGACCTTAGACAAGCTTGCTATACCTCTAGCCCCACCACCAGCTACTCCAGCCGCTGTACCACCAGCTACTCTGGTTGCTGCACCGCCAGCTACTCCAGCTACTGTATTACTAGCTACTCCAGTCGCTGCACCGCCAGCTACTCTAATTGCTACCCCTGCTACCCCTACTACCCCTCCTAGTCCTTAATCCTCTAATTATAACCAAATCCACGCTCTTATTAACCAACTGCTATGGCTAAGAGAGCAGCAGCCGCAGCAGCTACACATATATACACTACCTAAACTAGCCGTGCCTAGTGTGGAGCAAGGACCTAGATATAGTAAAAAGGTGGCCACAATTACGAAGATCTACACAGACGACTAAAAGTACGATAAAGTTAATAACAGCTTTAACTTTAAGCTGACCATCTTCTATAATATCTATAAGACATCTGGCTTACCACTAGAAGGCTATATAGTGGCATTCCCTAGCATGCTAAATGGGCTTACTTAGGACCACTACTATAACAGCAACCTTAAGTTAAGACCTTTTATGGAAGCCTGCAACCACATACAACAATTCTTTAAAGGGCTAGAATACTACCGCAAGAACCTTACAGAGTGGAACAGCATAACCCTCTAAGGAGTTATAGACGAGAACCCTAATAAGTTAATTTATTAGAACTTCCAACTGCTTATAGATAAACTGCTAAAGTAACGTTATAAACTATACCTAGACTTTTATATAAACCGTATTTTTATAAATAAGTTGGTTACTGCTTGCCAGGGAGTGCCAGTATGCCGTATCGCTGTCTCTAACCCTTTAGAAGACCTCTCTTAGTTAATTAGTAAGCTATAATCCTCTATTATCGCGTAGGAAAAAGAATGCCCCCTATAGGCCTTAATAAGATCGTCTCACCAAGCCTTTTTTACGGATTAATGTTACTATTAAAATGACCAAAATTGAGACCGAAACACCAATTGCTACGGCAGCAATCGCCCCTATAGAACTAATGGTAGACTAAAGGCCAAGTGCTACGTCTGCAAGAAGGAGGACTGCCATTCATAGAAACACACAGAGGAGGAGCGTAATCGGTCCAGAGACGACTATAAGAGACGTTTTATTAATATCAAGGGCCGCAATAAGGGCAACTTTGACAACCACTTTAAATAATACATCGCCGCCTGCGAAAGAGATAAAGAGGATAACTTAGACTTTAAAGCCTATATATACGACGCTGACAACTCTAGAAGTGATGCCGGAGAACCTAACAATAGTTCTACCTATATCACTACCTTTAAAACACTTACTATAGAGAAAGCAACCTCTACAAGCGTAGAACTAGCTAATAAGGCTTATACACACCTGCTTACGGCTTTAGAACTTACCACGGAGTCTATTACAGAACCTTACACGGAGACCGACCCATTTGCCTACAGTACGGCTACAGCTACAACGTCACGATATACCTTAACGGTCTTTATAGGAATTATAATTAATATAGGTGCTTTACGCAAGTCTATAGCTGGCTATAGTTAATTTTAAGCTCTACAGGCCGTAGATAAGTCTATAAGTCTTAATATGTTAACTAAGGGCCAAGTAACCGTCTAATTTGGGATTAGAGCCTCTACATCTATTGGAACCATAGACGTCAACAGCCCTATAGGCAAGGTATAATTCCATATCGTTAAAGCAGATATGGATAGACTCTATATTAAATATAATAACCTAAAGGACGTTATTATTACTCGCACTAAAAAGGTGCTAGTAGTTAGACGATTTGGCCACCCATTTCTTTTATAGAGCTTCTCCTTACAGTCTTATTTAGTTAAGTCTTTTAATATAAACCCTTGCTACTTAACTAACGTAGAACTACGACGTCTCTACCATTAATTTGGTCACCCGTTAGTTAATAGACTGCAAAAGCTTCTTAATAAGGCTGGCCACGGCTATAATACTAATAGATCTGCTATTAAAGAGCTAACCAGACTCTGCCACTACTGCTAGAAGCATAGTAGATCTCTAGGTAGATTTCGCTTTACCTTATAAAATAACATTAATTTTAATTACAACATTATCGTTAATATTATGTATATTAGCGGCTCCCCCCTACTATACGTAGTTAACGAAGTAACTTAATTTTAAGCTAGCAGATGGCTATGAGACATCAGCGCTAAGCATACTTAGGATGTTCTTTAAATGTGCTAAATTAACAGCTATTTAGGACTACCAGACTTAATTACCACAGACGCTGGGAAGAACTTTATTAGTAAGGAGTTTAAGCACTATGCTACTACTATAGGAGCAACTATAAAGTCAGTTTTAGTTAAATTACACAATTCTATTGGAATGGTAGAACGCTACTATAGTCCGCTACGACAAGCCTACTAAATCATTATAACTAAAATCCCTAAAATTAGCAAAAAAATAGCCCTATAAATGGCCTTTAAAGCTATTAATAATATGGCTAGCCTAAAAGGCCTAGTCCCTACACTTCTAGTCTTTGGAGCCTACCCCCAAATAGTTAAATCGGACGCGCTATTACCTTCAGTTACATAGCAAGCTGCGGCCATTAAAAAAGCAATAGTGGAAATCTAGAAGCTATAAGCTAAACGACAGATTGCTAACGCTCTTAATATGCGAAATGGACCATAAACTAACGCTATTTACGGCCTCCTACCTAATTCGCCTGTCTTAGTCTAGAGAGAAGGCAATACTAGCTAAAGTGGTTATTGGGACGGACTATATATACTACTTACCGTTAACGGCAAGACCTGTACCATAAAGCTACTAAATGGACCTATGACCTTCCGCTCTATAGTTATAAAACCCTACCTACTGGACCCACAAGACCCAGTTAAACCACGAGAGTCTGTTAAATTAGATAAACTAGTACCTTTACTAGCCGAACCTTAATTGTTACCTAAGGCTGAACCACAGCTACCGCCAAAGCGAGGTAGAGGCCGCCCCCGTAAATATCTATTGCTTACGGCCGTCGCAGACACAGCTATTACAGATACTATGACAGATACAGGCGCTTTTATGGGTAATACTGCGGATATCGCTAATATCGCTATCTACTTACAGGACGATGATACCGCAGATATGGCTAACACTACTATTTACTTACAGAATGATAGTAACACCTAATTTAGCGCTTTACGACAAAAGAAGGTTACAGACCTACTTAAGAAAGGCGTCTTTAAGATTATTAAGCTACACGATATGCTAAAGGGGGTCAGACTCTTTAATTTATAGTTTATTAACGAGATTAAGAATAAGGGAACTAATAAAGCCTTTAAAAAATTATAACTTGTTATATAGGCCTATAATGACTTGGAGAAAGAGCTAGTCCTTACTTAGTTACTAATAATTTAACGAGTTAGCCAGTAGCTGATTCTCTATATTGCTGCTATGCTACTACAGACATGACTCTACCTTTGAGATATCTTATAAGCCTACGTCTAGTCTACTACGAACCTAAACTGCGAGTTCTATGTACGACCACTATATAAGCTAAATAAACAATTGGGAATTAATACGGACTCCGTTTTAAAGGTTATAAAGCCGCTTTATAGGGTACCTAAAGCTGGAAACTACTGGTTTAAGACCTACTATTTACACCATATTAATTAGCTGCGAATGGACTAGTCCACGTATAACCCTTGCTTGTTTTACAGCAATAAGCCTTTTAAAATTATCGGCCTATAGACTAACGATATACTGTTCCTTGCAGATAACACCTTTACAAAGGCTAAACAAAGCGAACTATATAAGGCCGAATTTATAGCTAAGGAGTAAGAGCAACTAACTGCTAATATACTAATTAAGTTTAACAGAGGACTTATTTAATTAATATAAGATGGGAGTATTACGCTAACGCAAAAGCGCCAGTGTGAGAACCTTAGTGTGGTTAACACTACGCTAGTAGACAGCACTAGCTCTAGAGGAGTTACGCGTGGCCTACTTACGCTAAAGGACCAGTATATTGTTTAACGCGCTAGAGGAGCCTATATCGCCTTAGTCTGTCAGCTAGAGGCCTTATTTAACCTATCCTTTACTACCTAGGCAATTAACCCAGTTAAAGACGATATAAAGAGTCTTAATAAGCGATTAAGCTGGTAGATTAAGAACGCAAATAGAGGCCTAAAGTTTGTTAAGCTAGATGTTAACACCTTATAACTCCTAGTATTTACGGACGCTTCCTTTGTTAATAACAAGGACCTATCTTCGCAAATTAGCTACGTACTTGTACTAGCAGACGCCTTAAATAAGGTAAATATCGTCCACTGGTCCTTAATTAAGTGCAAAAGAGTTACTAGGAGTGTATTAGCCTCAGAGCTGTATAATATGGCGTACGGTTTTAACATAGGCGCTGTAATCAAATATACGCTAGACAAGGTCCTATAGGTTAACTTACTACTCGTTCTTTGTACTAATTTAAAGTCCTTATATAACTGTCTCGTCTGACTAGGAACTACGCAAGAGAAACGCTTAATAATTAATATAATGTGCCTTCGCTAAGCTTATAAACGAAGACAGATTACCGAAGTTAAGTAGATTAATAGAGATACTAACCCTACGGACGCTATAACAAAGGGCAAGCCTTATACGGCACTATTATAGCTTATTAACACGAATTGGGTTGAATTATGGGCCGTAGGGTGGGTTAAACAAACGGATTCGGCTTCGGCAGGTATGGACTTATACTATATAGAGCCAGCCGCCAAGGCGCTAGTATTAGGCGAGCTAATAGCGATTTTCTATCCCGGGGATGGAAAATCCTAATTAGCTGGTTTAACGGTATGGCAGAATCCGATAGGTGATGCGCTCTAGGATTAAAGGTGGAGCTATTGCGTATTATGGACGGAAGAGCTAGTTATTGCGTATACGCTACGAATAGTCTAGAAGTAGACTTGACTTTAGAGTGTAGATTAGCCTTCTTTTTAGAGTTGCTCTAGTGTCGGAACGTTAATCACGTGACGTAGTTACGAGACTACGAGGCGAGACTAGCTAATCTAACTTGGAGCAACCCCTGACTTCTAAACAACAATTAACTACCAACTTTAACACCGCATACGTACCACTATAAGTGATATTCGTGCACGTTGATAAAGTGAGTATACCGACATTAAGAGTTATATTTAAATACTTAATTATTTATATAAAGCTTACTAAAAGTTTAAAATAAACTAGCTTTTATAGTTAGATATTATTAAGTTAGAAAGTCTATATAGCTTAAAGATATACTTAATAAAATATTTAGCTACTAATATTATATTAATTAAATCTATAGGAATTATATATTATATTTTTATAAGGTAGTTAATAACTACTATAATATTTATAAACCTACTACTACTAGGTAAGTTAACTATAAGGTTAATTAAAATATTGCGCTATCTTTATATTAGAATTAGTAGCAGTTAAAGTACTCCTTACTTCTTTATATAAGAGGTCTTTCTATATATAGTTATATATTATAGGCTAATAGTATACTTATTAAATAATTTTATAGGTTTTTATATGGTTAGGATACCCTACTATAAAAGAGTTATATATAAATTTAAGTATTTTAAATTTTAAAGGTTTAGAATTTAGAACTACCATCTTCTATTAATAGTATAATTAATTATTTTAATTTTTGCATTTAGTAAGTATAATATCTATTTATATCAACTTAATAATACAATTAAGTCATATCCAGGGGCACGAAATACGTATAGTATCGTATGCTCTTTTGGATAGTGGTGACTGTCAATTCTATTAAGGTAGACTACGTAGTCTATATACTGACGCGCCTCCCCCCTAATTAGTTAGTACGCAAGTGGTTGGTGCACCAAACGCGTAACTACGCGTTTGGTATACCACGTGCTGTAATTATACACTGGCGGCACTTAAGAGTGACTCAATTGTATATAACCTCTATAATCGCTTTAACAGAGCCGTAAAACACAAAAGAAATATATAGGAAATCCCTCCTAAGGTGCCTTCTAGGCTACCTTCTAAACGGTACTCTTAGCTGACCGTAAGTCCTCCTTATGGTCCGTTAGATGAACTATACGGCCTTCCAACAGGCCGTAAATAAACTATAAGTGCTCCGTTAGTCTCGTTCCACCCATTCTGCAACCTTTAGATTGAGCTTATTTATGTCGATTAGGGTTCTTAGTTATAGGGTGCTTTTAGGGGCGTCCTCGGCCACGCTTTACGGCAGGTTTAGTAGGTTTAGTGAGTTTACGGGGGACTTTTAGAGTAGGTAGGGGTGCTTCTAGTTTGTCTGGTTTGGTGGGTGCTTCCAGTTTATCTAGTTCGACGTTATAGGTGTTTTTGGGCCGAAAGTAGGGTTTTACGGACGTGCTTCTAAAGCTGGTTAGTCTGCTAGGAAGTTGTACGCAGCACGTTTTGTCTTCTACAGCTAGTAAATAATAAGGTCCAGTCCAATTGCCGCTCTTACGCCACATAAGGACTTTAGAGTTAAGCGGGAGGTTATATACTAAGGTTATATTAGGTCTGTTACGGTAATATAGGGCGCTATTAACAGCTTATTTAGCCCGTAATTTAACTATTTCGGCTATTACCTTCCATATTGCAGTTGCTTGTTCCGTAATAGATAGGGCAGGAGGGCCTAGGTTACTTATTTTTAGGTAGGCTCCGTAAACTAAGAGGGTGAGTACTAGTCTATTAGGGCCAGTGGTATTATTAACAGCTTTTACAGCCATCTATAAAGCTAGTTCCTTTCAGATATCCTTATACTCGTCCGTAATAATCTAGTAAGCTCTCTATAGAGCTAGGTAAGCTCGCTTAACAAGCCCAATAGACTAATACGCCTTAACTAGAACGGCTTTTATTGAAATAGCCATGGCTATAGCATACTGTTGGAATTCCTTGCTAATAAAGTTCCTACCGGCATTATAGGTAATATACTTAGGAGGTCCAAGGTATATGTCAATCTAGCAGGTCCATAAAATGTCCTAAGTATATTTTGCGGATATATTTTGTAACTAACGGGTAGCTTAGTAGCGGGTTACCTTGTTAATTATATATAATACTAAGCTACCGTTAATGTACATAATATCTACGTATACTAAGTGGTTGAAATTAAGATCTTTATAAAGGGTGAACTTAAATCAGCCTGGGGAACGTCCGTATTTCTGGCAAAAGAAGCAGTATTTAGTTAGGTGGTTAATTGCCTTCCTATTAACGTTGTTATGTCTAGAGCGTTTAAGGACTCTATATAGCTTTTTAGCTAACAGGTGGCCAAAACGGCAGTATAGGTAGTGGATTTTAGTACTAGTAAGGTAGCATGGGTTGTAGTTAAAAGATTCCTAAATATAGGTCTATAATGTCTCTCCCTATATAAGGAACGGGTGTCTAAATTGTTATATAATTAGTAGGGTAATATGCTTGCTTCCTAGGGCAGTTATAGGGCCAATTATAGTATCTATAACATTATTGTAGTAAACCTATAACCTATCCATGTCCGCAAGACAGAGTAGAAAAGGGGTGTCCGCTTTTACTACGTGGAAGTTAACTAGGCCAATTAGGGTCTTAACTGCCACTAATCTAATTAATATAGTTAAGCCAATGCTGAATTGGACGTTTATGGCCCTAGTTTGCATAGTATTAATATCCGTATTATTATTTACGGTAGTCTTATATGCAAGGTACTGTCTATAACCTGCAGTAGACTTCTTAAAGGCACCTATATCAATTATAACGCTATAGAATTCTTTAGGGGTGTAGCGTTCTGTAGTAATATATACAAATAGGTCCTGTTCGCGGTCTATAATGTCCATAATAGGTCCAACAGGTGTGCTTACAGGCCAGTTTTCAGGTGCAATTAAGTGTGTAAAGGAGCGGTCGGCTAATATAGTTGTAATATTAAAGGCTTGGCTGTCTGTAAAAGGTCTAAAAGTAGTTAAGAACGTCTTTAAGGTCTCCTGTTCCTAAATATATAAGTTAAAGTTAATTATAAGGGCTTCTATTAACTTATTAAGAGACTCTTCTACTTTCTCTCCTTTATAGTCTAAGATAAACTGGTTAATCCGTCTGTTAAATCTCTTCTTAGACTTATTACGTTCTTCCTAGGTATACCTTATAGACTAATATCCTTCCTTACTATATATAAAGCACCTCTAATTAGTTTATCTGCGGGGGTATGCTTTTATATAGGAGTTGCTATAGGGGTTACAGGTAGGACCTAATTAATGCAGGTGCTACTAGCAGTAGCGGCGGTCCGTAAAGTAGGCATCTAAGTCAGTTTGCGGATTTTGTAGGTCCGTAATGAAAGCTTAAGTACTACCTAGCGGGTTTAAGACTTTATACGTTGCAATAGAGGACTATAAATCATTAATAAGGCCAGCTATGGTATCTGTAGGCTTGTAATAGGCGTATTTATAGGGTTCTACTTTCTAGCAAGCTGTAATAAGCTTATTGTACAGAAAGTTGTCTGTTTAAAGCTTAATATTAAGGCCGTGCTGCAGGTACCAGAGGTCTTTAATAAGAATTTACAGGCACTCTATAATTAATTTTTCGGTGTTTGTAACGGGACTAGCCTAGTTACAGTAGGAATGTCTCGGTAAAACACTCGACAGATAAACTTGACGCTTTGACCAAATTCTGCCGAATTCTGCCAGCTTAATCGACTTCTGCCAAGTTCTGCCAGATCAATTGAATTCTACCGAAGTCCGTCCGCGTGCGCACGTGCGTACGCATCGACCAAGACCCCTAACTATTTAATTATAAGATTCTCTGGTTATTCCTTTCTCTTCTTTACACAACGTCTTATTCTCTACAAGAGCTATACCCTTAGATTTAGATAGAATTTATATTGTTCCTTTAAATCTACCCTAAAGGCTCTTCGTGCCCTTATATTATATTGCGTTAATACCACTACCCTTAAAATAGCAAACGAACTCAAATCCGCCACGTCAACTATTATGACCCTAGTTAGGGAACAAATAACTATAATATAATAGTCCTTTACGGATGCCTTGGCCCAGTAACGAGCTATACTAGAAGCCTAGTATTAGCAATTAATTAAAGCAATACGCAAAGAACTCTATAACGCTAAAGTACTCGCGTTAGAGACCCCGACAGTAATACCTATAAATAAGATCAAAATAACTATATCTAAACCTGGCCTATTAAACACAAACCTTAAACTAGTAACAGTAACTTAACCCACGTCTATAACAAATCCGATACTTATTATAAAATCTAAAAAGCTTCCTAACCCTCTAATGTTTAATAGAAATCGAAATAACCTATATCCCTTTGTAACTAAGCTCCGTCTTAAACTTTTAATAAACTATAACTAATACCCTACCAAAGCTAGCAAAGTTAGCTATAGAATGTCTTGTTTAAATAAAGATGCTGCACGAACCATGGACCTATTCTTCTATAATAGCACCTTCGTTAATTTCGAAACCTTTATCTCTCTGCTAAAACGAACGTATAATAACGCCAGCCGCAAACACACCGCTGTTACTAAACTTAAAAACCTATAATAACGGAACTAAGACTTTACAAGCTTCTTTTCGGAATTTTTAGGCCTTATTGGCGAACTGGATTAGAATAAAGCTGCTAGAGTTGCTGCTCTTTAACGAGCTATTTTAGATGAAATTAGAGCATAGTTAGTAGGTAAGGAACTGCCAAAGGACCTACCTAAATTTGCTATAATATGTTAACGAATTAATAAGGACCTTTAATATAACAAATAGACTTATTCTCTAAAGCCAACCACACCTCGTGTTTAAAGCTTTACGAAACCGATATATACCCTAAAGCGCGACCCTTCTCCGAAACCTACGCACGACCCTATAGACCTCGACGCCACTTGATCCTACGCACCCTTAGGAACCAACGAACGAAGAACTTAAGCCATAAATAGAGAATGCTTCGGATGTAGTAGAAAAGGATATATCTAAAGGAATTGCCGAACTTACCCTTTTAAAAAAGTCCGCCGTAGTTCCTCCCGGTCTTTGAATTACACCCACTCCTTAAATCGCACTTATTCTTTAAGCCATACTCGCTCCTTAACTTATACTTATTCCATAAATCATACCTAGTTGTTATAAAGCATCTTACCCTTGGCTAACTTGGAAAACGAATCATCCTAGGGCCAAGTCGCGCCTTAGGATAAGAAGTGGAAGAGTATAAGTGTCTAGGCTCTTCTAGCGCTAATATACAACATAACTCCCTTAATGTACTTGGCGAAATTCAAATACTTAAAAAATAGAAGGAGGTACGAATCCTTATAGACAGCGGAGCCACTAGTATGGGCTTTATTAATACGAACTACGCAAAAACCTAACACCTAAATTTAAAGAAACTTAATAAGCCCTGAGGCCTATAAGGCTTTAACGGCAAACCCTTAATATATAGCGAATTAACACACTACACTCTTATAAAAATACGGATGGGCGAACACCTTAAATACGTTTCCCTATTTATAACACCCCTAAAGCAATATAAGATAATACTTAGACATAAATAGCTAAAATAATACAACCCTTTAATTAGCTGGGTTAAAGAAATACTAAAGTTCCATATAACCTACTGCTAAAGTCATTGCTTAAAACACCACTCGCCCTATAAACATGCACATAACTATTTAAATTCGATATAATACAAATTACCCTTACTACAAACTTTAAACTAATACGACAAAGCCATAACTACTAATTATGGCAAAGAATGCGAAGATGTTTTATTAAAACCTCTTGAAATTTATATAATACAAGCCGCGCCCTTTATTTTATTAGTAAGAAAACGAGACCATAAAATCTTTACTATAACAATAGAAGATATTAAGAAAGCGCTAGAACTAAAGTAATATATTAACCCTTAACCTCTTATACCTAAAGAGTACCATAATCTAATTAACGAATTTAAAAAACAATTTGTAGACCAACTAGCCCCGCACCAAGATAAGCACGATTTTAAGATAGAACTTAAGCCTGGCATAACACCAAAGTTCGGTCCACTATACGGTATGTCACAAGAAGAACTGCTTATAATGCAACAATACCTTAACAAACATCTGGAAAAAGGATTTATTCGCCCTAGTTAATCTCTATTTACCTCACCCGTACTATTTGTTAAAAAGCTAGGAGGAGGCTTAAGATTCTATATTAATTATCGAGCTCTAAATATAATTATGATTTAAAACTAATATCCAATTCCCCTAATTTAAGAGACGCTCAACCGTTTGGTAAAGGCACGGTACTTTATAAAGCTTAATATAGTTGCTGCCTTTAATAAAATCCGTATACGTAAAAGAGATGAGAAGTATACAGCTTTTTATACACAATGGGGACTCTTTAAATACCTAGTAATGCTATTTAGCGTAAAAAATGGTCCCGGTATGTTTTAGCAATACATTAATAATACGCTTTGTGAATTCCTTAATATATTTATTACTATGTATATTAATAATATCTTAATCTACTCGTCCTTGCTTTCTAAATATCGGAAATATGTTAGAATGGTCCTTAAACGCCTGCAAGATGCGGGCTTATAATGCGATATTAAGAAATGCAAGTTTTATGCGTCCAAAGTTATATACTTAGGCTTAATTATATCCCGCGACGGAATTAAAATGGACCCTAAGAAAGTTGCTATAATTATAAACTAGGAAAGTCCTAGTAGCATATAAAACATTTAAGGATTTCTAGGATTTGCAAATTTCTATTATTGATTTATTAATTACTTCTCAAAAATTGTTTAGCCATTAGTAAACTTAATAAGAAAGAACATAAAATTTAAATAGACTACTAAATGCGAACAAGCTTTTAACGAACTAAAACATCGTTTTATAACTGCTTTAATTCTCGCCCACTTCGACCTTAACCTTAAATGTATTATTAAAACGGACTCGTCTGATCATGCCCTAGGAGGAGTGTTATTGCAATACGACAAGAATGGTAAGCTATATCTAGTAGCCTTCCTTTCCTAAAAGCTCGCCCCTGCCGAATCGAACTATAAGATATACGATAAGGAACTACTTATAATTATTAAATACTTTAAACAATGGCGTCTAGAACTTAAAGGATTGCTATTTCTAATACGCGTGTTAACAGACCATAAAAACCTACAGTACTTTATAACTATAAAACAGTTAACGCAGCGCCAAATTCATTAGGCTAAATACCTCTCACGATTTAACTTTAAGATTATATACTAACCGGGCAAACTTAATTAGAAGCCTAACGCATTAATATAACAGTTACAAGACTTACCTATAAACGCCTTAGACGAATAAATTACAAATTAATTACAGATCTTATTGCCCCCTAAATATTTTAAGAAACTACATCCTATATTCCTAGATATAGAACTTGACAGAAACGAATTAGAAATTAATAAATAGGAAATGGAAATTAATAAGCTAATGGAATACAAATATAAGAACAACGCATGGATAACAGATATAATAGGAGCAATTTAAATAGGAAAACAATAGTATAAAGATATTACACTCGCCAAATACAAAATTCGTAATAATCGACTATACTATTAATAGAAAATGGTAGTCCTGAATTTCAAACCTTTGCGATTTAAGATACTTAAATTTATATATAACTCTCCTGTAGCAGGACATCCTGGCCGTGTAAAGACGTACAAGATAGTTTAACAAGCGTATTACTGGCCTATAATATATAACTATGTGCGAAAATACGTCCAAGTATACAGAACGTGTGTTTATGGAAAAACTTCTTATATAAAGAAACAAGGAGTACTCTAACTATTGTTAATTCTAATACAAAGATAGCGTGATATCTTAATTAACTTTATAGTAGATTTACCTAGCAGCAACGGATTTATAAATATTATAGTAGTAGTTAACCGCCTTATAAAAATGCGATATATAATTCCTATGGACTTAATTAATGTTATCTTAGTAGCTAAATATTTTGTTAAACACGTCTTTAAGCTATATA
>Ga0307507_10007909_pt1 | contig 15048 bp, 15 predicted proteins | sample 7_EM_MG_FD_207223 | JGI IMG/M metagenome (GOLD analysis project Ga0307507, IMG submission 207223) | Populus trichocarpa ectomycorrhiza microbial communities from riparian zone in the Pacific Northwest, United States - 7_EM | ecosystem: Host-associated > Plants > Roots > Unclassified | place... | reverse complement strand
TACTGCCGCTGGTCCCTTTCTAGCCCACGCATATGATTTCTTCTGACCGGTTGGTACAGTAGTTTCGTGGGGTCGAGTTGTCTGCGAGCCGTGGTCTTTGCCTAAATACAGCTTCATACTATGGCTGGCTGTCATGGGCAAACTCCGCACTCGTGACAGGTTGAGGTTCATTCCTATTGATCCCGCTTGTGTTTTCTGTCGGTGTGAGGAAGAGACCTATGGTCATCTGTTCTTTGCTTGTAACTGGACGAGTCGTTTGTGGGATAAGATAAAATCTTGGCTTCGTATTGGCAGGAGGATGCTGACTTTGCATAGTGCACTTTGTGGGTTACACTCCAAGAGATGCAATATGGTGTCTCGAATGAGAAGAGTCTTTCTGGCCATTACGGTGTATCTTATCTAGGAAGAAAGAAACAAACAGGTTTTTGAACAAGAACCAGAGACCATAAACCACATAAACAAAACTAATTCTACCAGGAGGTGTAGCCCTTCCAAGTACCATCAGCCAACATGTAATAGAGAGTGATCCCTCTCATGGAAGTGGAAGATGGTGTAGAACAAGACTTAGAATCTTCTGAAGAATGTATTAACAGCTCTGGAATTGCCATCGAAAATCCTTCTGTTTCGCTCCTCCCAGATTAAGTAAACCACAATGCCCAACGAAACCCTTCTCATACGAGCTGCCATGTTTCTCTTCTTGGGGTGCAACCAACGGAGAGCACTAGAAAGAGAATTCATATTCCTGGTTATCCGCAACCAGGCTTTGATCATAGTCCACAATTGACATGGCCAAGCACAAAGAAAGAATAAGTGCCTGTGAGATTCTTCCTCCTGCCTACAAAATACACAGGTGGGATCAATATGGATCAATAGTGATCCCGAGTGCCGAGTTTGCCCAAAGTAGCCAACCATAGAATGAAACTACACTTAGGTAAGGACCACTGCTCCCAAACCACCCTATGCCATAGACTGAGAGCTCTTTTTTTTTTTGATCAAATGCAAGAATATATTAAGATCAAAAGTAACCAAGCCACAAAAGCAGCAAAAACAAATTATATACAGATAGGAGGGTAACAAATACCCTAAACCAAAAAAGGGGGAACAAGCTCCCTAGAAAATAACTTTAATAAAACAACCCTAAGGCCAACAGCAGCCACACGTAGTATTATAAAGAGAACCCAAAATTGCTCACTTCCAGCTAAGAGAACTGCAACAAGACAATGATAATCACGTAGAGAAACATGCAGAAACCATGCAGGCTATGAAGAGACCAAACCATACCAAGCCAAGCCATGCAGACCCACAAGCCATCTTCCACCAGCCGAGAGTAGAAGACAGCAGCTCATGCACATAGGGACGAAGGGACCACGCTGAATCAACTCAAACCATGCAGATACCATGTAGAGACTTAGCTCACGTAAACACCATTCAGCCATAGGCAAAGAACCAACAGCAAACCATGAGCTCTTCCATGCAGGGACGTGGAAATCATCAGCCAGAGCCACAAAAATCCAAGCAAGAGAGCACACTACCAGCCAAGAGAGCTGTAAGTCTTCATTAAATATCACGTAGAAACCATGCATGCCATGCATATAACCGAACCATATAACCAAAACCATTCCAAACCAAGCGGACCCAATGGCCATCTTCCACCAAGCTTCAGGATAGCTTTATACTAACACTGGCAGCAGATGATGAAGACTAGCCAGCAAACCAGCAAACCAGTAAACCAGCATAGGACAAGAAGGAAGTAAACCAGCAATATCAACAAAGAATAGCAGACAAAGAAAACTACCACCCACGCAGGGCTAAGGGAGACCAACAACAACATTGGTTATTCTAGAAACCTAATCCATGAAGAGGTGTCTAATTTAACCAATACATAAAATTATATACAAATAGAAACCTCCAGACTAGCTGATGAACTGCAAGAAACCAAACCAGCAGAAACCAAAACTGTACTGCCCGAAGCTTCAGTTTGCAACATTGTATGCCAAGTGATTGTTGTCATGAAAATACAAGACAATATAGAATAGAATCTGAAATTTTTGAAATAGAACATCAATAGATTTTAAGTAGCCATATTAAGCAGCCGAGAAAAATATTCCATGCACATGATAAAAAGATAGGGAGATAATGGATCTCCTTGCCGAACACCACATTTACCAGCAAAGAACCCAAAACAAGTCACCATTAACTGCCACTAAGAAGGATGCTGTTTCAACAGACATCATAACAAGATGGACAAAATGATTTGAGAACCCAAATAGTTTCATCAGTTGCTTAAGAAAAGGCCACTAGACAGAATCAAATGCCTTCCTGAAATCAATTTTAATGATACATCGTGGTGAGGCTCTTTTGCTGCCATAATGCCTAAGGAGCTCCTGCATGAGGTTGATGTTGTCTGCCATATTTCTACCTCCAAGAAACGCATTTTAAGCAGGATTAATTATCTCATGAAGAACTTAGCCATTCTACCTGCCAGGATTTTAGAGATGACTTTATAAATAACATTGCAGCAGGATATTGGCCTGAAGTCAGCAGCAAAGGTGACATTATCAGACTTGGGCATAAGAGCTATTACTGAGTGATTTACTTGCTTCAAGAGTCGGCCAGAAACAAAAAAATCACGTATAGCAGCACATAAATCATTGCCAACCATGTCCCAAGCTGTTTTGAAAAAAAGGGACGAGTAACCATCAGGGCCAGGGGCCTTGTCATTACCAATACTGAAAAGGGCTTCCTTAATTGAATCATTAGACACCGGAGCTAGAAGAAAAGAATGGGATCCTGCATTAATACAGGGACCACTGAGAGCCACCTTTACATCAATGGAAGTAGTATGTTTTGAGGTTCCAAGAAGCTCCCGATAGTATCTGATAAATTCTTCTCCAACTTCTGATATCGATGTAGTGAGCATACCATCAAGACGTTGAATAGTTGAAATGTAGTTTCTCTTGTGAGTATGATTCAATAAAGAATGGAAGAAATGGGTGCCCTTATCACTTTCCTTAAAGAAAGTATTTTTGAGTTTCTGACTGAAGAACATCTTCTCTGTAGACTTAAGATTAATGAGAGTCAATCTGAGCAGCTTATCTTGTGTCAAGAGTTGGTTGTTATCTCTATCCATCTGTAAGAGAGTTTGATGGCGATCCAAATCTGCTTCAGCTCTAGCCACCCTTTCCGAGATATGACTGTAGTGAAGTTTATTAAGCTCCCTTAGATGTTTTTTTAATAATTTGAGCCTTTTATAGAGAATAAACATTCGGGATCCAGACACCTCAGTTTCTCAATTGTTAGTAATCAGCTCCATAAAGTTAGAATGAGCTGCCCACATGTTGAAGAATTTAAGGTTCCGCTTGCCTGGCAGAGGTCTCAACCCTATCTTGATTGAAGTTGGAGAATGATCTGAGAAAGCCCCAAGAGTGCAGAAATGAACATGAGTCTGCATCTGTGAGCTGAACCATAAGGGATTCACCATAACTCTATCAATCTTGCTCCACACACTGCCATTGGACCAGGTGAAGTGACAACCAGTAGCATTCAAATCAGCAAGCCCAAGGTCAGCACAGCACTCCCTAAAATCAGGGACTTCATAGCTAGAGACAGGTTCACCATTATGTTTGTCATGTTTGTCATCCTGGGATAGAATAGAGTTAAAGTCACCAAGAACAATCCATGGTGAGGAAGGACACCACCTCTTTAGATCTTCCCAGAGAGCTCTCCTAGCTGAAATAATGATATAACCATAGACAAACGTGGCAGTAAAACAATATCGAGTCACCATATTATTAATGACTACATGAATACCTTGGGCAGATAAATTAATAACCTCAATACTAATAGTGGAAGGATTCCACAATAAAACAATTCTCGCAGTATTGGCAATCTCAGCATTACTTACAAACTTCCAATTCTTTAGCAGAAATTTCTGCATAAAGGCAACCTTGGAAGAAGACAACTTCATCTCTAAAAGACCACAGACATCTATTTTATTTCTCTTCATGAGGCTGGCAACCTCATGCTGTTTCAGAGGGCTATTAAGCCCTCTGACATTTCAACAATATAATAAACATGGGGTAGGAAGAGTAGTGGGAGGCTCCCCACCACTTCCAGATGGTCTGCTAGTATTTGCTTGAACTGAACTCTTAGTGTGCATACTCATGGAACTTCCATTGCTTGCCCTAGTATTACGGCCATCAACAGACACTACAATTCCTTGCCCTTATAGGAGGCAAGCTGGTTCTCAACCCTGTTGCTCCCTATAACCGGCCCTCTAGCTTGAGGCCTTTGCTTTTTGTTGTTATTTTTCCTGCTTTTGATAGTTTCCCACCCATCAACAGAAACTTCAGCTAGCATTGGATTAAGAGTATGCTCCTCAACCATCTTTCCCTCTCGTGTAGGCTCCAGAGGAGTTTCCATAACAGAGGCTTCTTTTCCACGGGTAGCATTGCCCACATGATCCATCTTGTATTTTTCAACATTAGCAGGTGCCTTGGAGCAAGCTGAAGTTGTGTGCCCAAGGACTCGACAGTGTTTACAGAATTTTGGAAGGGTTTCATATACAACCTTTTGCACCAAATCTACTATGTTGGGTAGAGTAATATTAATTGAAGGAGGAAGATCAACCATCAAATCCAGCTCAATTAAAACTCTAGCATAAGAAAGTCTAGATCTGATAGAAGTCAGCATATCACTCTGAAGAGGCTTACCAATTACACTAGCTATTTTAGATAAGCATGTGGCAGACCAACATCTGAGGGGAAGATTTGGAAATTTAACCCAAACCGACACTGTAGTCATTTCACTGGAGGCAAAATCAAAATATTCCGGCGTGGATTTCAAAACCAAAGGTCTCCCGTAAACCAGGTAAGAACCACCACTGAGGACGGAGAGCTTGTCTTCTTCATTGTTAAATTTGTAAATCAACCACCCAGACTCATGAATAGTTAAGGAGGCATTACATTTCTAGGTGGAACTAGCAAGACTTTGTAAAACTTTAAATCCAGGGAATTGTCCAACAACATACCCCACAATACATAATTTGTAAAAATCACATTGGTTATCTAGGTCATCATCAAAGAGGGAGCAACGCTTATCTTTACTAATATCAGTGAAATGAACAAGCTTGGGGCAACTTACAGTGCTTCGGTTTGATGAGAAAATGTCTCTCAATTGTCCATTAGCAGGTTCTGTAGACTGACCAGGACTAGGAAGAGGAGAGATGACAGGGGAGGATCCACCCACCAAAACTCCATCTTTCAAAGTACCAGCATCAGATCCATCTGCAGCAGAGACACCTTACTGTTCTGAAGACACATTGAACTCTGAAACCCCCTCAACAGTGAGGATGCATTTGTTCGGGGTACCACCACCAGTGAGGGTGTGCAGATCCGGGGTGTTGGCCTGAGGAACAACACCGAGAAGGGAAGCCAAAGGCTCATCTAGAGCTATTATAGCGTTGTCACGTTCAGGAACAAGGCTATAATCATGTAGAAGATCTTTACCATTTGAAGAACTGGTCTTCGATCGCTTTTTATTTTTGGCCATTTATGAGTAGAGACAGACGGGAAAAGAAAAATGGAGGCGAGAAGAAGGAACAGTGTCACAAGGAGAATCTCAGAAAACGGAGAAAGCCACCGTGAGGGAAAAAATCTTCAAGAAGAAGGAGAGCATCTCTCTCTAGTTTCTCTTCGACTGAGAGCTATTTTTTTTAATCAAATGTAAGAATATATTAAGATCAAAAGTAACCAAGCCATAAAAGCAGCAAAAATAAATTATATACAGATAGGAGGGTAACAGATACCCTAAACCAAAAAAGGGGGAACAAGCTCCCTAGAAAATAACTTTAATAAAACAACCCCATGGGTGGTGGTGCATGGTCGTTCATAGTTGGTGGAACGATTTGTCTGGTTAATTTCGTTAACGAACGAGACCTCAACCTGCTAACTAGCTATGCTGAGGTGACCCTCCGCAGCCAGCTTCTTAGAGGGACTATGGCCTTCCAGGCCAAGGAAGTTTGAGGTAATAACAGGTCTGTGATGCCCTTAGATGTTCTGGGCCACACGCGCGCTACACTGATGTATTCAACGAGTCTATAGCCTTGGCCGACAAGCTCGGGTAATCTTTGAAATTTCATCGTGATGGGGATAAATCATTGCAATTGTTGGTCTTCAACGAGGAATTCCTAGTAAGCGCGAGTCATCAGCTCGCGTTGACTACGTCCCTGCCCTTTGTACACACCGCCCGTCGCTCCTACGGATTGAATGGTCCGGTGAAGTGTTCGGATCGCGGTGACGTGAGCGGTTCGCCGCCGGTGACGTCATGAGAAGTCCACTGAACCTTATCATTTAGAGGAAGGAGAAGTCGTAACAAGGTTTCCGTAGGTGAACCTGCGGAAGGATCATTGTCGAAACATGCCTAGCAGCACGACCCGCGAACCTGTGGCAAGACATGCTGGGCTCGGGGGGCACCCGCCCCCCGCGTCCTCACGGGCCGTGGAGGGATGCATCTACGCTCTGCCCGGCTTACAAACAAACCCCAGCGCGAGAAGTGCCAAGGAAATTGAGTACTAGGAGCACGCCTCCGTAGCCTCGACGTTGGGGGCGCGCCTTCTTCTGGTGATAATCTAAACGACTCTCGGCAACGGATATCTTGGCTCTCACATCGATGAAGAACGTAGCGAAATGCGATACTTGGTGTGAATTGCAGAATCCCGTGAACCATTGAGTCTTTGAACGCAAGTTGCGCCCGAGTCCTCTTGGTCGAGGGCACGTCTGCCTGGGTGTCACGCATCGTCGCCCCCACTCCCCTCGGCTCATGAGGGCGGGGCCGGATACTGGTCTCCCGCTCGCTTCTCCTCGCAGTTGGCCCAAAATCAAGTCCTCAGCTTTCTAGGATGCACCACGAGACGCTATCTGCTAGTCGGGTTGTTTGGGAATGCAGCCCCAATCAGGCGGTAAATTCCGTGCAAGGCTAAATACGGGCGAGAGACCGATAGCAAACAAGTACCGCGAGGGAAAGATAAAAAGGACTTTGAAAAGAGAGTCAAAGAGTGCTTGAAATTGTGGGAAGGGAAGTGGATGGGGGCCAGCGATGCGCCCCGGTCGGAAGTGGAACGGTTACGGCCGGTCCGCCGATCGGCTCGGGGCGTGGACCGATGCGGATCGCGGTGGCGGCCCAAGCCCAGGCCTTTGAAACGCCTGCGGAGACGCTATCGTTGCGATCGTGGACCTTCGTGTCAGAAAAGTTACCACAGGGATAACTGGCTTGTGGCAGCCAAGCGTTTATAGGGACGTTGCTTTTTGATCTTTCGATGTCGGCTCTTCCTATTATTGTGAAGCAGAATTCACCAAGTGTTGGTTTGTTCACCCACCAATAGGGAATGTGAGCTGGGTTTAGACCGTCATGAGACATGTTAGTCTTACCCTACAGATGACAGTGTCGTAATAGTAATCCAACCTAGTATGAGAGGAACCGTTGATTCGCACAATTAGTCATCGCGCTTGGTTGAAAAGCCAGTGGCGCGAAGCTATCGTGCGTTGGATTATGACTGAATGCCTCTAAGTCAGAATCCGAGCTAGATGCGACGTGTGCGCCCGCCATCCGATTGCCGACCTGCAGTAGGGGCCTCTTGGCCCTGGAGGCACGTGCCATTGGCCAAGCCCTCGCGGTGAAAGAGTCGCGCGGGTCGCCTTGAAGTACAATTCCCACTGAGCGGCGGGTAGAATCCTTTGCAGAGGACTCAAATACGGGACGGGGTATTGGAACTGGCAGAGTGGCATTGCTGCCACGATCCACTAAGATTCAGCCCCATGTCGCTCAGATTCGCCCCCCCCGAGCCCCTCTTAGGGCACGACGTCGTGGAGGCTGGGACGTGATTGGGCAGTGTTCTCGAGATCTCGGGACTGGACAATCCAAGGCTTGACGAAGAAGACTGTTGGTCTGGACATTGGGGCAATGGCAGCCATGCCACCAGTGGGAAAAATTGGCAGCGCAGATTTGTGCCGTTGTGGGTTCGTCGGGGGAAAATCGACAGCGCAGATTTTTTGACGAACATGGGCTGGACGCTGGACTGGCCAGGCCAGGCAGGAAAATTCATCAGGGGGTAGGCTGACGAAAATAGGGGCTGTCGCGGACAATGGCAGCCTACACGCAGATGCGATTTCGGCAGCGCGTAACGGCTTGTGCAAGCCATGGGTTCGACTTGGCACGATCTGAAACTTGGACGAGGGACTGTCGAGGCTGGACGAGCCAGCGCGGCGGCCTGCCGCGGAGACAGCCCTTACGAGCTCGACAGCGCAGGCCAGCGTCCCCGACGCGCGCTGCGCTCGCACGGTTACAAGGCTGGGAGGAAATGGAGGAGGGTTCCGAGGGCTTCCCCAGCCTAGAAAATTCCTGGTATTTTTTCAAAAATCAACCGACCCGCATGAAGGCTAAACGTGGAAAGTTGCACGAAAAATAATTTTTAAATTATTTTTTAGAGGGGGGTGACAGATGGGACGTAGTAGTGTCTACTCCTGCCAGAGCTGAAAATCCACCTTTTGCTCTTCAAGGGGCCTCTCGGTTCGGCCACTAGGGCGGCGCCCCAGCAGCGCCCTGAAAGATTGTGCGCGCGCCCGTGCGCCTGCACTAAGCGGTGGGGCGCTGGGCTCTGGGGCCTGAGGGCCTGGACCCTTCGATACTTACTCTCGTGGTTGTGGTTTGCTCGTCGGGATTGTTGTCGCGTGTACGCAGAGTCGCATGAGCAGTAATCGGGCTGTTTGTGTTGGCAAGCTCCGTGCTGGTGCACCGAATTGTCGACCCGCTGCCCCCATCACTCTTAGCCCAAGGCCCTAGGTGCCTTGCGGCGAGGCGGGGTTCCTGTGCTGCGTACCCACTTCGGTGAAATTCGAATGTGAAGCTGTCCCTCTCCGCCGTGCGCCTCCCCGGGGGTACGGGGCGAACCTAGCAGCGACGCCCGTGTTCTAGTCGAGCGGTCTCCCGCTGAACTGGCCCACGCGTGATTGCTCGTGCTTTAGGATGCAGAATGCGATGCTGGCGCGGAGGCCTCCGCCCTGTTCGAGCCGCTCGTGCTCGATAAGAATGACTTCCTCGCCCGTCTCGGCCCCTCGTCTCATCGGCGTCGGGGATTGTGCGGGTCGTGGTGTCGCCAAGGAATGCTACCTGGTTGATCTTGCCAGTAGTCATATGCTTGTCTCAAAGATTAAGCCATGCATGTGTAAGTATGAACTAATTCAGACTGTGAAACTGTGAATGGCTCATTAAGATGACCAGTCACAATTGAAGAAGAGATGAGCATGAGATTCATCAGCATTCTGACAAAGAGGGCATATAGGATCAGAGGAGAGAAACTGAAGACGATCACTTGTTCGCAGTTTGCCCAACATTGCCAGCCATAGGGAGAAGCTGTGTCTTGAAAGAGACCATTGCTTCCAAACTACACTAGCCCACTGGACATGATCAGCTTTATATCTGAAGAAATCATATGCACTGGCTGTAAAAGGACTCAAACCAGAATGCCAGCTTGAGAGTAACTGTTGCACTGGAGCAACCCCACCACAAAGATCAATCATTCTGTTATGAAGGGAGAAGATTGACTTCCATAGAGGAGAGTCGGTTTTCTTTGCATCCAAGGACCAGATGGAGTCATGTGAAATGTAGTAATGATCTACCCATCGAATCCAGAGGGAATCAGACTTCAAGTGAATATTCCAGAGATGCTTGGCAAAGAAACTGTCATTTCTAGCTTTGATGTCAAGAACCGCCAGACCCCCTTCATCTTTTGGCAAACACACCTGCTTCCAAGCAACAAGGACAGATTTGCTTCTAAGCACATCCCCGGTCCATAGAAAATTCCTACACAAACTGGTAATCTTGTTGATAACAACAGCTGGAATAGGGAAGATACTAATCCAAAACTGCACCATGCCATGCAGGATCGATTTTATTAACTCCAGCCAACCAGTATACGAGAGATGCTTTCCCATCCAACTCTGAGTAGCCGATTCTAACTTGTGAATGAGGGGAGAGAATTGACTGGCGAGAAGCCTGTGAGGGTTGAGAATCAACATTAATGCAGGCGCCACTTTGAACTACCTCAGCTCGCAGTGGAATGGTGTGCTTGGAAGTCCCAGGAGCTCTTTATAGTAAGAGACAAACACTCTACCAACCTCTTCAACCGAAGAAGTGAGCATACCATCACTTCAAACAATAGCAGGAATGTGGTGCCTTCTGTGGCGCTGGCTCATCAAGGAGTGAAAGAATCTAGTTCCCTTGTCACAGTCTTTAAAGAAAGCACACTTCAACTTTTGGCCAAAGAACATCTTTTCAGCTGATTTGAGATTAACAAGGTTCAGCCTCTGTTGCTTTTCAAGTGTTAGGAGATGACCATTATCACTGTCATTCTGTAGAAGAAGCTGAGTATCATCCAGGTCTTTCCCTGCTCTAGCTACCCTCTCCAAAATATGACTAAAATGAAGATTGTTCAGAGTCTTCAGTTCGCCCTTTAACTGCTTGAGCTTTTTACAGAGGATATACATATGCGACCCATAGATATCCAAGGACCAATGTTGAGAGATGGTTTCCAAGAACTGAGGATGAGCAGCCCACATGTTGAAAAATTTTAAATTCCTTTTGCCACGAAATTCCTGAAATCAGAGAATGGTTTGAAAAAGCTCTTGGGGTACCAAAGTGGACATGGGCCATTTGCTGCAAAGTGAACCAGTGAGTGTTTACCATAACTCTATCAATCTTTGTCTAGATTGTGCCGTTTGTCCATGTAAAGTGAGAACCCGTCGAGTTCAAGTCTGCTATCCCGAGATCAGAACAACACTCCTTGAAGTCTGAAGTTTCATAGGTAGAAAATGGCTCCCCGTTATGCTTATCTTCTTGAGAGAGGATAGAGTTGAAATCACCAAGAAGAAGCCATAGTGATTCCGTACCCCATCTCCTTAAATCCTCCCACAAAGCTCTCCTGGCAGTAATGGTGTTGAAACCATATATGAATGTGGTTGTAAAACAAAATTGTTGCACCAAGCTTGTAATCTGAACATGTATCCCCTGGGCAGAGGAGTGAAGCATCTCAACCTTCATTGTTTCTGGGTTCCAAAAAACAACTATACAGGCATATATTGCAACTTCAACATTGCTTACAAACTACCAAGACTTCAACTGTAGCTTATGCATGCATGCAACTTTCGCCAGAGACAATTTAGTCTCTAGGAGACCACAAACATCAATCTTTTTACCCTTCATGAGGCTAGCAACCTCATGCTGTTTGAGAGGACTATTAAGCCCTCTCACGTTCCAGCAGTATACAATCATGGGTGGGGAAGGGTGAGAGGAACCCCACCACTGCCAGAAAATCTATTGGAATTCCTTTGGACCGAGCTCCTGTGAGCATACCTGAACCTGGACGATTGGGAGCCTTGTTGACAGCAATGTCAACAGAGATAGCAGGAGCTTTCCCCTTGGAAGAAAGTTGAGGAGGCAGATTACTTTCAACAGGCAAAAATTTTGATGACTGTTGCTTGTTACCAGTGTTATATCTCCTTTTACGAACAGTTTGCCACTCTTCTAAAACTGCAGCTGTGGCCTAAGAACAAAACTGTTGATCCTGAGCTACACAAGTCTCTGAAGGGTCAATGGGAGCATCAAGCTTTGGGGCATCCACTAGAGGAGCATCGACAGGGGAGACTTCAGTCTGGGGAGCAGCAGCAGGCGGGGCGTCTACATGGGTATCAACAACAGGGCTTAGACGAGTGAAGACACTACCTTTGACATTTTTCTTGGTAGCTACACTTGCTAAACCGGCCTTCTCAACTGTTCTGGCCTCTTCCTTGCCTTTAGAACATGCTCCAATGGAATGGCCAAGAACTTTGGAATGCTTGCAAAATTTAGGCAGTGTCTCATAGATAACTCTTTGAATGAGGGGGTTACCATTGGGCAAGGTAACATTTATAGAGGATCTAAAATCAGCAAGTAGATCCACTTCCACAAGCACCTGGGCATAGGATAATCTCTCCTTAGTGGAAGTTAACTTGTCACACTGTATTGGTTTGCCAAGAACACCAGCAAGCTTTGATAAGCACCTTGGTGTCCAGCACTTCAATGGCAGGTTTGGGAACTTAATCCAAACAGGGACTTGAGTCATTTTAGAGCATGAGAAATCGAAATATTCAGACATGGGACGCAAGATAAGAGGCCTGCCATACACTAAATAAGGCTCTCCACACAATACAGAAACCTTGTCTTCTTCATTTTGAAATCTGTAAACTAACCAGCCTGATTCATGTATGTTAAGGGTGGCTTCACATTTCCAGACGTTCCCAATGATGTTATTCAAAGCTCTATAAACAGGAAATTTACCAGAAACATAACCAATGGCACACAGTTTCCAGTCATCACAAGAATGATTTAAGTCTTCAGATAAAAGGGGGTATGACTGAATATCATTTAAGGCTGAAAAATACATGAGCTTCGGGCAAGATGAGATGTTTCGGTTGGAGAGAACAAATCTCTCCATTTACCACTAACAGGGGGAGAAGAGGGAGGGTTACCTGCTTTAACAGTGTTGGACGGGTTAAAGGTGGCACCTTTGGGACTAGCTGGTGGTTCTGGAGCGACTGGAGCCGGAAAAGATGGTGAAGACCCTTCATTGTCTTCCTCAGAGAAAGTGAAGTCTATCTGCTCTTCTTCCAGTTCTTCTTCATCAAAACAAACATCATCAATAAACCCATCAAAAGGTGGAGAGCTATTAGCCACCGGGGACCCATTTGCCTCTCTAACCGTGCTTGTATCTGCGCCGCTGGATGAGAAGATAGCAGGGGGAGGGGGGGTAGATCTGTGACTGGCATATGGGAAATAGCACCGGAGAGAAACAACTTCGGGTGGAAGGAGAGCTTCTCTCTCTAATTTCTCTCACTAGACCGCACTACTATTGAGAGCACTTAGAGCTCTTTTTTTTTTATCAAATGTAAGAAGTATATAGATCAAAACGAAGCTGGAGAACTAGCGAAATACAAAATATTTACAAAAAACCAAAGAAAGGGTACAAGCTCCCAAAAACATATAGAGGGAATACTCCCATATAGACTATAAGCAGCCTATAACAAGAAACACATGCGCAAAGGAACAGTCTCCCTTGAACAAGCATACAACAACAAAGCAACAGAGCCTGCTCAGCCAGTAGGAATAGCATGAACAACCCTCATGCAGGGAATTGAACTACAATAAAGAAATCAAAAGGCCTAGGGGAATAGTCTCCCACTAAGCCGAACAGGATTGGCATAAACAGCCAAACAGCAAAAACAGCACCAGGACAGCCCAGACTACACAACTGGCTTCAAATCGACAACAATGAGCAACAAAAGCCCCACAACAGGGCACACAAAGAAAAGCAGCCTTCCACACTGGAGCAAACAGCATCAGACAGCACCAAGCAAGACCCCACAACAGGGCATAATCATAAATCCAACAACAATCATCCAGCAGGGCTATAAACAGGCCAAACAGACATCCAACAACAATAAGCATAAAGACCCCACAACAGGCCTCATACAGAACAGAAAAAACCAACAACAATCATCCCAAAAAAACCCGACTAGCAGGCCACAAGTCATGCAAAACATCTGGCCAAAGATATAAGTGACAAAACCAAGGATAAAAACCCTGCAAATTGAAGACCACAATATAATCAGCTAAAAAGTAGATGAAGGGGCAGTAGTATCAGAACCACTGATGCAGACTAAACGGAACTCACACGCGTTCTAACACACAAGGTTTTTTCAATCTGTAATTCCGTAGAAAAACAAAGAAAGAAAGATATTTGAGTTAACTACTCAAAAGAGTTTTGGTTTTTTTTTTTATTCTCTGTCTACTCACAAAGTGCTTACAACCAAATAAATAGAGAAAACAGAATTCTTAGAGTCCTAAAACAGCTTCATTAAATCGGGAAACAGTCTAGAATTAATGAGGAAATAAAAGCTAAAAAAAAAGAAAGAAACATCCCGAATTAATTGGGAGAGTAAAAGCTAAATAATGAAATGAGAGGAAACTCCAACTGTTACGTAAGAAAATTAAACGTGCTTGAGTGTGCAATAATAGTCAGCCCTTTTGTTGTCTTGCTACCCGGTCCACATCATCCTCCCCAAGCTGAGAAGAATTCGACCACGAATTCGGGAGATCTTCCTCCTCTGATGACAAATCCCCGTGGAAAGGGAGCAAGTGTTTGACATTAAATACATCTGTTGTCCGGAGATGACTGGGCAGCTTGAGGCGGTAAGCATTTGAATTAATTTTCTCAATAATCTCTACTGGACCAATCTTTCGTGCGGACAATTTATTATACTCGCCTATAGGAAAGCGATCCTTCGTTAGCACAGCCCAAACGAAGTCCCCCACCTCAAAATTGACAAGACGCCGCTTGCGGTCCGCATCGTGTTTGAATTTGGCAATAGATTCCAGCAAGTTCTGTCTGGTAAGGTTGTGAATGTCCTGCAGCTGGGTGACAAAATCCTCTGCCTTGTGATTAACTTTAGTGTTGTTCGGGAGTTTAGCCAAGTCAAGTGGACATCGTGGGAGAAACCCGTACATGATTTCGAAGGGGTTGAGCTTGGTGCTACGATTGACTGCATGGTTATGAGCAAACTCTGCTTGGCCAAGTTTCTTGTCCCAAGATTTTAACTGATCACCCACCAAACTACGAAGGAGATTACCCAATGACCGGTTCACCACCTCGGTTTGTCCATCGGATTGAGGATGATAAGCATTGCTAAAGTTTAGGTGAGTATTAACCATCTTTCAAAGACTCCGCCAGAAATGGCTCAGGAAACGAGTGTCCCTATCTGACACAATTGACTCTGGTAGCCCATGCAACCGATACACTTCTCGAAAGAATAATTCAGCCACATTAACAGCATCTGTTGTTTTCTTGCATGGTATAAAGTGAACCATTTTTGAAAACCTGTCTCCTACTATGAAAATGGAGTCGAATCCCCGTTGTGTACGCGGGAGGCCTAGAACAAAATCCATGCTGATGTCGGTCCA
>Ga0307507_10007908_pt1 | contig 15048 bp, 19 predicted proteins | sample 7_EM_MG_FD_207223 | JGI IMG/M metagenome (GOLD analysis project Ga0307507, IMG submission 207223) | Populus trichocarpa ectomycorrhiza microbial communities from riparian zone in the Pacific Northwest, United States - 7_EM | ecosystem: Host-associated > Plants > Roots > Unclassified | place... | reverse complement strand
TTGTGAAGTATATTCAGGAATACAAACAGGAATCGGGCTTGCCTAAACGACAAACCCATCGCGTTAGCCAATGTTGACCAACATATTATCATTAATGGAATGATAGGGGGCACTCATTCATCAGCGCTCGATCGTTGGGTGTTGTTTAAATTCGATAAGTTGAGGGGGGTTATCATGATATACTAATTAAGTTTGTATACGAGGTCAGTTATCTAAAGCTGTTTCAGGTGGTGGTATATATATATATATATATATATATATTCTGCCCTTTGAATATACTATTTAAAGTCTTTATTTGCTCCAATTCAAAGGCAATGGTGACTGGCCATGGACGGTGATCCCAATTTCTCACTGTCAGCTGGGCCGACTTTTCATGCCCGAGTCACTTCCAATCCTTTCTGCTCATTTGAGTATAGTCACGCCGATTAAGATTTCGGGGTTATGATCCAATGCTAAGGTATCGATCAATTCGCGAACATGGCCTGCTTCTGGACCATCATCATCCAAGGGCCAGAAGCGGAAAAGTTTGAAGATTCTGGGAAAACTGTCATTGTGAATCGTGTTTCGTATGTCAAGAAAGTGTTTTACGTACTGACAGGAATTGAAACGAATTCCCGCGGCTGAGTCCGAGTCCTGAATAATATATGTTGTTTTCAAAGATTCATGAACCTCTTTGAGAAAATATAACACAGCGAAACGAGAGAAGGTTTTGTAGATATGTATGCGGCAAACACCGTTATGCCATTTTTTATTTCTCGCTTCTTCCTTTGGTCAGCTTCCGTCGACGCTGGCTGAATGATCGATATTGATCTCTGATAAGCATGCATTCGTACTACCAAATTTGGCTATTTAGATCAGACAAAAATAAACAAAAATGTTGGAATATCTGTTCTAGGGTTATTTCAAACCGTTCTCGATCCTGCACGCACCTCTTGAAGAATTTGAAGGTGCTGCATCGGGAAACTTCAAGGGACTGGCGGGAACCACGTGAAGTTTATGAAGTAATTACTATCTATAGCAATTATTTCGTCAAGAAGCCAGTTTCTTATGTTTCATATTTCCTTAACCCCACAGAGGAGTAGAAAAGCAGTCTTCCCTCTGAACAATATTCAAGTTACTATTCTCGTCATTTCCAATGGATGTTTGTGGATGTGAAACTGCGGAATTCATTCGGGTGAGTACGGTGGTCGTGGATCATTTAACTGGCCATCAGCAACATTTGGTGAGGGAGGGAAGATTATTGAACTCCATGGGACCCACGTTTTGGGCGGTAAGGCGACTGCCGAACTTCTGTTCACTGAAGAATGTCTGGAGGCCATTATTGATATGTGGTACGTAAATAGTGCATGTGCATAGAAATTGAAAACATTGATAGTGTTATCACAGGATATTGAGTACTTGCCCTTGCCCCACTTTTCGCTATTGATGTTAGGAACACTCACCATATCGACGAGGCGATGCCCGAGTCGGTGGTGGGATTGGAGCATCAAGGTTGGCATCAAGAAGGGATACGTCCGACAACGCACCAAGTCAACAATACAGCTGCATCAGGACAGACTCGTGGGGAAGCGGAAGCAGATCTACAGTCTTCTACAGTCTTGTGCATTGTCGGTGTATATAATTCCGTGGAAGAAGGGCCCTGCTTTTGAAGGCCGACATGCACCTCTGATTTCAGATTCAGATGGGCCTCCATACTCCATTTACGCGATGCCGCGATGCATCTGTCGTCTCAGAAACTCGGCAGATGTTCATCCGTTCGTCGAGGGAAATCTTCAGTAAATGAATATTATTTCCGTCGGGGGAGGGTTGGGCGGGAACTCTCGCGGACTTCGGTGATTGCAGGAACATGAAGTGGCAGATTGTGTTGACACCGCAACTTTTTTTTTAGAGCATATTTTCAGTGGGAGAGGATCACGGTGCGTTTGTTGAGCTGGCGGTTAGGATCACTGAAGCATATGACAGGTAGAGGATTAACGTAAGAATATCGGAATTTAGACTTGAATCATAATGGTCTTACGACGGGATCCACTTTACAATCCTCTGTTCGGGTCATCCACAGACTCGGACTACAGTTTCCGTGATCGGCATCGGTGGTGCTAGCGCAGCTTGGTACATCAGCGTCGAACTCGGCACAGAGAACAGCTGTATAGCCAGTGTTGTCCCAAAATTCCTGACGAGAAGCCGTCCCATCGGGCTTGTAAGAACAAGACAAAAATTAGTTATGTAACTCCGGCTTCCGGGTTTTCTAGTTTCATAGATTCCTATACATGTAACCAAGTTTCAAACACAATATCGTTGAATTGTGTGCACGCGTGCTGAAAGGGAGACAAAGACTACCCGGAGAGATCGTCACGCCGTGGTTGTTGAAATTTAAATTGATTACCGCTCGTTGTGGTAAATTGTAAGCAGTCACTTGGAAACGCATAGTGTAACAATCACGTATCATTATGTGCGCAGCACTATGAGCACGATACGAACAATCAAACAAGAAGTCCGAGTCGTTTTTCGGGGTCGATAGGACTCTATAGGACTGTCCAATTCCATGTCCAAACAGACTTTTTAAGAGTGACAGCGATTGACAGGTCGACAAACAACCCCGCCACGTGTCGAGAAAAAGAAAAAGCAGATGTATCATACTCTTCGTTAGATAGACAGATACATATACATATACTATGGGCTCGGATAATAAGAACAAGAAGTGATTAATTAATTCATTTCTTCCAGCCTCGAGGAAAGGGCGGGCCCAAGTGAGCAGATCAGAATTGCCAAAAATAAGCCATGGGAATTTGTTGGAAATTGATTTTCTCCTGAGCACGCGGCGTGTTTTCATCTTTATGTCCCACTCAAGATATTATGTATCATTATTTCATTAATCGGTATGTTATAAAAAGGTCTGCCAGTTCCTGCTCATCTACCATTCCAAATTTCCGCCCTCTCACTCAATTACAATGTCCTCCGCCATCGTCCATCTGACTGCTTCCGAACTTGACACCACCTCAGACGCCATCGACGAAGGTCTGTCTGCTGTACTTATTCAGTTCACCGTGATGCTGACTGTTTCCCTAGTCAACGTCCTTAAAGGGAGAATGTGGGACGACGAAACAGTCTTTGACAAGCAGGTGGACAAGGCCAAGTTTCGCGACTACGAAGCTGCGTGTGACCGCGTCAAGGCATTCTACAAGGAGCAACACGGTCGGTATCTTTTGTTCGTGGTATCTGTCATAGCTGACGTCGTTGAATGCAGAAAAGCAGACCATGGAGTTCAACATCAAATGCAGAGTCGACTTTAAGAATCGTAAACGCGCTCGCATGAGTGTGTGGGAAGCCATCGAGTTGCTCAACACCCTGGTTGACGAGTCCGACCCCGACGTGAGTGGACGGACTCTTGAATAACCTCTGACTCGACTAACCGTGGTTATTTATCAGACGAGTATCTCCCAGATAGAACATTTGCTTCAGACCGCCGAAGCCATTCGGAGAGATGGTAAACCCGAATGGATGCAGGTATGCATCTCTAGATTCCCTGTTTGATTACATTCTTATCGGGTCGCACCAGGTTACTGGTCTGGTTCACGATCTTGGAAAACTTTTGGTGTTCTTCGGATCTCAAGGCCAATGGGATGTTGTCGGCGTATGTTCTTAGCATCTTTCCTAATTTACCCCGTGCTGACCGCTTAATTCCAGGATACTTTTGGTAATAACACCTCATTTCAGTGCAAGCCTAATTTGGGACTAATTTCCTTTTTCTTCCACAGTTGTCGGATGCAAATTCTCTGACAAGATCATCTACCCAGAGACATTCGAGAACAACCCTGATTTGCATGACGAAGTCTTCTCCACTGAGTGTGGAATCTATAAAACCCACTGTGGTCTCGACAATGTCATGCTCTCATGGGGCCACGACGAGGTAATGACTCTCCGAAGCCTTTCCGTGACTTGCGCTAACCTACATTTCAGTACTTGTACAATGTTTTCAAGGATCAAAGCTCACTGCCAAGCGAAGCCCTCGCTATGATTCGGTACCACAGCTTTTACCCTTGGCACAGGGAAGGTGCTTACAGGCACCTCATGAACGAAGGGGACATCCAAAGCCTCGCTGCCGTCCAGGCATTCAACCCATACGACTTGTACAGCAAAAACGAAGAACCTTGTGACGTCGAAAAATTACGACCTTACTATCAATCTCTTATCTCAAAATTCTTCCCACCAGAACTAGACTGGTAAATCACTTTATACTTTGTTAATTCCTTCGCATTTTACGCTCCCTGCTCTTATATTGCTATTCGATTTTCTTCAACATCTATTATGTTATACTCTCATAGTACACATCATTAGTTAGTCATTATAGACTTCAACCTATTTATTTATCTTAGACTCCATAGATTTTAGCATGTATACATGCTCTGTAGCATACACCGATACCTAGTACAGTGTTTTTACTGATTCACCTACTACCTCTTCGTCACAATCCTATTATAGGGAGAGCTTCGTTTGGCATCCCGACGTTTCCATGTTTACCTCGCATCAGTATTGCCGAGATCGCGAAACGTTCCTCTCACTCAAACCCCCATGTCGGAGTCCCTTGTTCCAAAAAGTGTTCTTCCATACCCACCTCTACATGAGGACAAGAAGTTTATCATCTTGTCAGATTGGTTAGTATTGATAATTAGATATCAAGATGCATTCATCGCGAATATCCAACTGACTGCTTCTATGCTTGGGATACAGGGATGGCACGATCACGACATTTGATTCAAATGATTGTGAGAACCATCCTCTATGCCTTCCATATGATAGATTCTCACAATCTTAGATATGACCGATAATCTGGGGTTCGGGAAGGAGAAAAGGAGGCAAGGGAACCTCAATATACTTGCTGGATTGGATAACTTCAGGTAGTAAAAGTTCTTTTGATCGGCTTGGCTGAAACAGAGCTGAGGGTTGTTTCTTGTAGGGATGGGTTCAAGAAGATGTTGGCGAGCATTGTCGCCAATGGACACACTTTTGATGAATGTAAAGAAATACTTTGCCGAGGTGGGGGAGAAACATGTTGTTTTCCCGCATTCAAATTTTATCAACTTTCTGCCTACAGATATCCGGCTGGATCCTGGATTTCAAGAGTTCTTTGCCTGGTGCAAAGTGCATGATATCCCTTTTATCATCGTCTCTAGGTCGGTCTTTCGGAAATCTATAGCCGAGGGTGACATAATAATTAATTTTTTGGTAGTGGAATGGCTCCTCTTATACGAGCAGTCCTTTCAAATCTGATTGGCAAGGAAGCAGCAAGCGAGGTTCAGATCATCGCCAACGAAGTCACAGAGTTTTCCGACGGGAAATGGGAAATCCAATACAGGCATCCTTCAAGGTGAGCTTTTGATTTTTATTTATTTTGCCTTTTTCATATTTGACTCTTTTTGCATTACGTAGTGGATTTGGGCATGACAAATCACAAGCGATTCTACCATATCGTGATCTAGACAATCCGCCTACTCTCTTGTTCTTCGGTGATGGTGTCTCAGGTAACGGTGGTCCTGATCTGTTAACAACCATCGCTTTCTGACAACTCTATCACTATCGTGATCCAGACATTTCTGCCGCCAAACATGCGGACGTCCTGTTCGTGAAGAAGACTTCGCACGGGGATAACGACCTCTCTGTGTATTGCGAACGAGAGAACATTAAACATATTATGTTTGATACTTTTTCCGCGGCGTTGCCAATTGTGCAAGAGATCGTGTCGGGCAACAAGTCGATCCAGGACTTTTGTTGAGAAGGTTTCTTGTTGAGTCGAGATTGGGTGTTGCAGTGTTACCCCAGCTCAAATTCGATGGTGATAGCCCGTTGAACTGCCTTTGGCGCCTTAACTTATTTTAAAAATCATAGAAGAGAATAGATCTGCTGAAGTGCAGGAATGCTTGATCTGGAGAGCACTGTCCCGAATCCGCGGCCGGTATAGTATACTGTTTGTAAGACATGGGCCGATGTCCATCGAACCGACATGTAGGTGAAGGATGCGCCGGCAGGATACACAATTGAAACGTTGAAGGTTCAGCGCTCAGGAATCAATCTGTTCAAGTCATCCACTTTTGGAACCTGGATACTTGAAAGGACGGATCTAGTTCCTTACCTCATCTTTGTCAAAATAGGAAAGGAAACTCCCAAACTGGGAGTGGTAAACATCATGATATTTGACTTGGGAATAGGCAGTGCATCATGATACTGTTCGGCCCGTGATCAAACACTGGAATGCTACAAGAGAAATCGATTCAACCAAGGCGGTGTTGATAGTAGGACTGTGTTTGATGTGTTGTTCGGCATCAAGGTAACAGCTTCGTCGGTCGACTCGGAGTGAGCGCTGAGCCATTGGCAGCATACGGGCTTCAAGGTCGATTTCGGCTTAGGCGTCCCTCAAAGGGGAAATAATCTGAGAGGTCAAAGCTGAGTCTGAGGGATGCGATAATTCCGCGGATGAAGGGCCTGCGAGTCCCGAAATATTATGGTGGAGTAATAAAAACAACTTTCATCTTCACTACTCTCTACTTTTTCAAGCCAACATAATGTGCGAATTGGGATTCGTCGCAACAGAGCTCCTTTGCGGACATATAGTACTATTGCCAGGACGATGGAAGGTATTTGCCATCACTGCTAATTATTGACCAAAATCTAACATTATGTGGCTTTTTTTTTTTTTTTTTTCAGAGATGCGATTGTGAAAAAATGAATTGCACGAGTAGCGTTAAACACGAGTTGCAGCCAGATGATCACGATTGTGCGGTGTCATGTTATAATCGAATGTATGTTTTTAATTGTCTTCTTGCTATCATGTACTGACCACGATATCATGACAGACGACTAGTAGACTGCATCAGCTACTTTGTCCCTCCACCCAATGGCACGAAATGCCCTGAAGAAACATGCAACATCATTTTTATAGATCTAGATTTATATAACATTATAGAAGTAATGTAACTTCCATTTATCTTAGTAGTCACGTTGGCGGTTTCGGTCTTTATTTGTATATTTAATGAATCTTACTTCATCATTTAACAAGATGGATTTACTGGATACACGACGCATGAGCGAAAGATCTAAGGTGGCAAGACACATGAAGGTGGAGGGAATAATCGAATTTAATACATCTAATAAGATAAACGAGAGAGGAGAAAAATCATTTATTTACCTACAGTCAAGCTATCGAAAGCATGAACGACTTTCTCACCCATCACACTCAACGCACCCGTCATCCAGCCCCCAACACGTTTCCAATCCTGACTCTGCGCTGCCGCATGACCTTGTGTATTCGCAAAGCTCAAGAACAACCCATTGGTGTCCCCATTACGGGTCTTGATCCCGTAAACTGCGACTGCCACACCAACGACGAGTACCGCCCCAGCGACTATCGTCCCCTTTTCCATTTCGCTATACGGAGGTCGTATCTTCTTCTTACGGTCCTTCTTCTTGGCCAGCTTCTGCTTAAGTTTAGCCGTACCAGCCTTTAACCTTTCTTTTCCTTTCGGTCTCCATCGGCTTTTAGTCTCTTCTTCTTCGTACCCTGACGAATCGGAGGAATCCTCCTCAATGTCGATATATGGGTAGACGATCAGGTTTGGATGCTGGACCATCGCTTCGGCTTCCCTGTCGGAAGGGAGCTCCGAAAAAGATTCTGACCATGTGAAGATGACGCTTTGTGGACCCATGATGGAGGAAAGGTGCAAGTCTGGATGAGAAGGTGGAAACTCGGTGTATAGAGCATCCGCTTCACGGAGCAAATCTGTTAGAAGCGTCATGGGTTGGTGCTGGGAGTGATTGCGTTCTGCACCATCCCCTTCCCCTCTTGATTGAGGGGGTGTTGGTTCGACAAAAGGAGTGTGGTCTGCAGTAAGGATGGGTGTTTTCTCATCACTTTTGAGGTCCACTCCGTTAGGAGCCGATGGTTTTCCGTCTCTTGACGGAGACCGTGAGATCGATAGTGGGTCTAATCGAATGTCGTTCGTGCCATCGACCAAAAATACACCGTTGGAGGACCTGTCTTCTGAGGTCGACGGGTCCTCGACAGACGAAAGGGAGATGGCTTCGTTTGCCATGTGATTTTCGGAGGTCGCTGATGGGTCGACTGGCTGAGCGCAGCCATCTTTTTCGGTCGATCCGGTGATATTGTCCATGGAGGTATTATCTGTGTCTGCGGTTTCGCAGGGAACATTAGACGAATGTTCTTGCTTCGTCTCTTGAGAAGACCAAATTTTTACATCTTGGTCTTTTTCGGGGCGTGGCAACGAGGGAATGCAATCTAATTCGAGCTCCGTGCTTCCAGGGCTTGTATTTGAGGAAAGTAGATCCCGCTCAACCGCATTGGAAGTAGATTCAGGGAGAGAATCATTTAAATTTACCGTATCGTCCCCATCTGATAGATTAGGTAGGCTGCTGAGTAATGAGTGTACCATGCCGTCTTCGCCTTCTTCTTCTATGCGAAGCACGTCTTGCTTTCGGGATAAAATGACCTAGGATGATATGATAAGGGGTGCCTCTTGGAATAAAACGAAACATACAGCAGTAACAAGGTAGACAGTTGCTATTGGGGGTCGGCATAAGAGGTAGTCGAAGACGTGCTGAATCAAAGGAAGTGTGGGCACGTCATGGGAGAAGAGAGTCAAGAGGTGCGAGAGGGCATGAAAGGGGAGTGGTGAGTTCCTGGTCTATGAATTCAGCTGATATTAACGGCTTCGAAGGCGATGAGGGAATTACCGTTCAAGGATGTCTGCGTAGGCTCGGTCTCGCAGTCGAATCAGTTTTTTTGTCACTCTGCGATGAGATCGTATTGTTGAGTCCAAGATGAGGAACTTCGAGAGGGACCATACCTGAGAAGTCCGAGAACAGGTTCTAAACCAGCACCCATAGAATCTCGAAGTCTATGCAAGCTAAGTTTCTCGATACAAGGCAACTGAAGTTCCTCTGGCATTGTGAGGAAAACCACGGTGGCAATATCATGGTATCCCTTCAATTGAGTCAATGAGTTAGTTTGTCTGGAGTGGTTCCGTTCTCGTACTTGGAAATAGCTTAAGCGTTGTCGCTTTCGGAATAGAGATACGAGAAGTTCACGAAGATTTTCTTGGAGGGCTTCTTTGTTGAACTTGGGATCTAGAATACAATGATTTAGAATTTGAATATTTCAAAAAGGGAGTGGTCCCACCCACTGGATAAAGGACGAAACTTCGATCTGTGTCCAAGGTGATTTGTCGTTCATCCTGATGAGGCGGGGTGTCGGGTGTAGTAACATCGCTCGGGTCTTTCTCTCCCTGTCTCTCTGTTGGGGTAACGTTAAGGAGCTTTGTCCTGTAATTGAAGTTTTTTAAAATGTTGCAAAGGGGGTTGGTTATCATAGGGTCATTTACCAAATGCCAACTCGGTCTCTTCCAAACCCGCCAGGTTTCAAGGACCTTGCCCTTAGATTGTCCCAGTCAATCTTGTTGCGCCTTTGCTTCACTTCGTTGTGGCATTCGTGGTGCTCAGAACCGGAGGGCATTGAGGCGTCGGACAGTAGTTGCTGCGTCTAAGCAATGTCGATTTGTGCTTGTTTATAAATTGCATCACATCTCCTTCTGTCACTACACCATGCTCTAGCGATTTAACTTAGTGTTTTTACCTAGCAGTGTGGATAGCTGCATAATGACGGTGGACCGTTAGGTTACAATGCGAATAGCACGCAGTCTTCAGAGCATGGTCAGGACCTTTGAATATGTGACGTTAAGAACATGGAAGCTGGAAAACCCTCCTGGAAGTCAAGCTAGTCAAATGTCGTCTTAATTTATGTAATGCTTTTCTAACTATTGACCTCGTTGGTGACATTGATGACCGAGGAATTGGATTGAGATTTTTAATTTTCATTTACTTATGTGATGTCCAAATTAGGCGTGGGTACCGACACTTTGCTCTCGACGCCGCAAGCGCTCCCCGCAACGACCAGCTAGCAGCTTTGTAAAGGAACGTAGGGTCATCATTTGGGCCCTGCATCTTCCATGGCTTCCGGTATGAACCACCACAACTTCCCCCGCTCTAGTATCCTCGTCCTCGGAGTCGACTCTGTCCAGTCTCTCGTACCTTCCACTCTCATATCCCAAGTCGATTCTCTACTGGAAGGCCATAGTCTCGAAGCCGCATATAAACTGGTCGATCAAAGGCGGAAAAAATTGGAAGAATCACTCCATGTCGATCAAGACGAGGTTCGTACTAAGCCTTTGTTGTCGCTTCTGTCCACAAAAAGCTAATTTGGCTTTCAAGGCAGAGGAATTGCGTTACATGTACCAGAGAATCGGGTTTCAATGCTTTTCCGAAACTCTCTTCGATGATGCCGGGAAACACTTGTTCAACGGAGAACTAGACCCACGGATACTTATAAGCTATTACCCTGATCTTCGAGGGTCGTTATTCTCACCAGAGGACAACTTAGACATGTTCGCAGGTATTGTGGATCATATGCCAAAGGATCCTTCAGTTGATGACCTCAGTAAGCTTGCTTTCCTTCGACTTTTTCTGAATTGTGGCTCCCATCTTTTCCAACCGTGTACTTGTGTTGCAATTGATATTTAGTTGCGCTCAATCTAGTCAGGAACTACTCCCCTCATCTATCCCCCAACACGCGATCTGCTTCCCCTACAACAGAACTGAGGAAGATTTTGGGTTTAGCAGCTAAAGAAATGCTGTTGCAATTCCTGAAGAAGAGTCGAACGAGACGTAGCCTAGCCAAGGGCAAGGGTGTCGGTTCTACTGGCGATCCGCTAGATATTGTGAGCTGTTCCATGTTTCCATCAATTGCTCCTTGTTAATGAGCAGTGTATCTCAAGGCTATTGATACCGTTCTGGTCAAACTGTACGCCGAGTTTGATAAGATAACGGAACTCTATGCACTCCTGAAAGAATCTAATGACGTGTCAGTGTCAGAAGTCGAGTCTGTATTACAACAGAAACGGCAATACGACGCTTTGTGTAGTCTGTACAAGCAGAAGGGGGATGACCTCAAATTACTTGAAGCATGGGCGCAGTAAGTTGACCATACGTAGAACCTGAATCTCGTCTTACGAATCCATGCAGGCTAATTGATGGCAGATGGAGCGACAAGTCTGTCGAAGATTCACTATTTCAGATGGTAAACCTACTTCAAGAGAAGCGAGACAGGGCTTTATCCCAACACTGGGGTCTGTGGCTACTAAAACGGAGTCCTGAGCATGGATTGAAGGTCGGGACTACCTCATTTGTTCCAATTCTAAAATGTTTGACGTTTTCAGCTCTTGATGCCTCGGGACGTTGGGAAACGAAGAGAACGACCGGCAGAGGATGTTATATTGTTGAACAAAATAGAAGAAGCTAATCCTTCATCTGCTGTTCAGTTTTTGGAATATTTGGTTCTGCAAAGACGATCTTCGGTAAGCCTTTTTCTCTCTAAGTCTTATTTTTCTTGGCCTTATTTCTTCCTTTTAGGAAAAGGAATTAAACACGAGATTAGCCAAAACATGGGTTCAACAAATCCTATCTTATTTGAAAAACGAAAGCACTGCAAAGTTATGGAAAGCAAAAAGTGTTTACAATTTATTTATTTTTTCATTGTCATCTGAATATCTTTGTTAGCCTCATCCTATGCCTCCACACGGAACACGTCCTCATTTCTATCTTACTTTGCTTCAACAACACCAGATTCGGATCACAAACGTGCACGACTCAAAACCATCCTTCTCCTTGCCGGCTCCTCATCCTATGACCCAGAAATGATCCGGGAATCTTTGCTCATGCAAGAGAATTTGTTGAAATTCGAACTTGCCATCATTGACAGCAAGGTATATTGTCCCTCAACCCAAGTGAACGAATCTTATAAGACCTTCTAGCTCGGAAACCACAGATCTGTTCTTTCCATCCTCGTACATGATATCAGGGACTCGACCTCAGCGGAAACATATTGTACACTCGGAGGCGACTTAGTCCCACCACGCGTAGCCCAATCAGTAGCAGAAGAATGTGGTTTACAAGACTGGGCTTCCAGTCTTTTTGGTTTTCCTTCGACGACAAAATCTGTTGGGGGCAAAAGTGGCGCAGCAGCACCTCTATTGCGGAACAAAACTGTCAACGGTGAACTAAAGAGATGGTTACTACGGACTCTGCTCGAGGTATACATGGATGCCAAGTATGTTTGTCTACTGAATGATTGTCTCAAAGACCTTACTCTTTTTAATAAGACAACCAGAACGTGCTGCAAACCTAATAAATGCTCAAGCCACGAACCTCGATATTCTAGATGTACGTACCCCACTTTTTGGAACCTCGAGAATGGACATGACCCCGATTGCATGGCAGGTTATCGCTCTGACCCCTTCTGATTGGTCGCTGAACATGATTACGCCCTTTTTGTCACGTTCATTCCGAAGAATCGTTCATTCCGAAAAGGAAGGGAAGATTGTCAAAAATATCAGTGCTGCACAAAACTTGGAGGTAACTCCTTTCATTTCCCCCCCCCACTTTTCCATTCATCGGGTATGCATTACTAGGTCAAAGATAGCTCATGGGATGTTCTCCGTGACGAAGGAGCGGTCATTGAAGAGGCCGCTGCAGATGACAGTGACAATAATGGAAACGACGCACAAGTTGAGAAAGGTGGACCAGAGTCCTTTGATGAAAAGGTGGTGGTGGTGCCTGCAAAAGTAGAAATGCCAGTTTCGCAGGTTCACATATTGCCTGATCGACCTGTGGCTGGTGGAGGTTGAACGTTGAACGTTGAGGTAGCGTGGGCTGTTGTGATGTTTTTTTTAAAAAATATTTATGCAATGGATGCGGATATTTTGGAGGTCAAGCTTTCAAGTGCTTGGAAACACCTGTCTGTCTACGTTGCCGATCACCTATTCATCAAATGGGACCTGGACCCGAGTTGGTTGGACTATATATTCCGGTCATCAATCCGCGCTTGGGACTTCGTTTTCGTAAAGGCGGCGTCCGGGTCAGTTCAAGGCTTTTCAAGGGGAGACTCTGGAATATCCTGGCCACTTTTGCCGAACGAAAACTTGAATGCCGAAGTCCTATTCATTTTTTGCAATATTGACTTTTTTCAGTGATAACCTGAGAAGCATAAACAGGCATGAACCCAGAATATCGAGTCTGCATTCCACAGGACCATAAAAAAGTCCTCAACCCTCTTTTTTTCTCTTGTCAGGGGTAAGGAACGGACTAGTAGAATTTGATTTATTGATTTACGTAACTTAAATCCACTCGACTTCCACGTTCTTGACAGTCGACTCGTCGGCAATTTTGTTTCTTCGCTTCCCAGGTTTTCATAAGAAACCCTTTTGCTATTTGTATCTCTTTTCTTTACACACCCATGGAGAGTCGAAACTGGTTTTACATCTCCCATGAATCCCTAGCCGCGGCCGATCTTGCGCATAGGATCAACTGCTGGCGTCAGAATGTCGAAGTCTGCAACACACTCGTCACAGACCCAACGAATAATCCATCTTTGCAATACCCGTTCCCTTGCGAACTTGAAGGTCTCTCTCTTCAGACCCGACCACGGAATTCAAAACGACGAAAACCGTACACACGTCCACCAGATTCGCCTCGTCACCCAAGAGCTCCGATGGACGTTTCGGATCTTCCGATTGACGTGGTGCAGCAGCCTGGTATGCCGTTCTTGGACACTCATCAGGTTTGGGGCGCTGCGGAGAGGGTTGTGGATGATAATTGCGAATTGTCGGGTCTTACGACGTCTATTAAAGAGTCGGCTGGATTGGATTTACCACATCCTGAAAAAAACCCTTTGGTATTTATTTCCTCCCATTATTTTTTTGAAAAAAGTGATTGATAAATAATGTATATTGCTCTAGATTGCTTACCATCCCGATATCTTGAAAGAAGAATACCGGCGTCTTGCCTTCCTATTCGAGAAACTCAATGCCGAGCTTCGTAAAGAAGAGTTCCGATGGCTTCAAACATCTTCGAACGACGCGATGAGGAACATCATGGAATTAGGACCAAACATCCGACGGGTCATGAACGCTGCGGAATATGTGATCGAGTATAGCCAGTTTCGCGGTTGGGATATCGATTTTGTAGCGCTGGCTTGTGGTGTTGGCAATGGTGGTGCTCAACCTCCTCCTACGGCGAGGGTGGTGCCTTCGCGGGTTCGCGAATTGGTTTGTTCGACGGATATTTCTAATAATCGAGATTCGAGTGTGGATTGGCATCTCTATCCGGCTGCGTAGCGAGCTGTCAATTCGTTTCTCTTTTTTGGCTCATTTGAGTCGTGTGCGTAGATGGATGGTGGGAGAGCATTGTTGGATTCTACTTGAACTATTGCATATAAACATTTCGTACTTACCAATATCATTGCTTATAAAATATTACCATAATGGACTCGATAGCAAAGTTCTGACTGAGATGTGTGCCTAATACTACCAAAAATAATTCCCGCTTCGTTCGGACATGATATGTATATTCCTATAAGGGGATATGATCAAGTAGCTATTTCAAGAATGAGAATCTCTAGCACTACTATTTAGTGCCTTTGACAACCAGGATGGATTTCTCGCGAAGTAAAGGTAAAGCATCAAGGATATGTTTCACGACAGAATCTCTTACGTTGACATCATTGAACATGATGATAATGACAACTCTTTGTAATCGTGAGCCGGATGGGTGAGTGGCAAAGGAGTCGAGATGTTTCCAGCAAGTATTTATTTCCTCATATTATTTTTAAAAAAAGTGATTGATAAATAATGTATAGCTGTCTTGAAAGAGGAATACTGGCGTCTTGCCTTCCTATTCGAGAAACTCAATGCCGAGCTTCGGAAAGAAGACTTCAAACATCTTCGAACGACGCGATGAGGAACATCATGGAATGCGAAGCAATTATGGTTTGTTCGACGGATGTTTCTAATAATCGAGATTCGAGCGTTGTGAGCAGGTACATTATGTAAACCCACTGAAATTTCTGTGCGAATAACTGTACTTATTCCGATTAATGATCTGTGTGTCTTTGACGTGTAGCTATTTCAAGATTGAGAAATAATTCTCTAC
>Ga0307507_10007907_pt1 | contig 15051 bp, 10 predicted proteins | sample 7_EM_MG_FD_207223 | JGI IMG/M metagenome (GOLD analysis project Ga0307507, IMG submission 207223) | Populus trichocarpa ectomycorrhiza microbial communities from riparian zone in the Pacific Northwest, United States - 7_EM | ecosystem: Host-associated > Plants > Roots > Unclassified | place... | reverse complement strand
GGAAGCGCAGTCAAGCCCGCTACTAGCTGGTAGCCTTTGTTATCCCATATATAATATTTAATTTCAAGGGCTCTAAATTCCCTTGTGCCCGTGAATGCTTTCTAGGTGTTGTACCCCTATATTCCTTCCAGCACGTTCTTTATCACTATGCTAAGACATTATCTGACACAGCCCACATTGGAAATCATTTTCCAACTGATGGGTAATTACGTATCGAGTCCGTTTTCTTTTCATTTTTTTGTGGAGAGGGACCTAACGAACAACGAAACGCTATCCCGTAGAACACATAAACTGTGGTGGGTACGACAAACACACTGTTTTTCTACCACCAGACAGCAATTACTATCGTGTTCCTAAGTTCCACGTACACAAGTATTCATCATTGGAAGGTCTCATTTCCGGCTGAGGTCGAAAAGTATCTTGTTAGACCGGCGATGAGTGCATCTGTAGGCTCCGGCAAAAAGGGGATCATTAGATACCTTCGTGTCAGGTTGGACGAGAATGAAGCTCTAGGACCGATGGATGGGAGTACGGTAGCAGACATTCTCGTAAAGATTTCCGGAAATGTACGCAGGCGCAATGGTATAGGAATCCCACCCCACACTATCCACTAACAGATGTGCATCTGAGTTTCTATTAGTTTCCTTAAATATCTACGCAATTTTACATGAGTCGACAATCTATCCGAGCGAGAAATGCTAAACAAAATGACAGATGGATTGGAGTTGGGGGATGTTTATGATGACAATCAAACAAATAGAGGGGCATATGGGGGGTAAATCGAGACCTGGGATGGCAGTGTTGATGTGAACCAGCTATGGGGAATGGCTGCTGCAAGTGGATGAGCTCTGCTACGCCCTAGCAGTCTGGCCGTGGTCTACGGATTCTGATGTTGGCAATGTCCCTTCGATGCCGACTTGGCAAGCGGATGCTAGGGGTTTATTTCTGTAGATAGGGAGGGATAAGCTGTGGGGCCCTAAGAGAGTGATATTGCTCTACCACCTCACTAAGGGATAGCCCCTGGTACTATCTAAGGCCTAGGAAATGCCGTCTCATCGAAGTCACCATAATTCTATCCCTTTCGCGGTATATTACTCACGGGAGTTGTCCTTGTGCCTCACTCCCCCCTCCGAAACAAATACCACGAGATAGGAATTCACATATATATCATACCCGCCTACGCCCTCTCAGTTATTTGCTTTAATGTTTCAGTGAGGATTTATGAGCTTTTGTTTACAAGGTTTCGTCGTTTGGTTAGTGGGAAACAGCGCTATTGTTGGAGAAGCTCCAGTTTGTTGCTTGCAGCTTTCCCTAGCCCCGAATTGCCCGCACATTTTTTTCTTCTCCCATGTTTTTCTTCCCTCTCTTCCCTTTCTTCCTGTTTCCCCTCCTCCTAGGTGGTGGGTGAGCTATATATAGAGTGTTAATTAGACAGAGGGAAAGCGGTGTAGGATAGCACAAGGGTTCTTGAGGCGATTTTCAACTGGATAAAGGCCGTGCTCACGATAGGAGACAGCTACCATAGGTGATATGGCTCAATCGACAGCACGATAGCATACTTAGCAGATACATGCTGGCACCCCTGCTATAGACATTCGTATGGAAGAAGGAGGGAGCCTGGCACGCAGGCCCTCCATGCCATTCACTGGCCTCACTCTTCTCACGATCGATTTGATACCATGAAACGTACCAGCAGACACCAACAAAATATCCTGTAGCGGGTATCCAAACACAAGACTCCCGGCAGAAGCCGGGTTACCACTGCTGAGTGGTCAAAACCCCAACAGCTCGCCCTACGAGATCGGTGGGAAATACATCCAACCGGTGTACTAAATTCTACACATTAATAACAGGGCTTTTTTCTAATATCAGTGAAAACATGTCAAGGCAAAGCAGGACGGAGTCTTTCCAATCCCATAATGGGGGTGCCCTCACACAGGTTGAGGGATAAAGTTCCAGCTACAAACTAATTAGAGGGGTGAGGGAAAGTGGGTGGGCAGTTTCTCTCCTTCCTTTTTTCATTTTTCGGTATGATACGAATTATGGTGGATTTAGGATTAGCGCAGTGTTATGGTGGGCTAGGCTGCCGTGCAAATTAAGTTACGTACAAGCCTAGTTAGCACGTGTGGTTAAGGTATTGTTATCCATCGGGACGGGGTTCGGCGCCCGGCATGGAAGCTGTGTTCTTATGCGTGCTTCCGCCGAGTGATATTTTATGAATGCTCTCGCCGACCACTCCATTCAAACCTCTGGTGTGCAAAGCCAACTTGCCATAGTATGTACTATATGATATCGAGGACATCTACTGTTCGACTCCCCCCGAACCTTCCCTCCTAGTTGTTAGATGTCAATTAAAACTTCCAGATCTCCACCCTATTTCTTATTTTTAGCAAACTAATTCATTTCCCAGGCCTGTCCCACTTCCTAGCCCAATACCTTAATCCCCGAAACGAAAATACCCATCAAGATTTAACGAAATGTTATTAAAACTCGACACCATAGAATTAGACCAGTTATACAAGACAAGAATTAAACGAAGCCAACTTTTATTAAACAAAAATGCCAACTACTTAGATTGCACTGATTCCCAACTCTATAACTTAAACCTAACCACACTAAACAAAGTTTAGCAGATTAACAGAAACCTCCGAGCGAACCAAAAAAAAACAGCGGACGGAAACCAGCAAAAACCAAAACATCCTCCAGACCATGTATATGTATATACAGTACACGTACGATACCTCACTATCCAGTTCCCAGCTCCCCAACGCCTCGAGGGACTATCACCTCCTTTTTGACATCCTCGTCTACACACTTCCATAGCACGTCTACTAGCTCTTTAAACACCTGCTCGGGGGCATCCAAAGCCCAGATAACGTCCAGATGCTCGTACCCCTCGATAACCTTCGTGTGTACAAGGTCGACATCTGGTTCTTTACCCCCTTCAAAGCGTTTGATGAGCCTCCGGCCATCAACTAAATCATCACTGCCCGCAACCCAGAACGCCATCGGTGGGCAGCGGCCGTCGTACCATGGCCCCCCGTTAGTAGGCGGCGACGGTGATAACTCTTTACCCTGATCCCCACTCCTCTCAGTTCGCTCCAGTTTTAGCCCCTCCAGTTTTGCCTGCCTCATTACGTCTTCTTCCTCCCAGCCTACTCCCTCCTCTTCGCTCTTGGTAGATAATATGCATTTATGTCTTGCAAAGCACTCGCGCCCGAGCCACCATCTCATCGCCTCGGCGGAGACGAATACAGGCGCGAATTGAAAGAATCTGTCACGGAGGCCTTTATCCCAGCGGACGTCACTCCAGCCAAAAAGGAACCAGAACACGCGGTATCCTAGCGCGCCGTATATCCGCGCGGGTATAGTATCGTGCATGAGCATCATGAAGGGGATGAAAGCGTGGATACCAAAGACTATTCGGAACATGAAGGGAGATATGATCCTCATGAATTTGAAGTAGATTTTATCTATCAGCGGCCCTGCGTACGCTGCGGGGGCGAGTGCGCAGAACACAGATATTTTTGACCCAATATCTGGGCGCTGCTCCTTTGCTAGGGCTACGAAGGTTTGGGTAGTACCTTGGGAATGGCAGATTAGGGCGAGTTTTGGGAAGTGGGTTATCGAGAGAACATGGTCTATTAAGGCGGGGAGATCAATTACCCCCATTTGTTGGATGTTCCAAGCCCACATTCTGGGATCGGAGTAGTGGAGAGTCGTGTGTTTGGGTTTGAAGCCACAGCGGTTGTTACCAAGCCAAACATCAAAGCCTCTATTATCATGTTAGGCCAGAACATCCGGCAAATTGGGCTCAAGGGAACTCACGCCTTGCACAAATAGAATGCCAAACTATCTTCATCATTGACACAAAAAGCACCAGAACTCTGAAGAAGCCCATGCATAAGCAAAACAGGATATTTCCTCCCCTTCCCATTAGCACTCCTCCCCCTATCATCCTTTTCACCAATGTTCTCATCCGGATAGCGGGGTGGATCGTCTGGATCATATATATGCTGCATCGTAATCAAGAACCCGTCTTCCGTCTGGACTTCGAACTCCTCCGCATCCAGCCCAACTCTTCTAGCATAATACCCGATATCACACACTAGATTGTCCCTCCCACCAGCAATCTGTTTGTTCCTCAATCCCCTCTCACCATCCTGATCTCCCGCACTCTGTGAATCTCTCCGCCGAGCCTTCCAAGCCTTAATTTCGTCTCTCCGTTTGTTTGCACGCTCTTTCTCAATCTCGTAGAACGGTCTCGTAGCGTTCGGATCTCGACCACGCAGCAGACTGATCAAACCCATGAACGCCTGAGGTAGCGACTCAGCTATAGCTCCCATAACAATAACAAGTAGAAAACAAAGCGAGAGCACCCCGCCACAGACGCGAAAGGCGGTGTGTTGCAGTTTTCGCAACAACGTGGGAGGGCCGTAAACTGGCAATGGAGGGAACAAGGGGTTGGTGAAGGCAGGTGCTTTTTCGATATTGGTATTCCCCTCATCGCCATCTCGCTCTTCCGTAATATCCAGGTGCCCGCCAGCTCCCTGCAGCTTGCTCTGTATAGCATCCCCGAGTCCGAGTGATAATACACCACGCTGCCCCTTCGCTCCAACCAGGGGACCAAAGTTCCCATCCCTCCTGTGCTCTTCCTCCTCTCCACTCCCTAACGCGTTTGATTTCCGCGCCTCCTCGATCGGTACGCGGGGCAATCTGTGCCCATCCGCTGTCTCGATCACCGGATCAGTAGGCGTGATTTCGATAGCCCGATACGCGGAGCCAGCGTGGTCTGGTAGGTCCGAGGTCCCCAGCGAGGCGGAAGCACTTTTTAGTGAGTCGTTAGAGTGGGACTTCCTTGGCGAATTGAGGGGAAACATATTTGCTCACCCAGACATCCCGGCCCCTTTGAGAAAATAAAAAGTTCGCGATGTTTATCAGGGCGGATAGAGATGATGCAAGGGGGTGGGCTTGGGACGCGAGTTAATCATAATCCTTGACAGGGGTTGAAGGGGGCTAATGATGTCAGCGGCTGAAGCAACCTGTTGATCCGCGATGCCCTTACTGTTCATTTTATTCGCAACTGTCAATTAGCAGCAGGCAGCTCTCACTGGAGAACAGAGCAGATTTGCGTGTGAAGCAAAGATCAACTGGACTGAAGTCGTGATCGTTTTTCGTAAAGAGTGTAAGGTTTGTTTGACACAGCGAACAACTCTATCCTAGTCTAATTTGGGATAACCATTTAAGCGTTTGTTTACAATTCTATTACCTTTTCAAGATCAAGCTAAGTCTGCAGATGTCATAGCCAATAGCCATACTGTAAGATTGCCATCCCCTGCCGTAACAATAGGGTAAAAACTCTTGAAATCCACTCTCAAACTACTAGTATCAGTGGAAATCTGCCCATCAGCCCGCGATAGGTTTAGTTTGGCAGGTTAATGGAATGGCAAGTAAAGTACCAGTTAACGAGATCTAACGGGTCCGCTGCTCTGTAATCTCTGGATTCTGACTCAAAAGCTCCTGAAAAGGATTAGTGTTTCCCTGAGGTAATGAGATCGACCCACTGCCGCACCGCAGAAGCCGTTACAGGGTTAGGGTTTAGATGAAACAATTGCTTTAGTGCTTTATGCCAAGGGATTGCCTTCCTACATGACGATGTATCATACTCGAGTAAATGATAATCGCTATAGTAACGATCTGCAGGTTTCGAAATTGGCCATTAAGCCCGGAACGCTTCCAACTTCCAGAATCCCAAACCCGAAGGTTTGCGTTAGCCGCGGTAAGTCTGCATTCCTCACTTTACGATAGCAATAAGACTTAACAACACCTACCGGTATCAGACAAGATTCCCAGCCACAACAACCACCTGAGCTTCTCAGCTGTAGGAAAGGTGACCCAGACTATGCCAAACCTTACTGGTAGAATTGCAAACAGCCGCTGTAATACGAAAGATACGCCAAAACCACTGAGTTGGACAAAACACCATCCGCTTCGTCTAGCATAGGCTTCAGGAGTTAGCTAGATACACAGACTCTTCTGCTTCTCCAGTGAAACTACCGCCCAAGGCGAACCCGTCACCACAGCTGCAAAGTCCCAGATTAAGCTGAGGCTGAGGTGCACAGTCACTTTTTATCCTACCCTTGCTCACTCAAAGTATTTCAAATAGTCTACCCGTGGTATGAGAGCGCTTATGGCGTAAGGAGGCTGTTTGGTATGATCACCCAGTCCTACGGGAATGGATGGCGGGGCTTTTTCATAGGTAGCACTGTACCCTACTGAGACGCTCTATCATAGCACAGGTTTAGCATCAAAAGTCACTAATGATACCATTTACTCACGGAGCCCGGAGCGAACGCCGCAGCTGGGATTGTCTAGTAACAGCAGGAATGGCACTTACTGCCTCACGCGTAGCTAACCTGACCAGGTGAGATATTTATCATATGGGATCGCTATAGACATTTAGGCCTGCTAGAGAAATCATCTAAGCTTCTGACAGAACACCCTCTTGCGGGGGGCTAAGGGACATAACGAGATATGATAAAGGTCTGACCTCAAATGCCCATTAAGTGATACTACACTAACACCGCTAAAACACTTCTAATCCGAATCTGGAAGATCCTATTCCACTCTCTCCTACAGCTGTAAAACCCGCTATCCTCTACCCATCAAATCTAACCCCCTATCACCCCCATCGCTCCACGACGACCGCCGAAACCACCGCATTTTACAACAACCCTATCATATCCTACCCCACCTACCCTCAAAGCTCCTTCCCTCCCTCCCTCCCTCCTTCCCCAATCGTTTTCTCCACACAAGAATAAAACCCAACCCCCTCACCGGTACCCCTACCCAACGCCGGGACCGCCTCCCCAGGATCTTGCGTTTGGCCCATCCATATTCCGTTCCGGAGCTACCAAATCCCTCATCAGCAAGCACGAGCCAGCTCTCCAACCGATATACACAACTGCTCACTACAGTAAGGAGCAATTTTGCTCATTCGGGCAGTGATGGGCTCGAGTGAGTACTCATGACCAGTTAACAAGCAAGCCCGCTGCATGCATCCCTTACCCCTAAGCTACCTAGTAGCAGTACCGGTAGCTGAAAGCAGATCTCAGCTGCAGACTGCCGTGGCACAGCTGCGGTGGCACAACACTCTAGGTTGCCTAAAGGATCTCCCGTGTCTGCAGGATACCTACACACCTATCCATCTTTCATCCCCTCCCCGCCCCACCACACCCACCAACAACCCGTCCGTTACTCAGCATCCGAAACGAACCTTAACCGCCGCTTTCCTTCCCCTCCGCCCCTCACTCCTATTCCAGAAAGTCCCTAGCACGGCACAAGCACACCAACTCAACTTATTAAAATTTAACTCAATTCTATCTTTTAAAAACCCCTAAATAAATAAACAATAGAAATGAATAACCAAACCTCTAGAGAGTGCGCTTAGCCCCAAGACATGAGAAAGAAAGAGTGAAAGAAAGAAAGAAAGCGAGCAACTAAGCAAGAAAAGTTAGTATCATAAGGGAAGAAGAAATGTTACCAGGTTAGGCATGCAATATGATGGTCATGACGGAGAAGAACGCCTATTATACAAGAAAGGAGAAGAAAAGAAAGGAAAATGCACAAAAAGAGGGAAGGAAAAGACCACCGACGAAAACGAAACGAAACCCATACCAACACTCCGGACACCGAGAGGAGACTGCACTAATGAGAAAATGAAAAGAAAGAAAGGGTAGAGAAAGTTCGCGGGTACGAAAAGCAGGGAAAGAAAAAAAGAAAAAATACAAAATACAGGCAAAAAAAAAAAGCGAGGAAAGTCTTCGGGGATAAACAAAAAAAAAACATTAGTCCGCCATCCAAATCCGTACCATACAATAACGTAAAAATTCAATCAAACCAAACCGATCAAGCCCACCCACCCTATACCATTTCCAGAAAGTTATGGACAAAAAGAAAAGGCGGGGGAGAGAGCTTTTTTTGGTCCAAAGAGCCGATCAGAGAAATACGAGAATCACTCGTGAGAGTGAAGAAAAACGTATGACAGTAATAAATCCCACCAAGCCAATGATAAAAAAAATGAAAAGTGAAGAAAAAAATAAAATAAAAAATGAAGATCAGAATCCAAATACGCCAACCCTAATGCTCCCCAGCAAACATTGGTTTTCTAGCCCATCCAACCAAGCACCTCCATCCAGAGCCCTTCTCTCTCCCCTCTTCGAGCACATCTCCAATTGTATCGATAGCAAGATCGCACTCGCCACCACCCTCTCCTTCGGTCTTCAGCATCCACTTCTCCCAAATCCAACTACCCACTAACCCAGTAACCGGAGAAACGTTCTCTATGCTGCCGTTCTCGACACCGAGATCTTCCCATGCCTTGAGCTTCCTACGGACCTCCTCTTTGACCATTTCCAGATCCTGTGATTCATGGGGTGGCAGCTGCATCTCGCCTTTAGAAGGCACCTTCGGTTTGGCACTAGGCGGAGACATAGGGAGGAATATCCAGCTGCGCTTGATTTCGCCAAAACCAGCTCTATTCAGGCGGGAGACCCAGCGTTTTGTAGGAGCTGCATCGTAGCCTTTTGACTCGAGGCCTTTGGCAAACTTATCTGCAAGCTCAGCCCCGAGTGGCCCTGCGTTTACAATGTCATGGTCAAAGAGGGAGAACTCGAGATGTCCACCTGGCTTTAGTACGCGGAGGCACTCCTCGAGACAGAGGTCGTACTCGTCCATGCCGAGATTTGGTGAGTTTTCTGGGACGGTTGCCTTGAGCGTTAGGTACAAATTGCGTGCTGAGACCACGTCAAAGTGGTTCGGGGGGAATGGAAGTTTCCACAGCTTTGATACCACGAGAGGGCGGTGGTTCTGCGGTCCTCGGCATTTGTCTGAGGCCCCAGCTGCCTTCTCTTCACCTTCAGACTGTTGCTTTGGTCGAGGTCCGGTTGTTACGGTGTAAACCTTTGCTTTCGGGTAGTCATAGGCACAATGCCATCCCCAGCCAGCTGTACAAATATTAGTACGATTTTTTTCGACATGTATAAAATTCCAGAATCCTACCAATAGGTGCTCCACCGAGATCCAGGACACGCCTACGCTCGTGACTTCCCAAATGGACTCCACTCGAGACATTCTCAAGCATCTGCGTAGCACGTTGATCCATTTTTGTAGTCGCACGTCTGGTCAGACGCTTTGCGGAAGCAGCCAACAGAGTCTCGTGTCCAGGACTAATAACAACTCTACCAAAGTTCATCCATCTCAGTGCCATCAAAGCCCATAAACTAGTTAAGATCTCTTCTTCGGCCTCCCGTTGTCGGACGGTGGCGGTAACAGCCCCATTTGGCGACCCCGATTTTGCCTTCTTGCCTGATGCAACGAGAGGGTAATCGTTTCTCAGATGACTGCATATCCTCTGTGCTTGTAGAGCATCGAAGCGAGGCATCCGATGGATGAAAGGGTCGCTATCGCCAGATTTCTTGACGAAGCCCCTGAAAGCCTTGAGATATGAAGAGTCGATCCTTGGTGTCTCCTCTTTCTCGGTTGTGCTGGTAGCTGGCTTCTCATCACCCTCTCTTTTAACTGTAATCGGAGAGGATGATCCCTGATTGGTCGTGCTGGCAGCAGGCGCAAGGGTAGTGGTAGTCTGGTTATTCGCTTCCCCCGCAGTAATTGTTTCCGGGTCCTTTTCCATAGTAACATTCATGGAATACACCTGTGGGACATCCTTAGAATCTTGGGTTTTGTCAACAATCTCCTTCTCTTCTTTAGTCTTCTTCGTAGAGTCCGTTGCCTCGAGCTGGTCGAGGAGGCATTCGATTGAGTTTTCAGCTGCGGCTGATAAATCCCCTAGATTCTCCGCTATGATCTCTTCCACTGCAACCTGTGTCATTTCCGCCTCCTCTACTACTGTATTCTCCAGATCCGAGCTGCTGTTTCTTGTCGAAAATAATGGAACTACTCCGATCCCTGGTTCTTCGTCGAACAATACTGACATGCCCTTAGCGATGGTTTCGTCATAGGAATTCGTCTTCGCCGCTGGTTGACGTGGTGTATAAGACCTGCTTGTAAGCGCTGGGCTGTCGGTCGCGTGATCGGCGATTCCGCACCATGTATCCGAAGCGCCGGGAATAAATGACGAGTAAAATAATGTTGGAGACGGAATGTTGATGATCCCCAAGCCTTCAAGTACCGAAGTTGGCCGGTTAGGAATCTTGCTCAATCTTTTAGCGAAGCGCTTGTCTTGAATATCTGGCGTTGGTGGCGGAGGTCGGCGAGGGGGAGACACCTCAGAAGCGGCCGATTTCACCTGTGGTACATATTCGGGATCTACACTTTCTATGTCGAGGAACAATGTTGGCTTTGGTGGAGGTGTTGGTGGAGCCGAGACAACGGTAGTAGCCGTGAGGTTATTCGGTTCTTCTAGCGATGTTGTTGAACTGCGAGGAGGAGTGGTAGTGGTAACAACGAGTGATCTTCTAAACTTTGGAGGAGGCGTTGGAGGCGTATCAGACAACGAACCACTAGATGTGTTTCTTCGATGGCTCATTGGGACACTTCGAGGTGGACTTCTTGTTCTTGGGCTAATTCGTGGGCTAAAACTATCCACACTCTCCTTAATCCTCAGTAAGTAATACCCATCCTCGTCGTCATTCCCATCCGCATCCGAAGGATGCGACGACAAATCCTCCTCAGAATTGACGGAGTCCTCTAAGGAATCATCGAAAAGGTACTCGTATTCCTGGTATAACGCATCCTGACCATGAGTGCCTAGAGCCGGCCTCGTCCGATTTTTTCGAAAGGTGGTTGGGTCAAAGTCTGGGTCGAGGCTAGAAGGGGAATTCTTCCGTGGCCTTCGCCCAAGGAAACCTTTTGAGCTCTTTGCCATGACTGAACTAGCTGGCGCACTTGTTGTACTTAACGAAGCAGTTGGCGAACCGGACCTCTTACCGAAAAATCCTTTGTGCATTTTTGAAGCCCGTGGCGATGTCGAGGTCGAAGAGTCAGTCGAGCCCCAAGGAGAGAAAGGTCGCGGGAGTGGTTCTGTGACCGCCATTGAAGTAGCAGGAGATGTAGGATTATTTGCAGGATCGGACATTGAGGGATACATAGCAGATGTGGCCCGCCTAGGGGACCTTGGCCTAGTATTGATTTTGAACATATTGAGGGGAGGGAATAATGAGGAAGAAGGGGCACCCGACGAGAGGGATCTGGAACGAGTACCGGCAGAAGTCTTAGTAGTAGAGGGCGGGTCCGGTGGGGAGGGAACCAGAAGGGAAGGAGACCAGGCTATATTACTTTGACGGGGGGATGGGAACAGTGCGGGAGTGAGCGAGTGATGGCTCGCCGAAGAATTTCCGAAGTCGTCTATTGGAGAAACGGCGCTATGGCCTTTCTCGGCGCTCAGACGGAGCAGCGGCGGTGGGCGATTCCTCATTTGAAGAAGAGTTCTTCAAATTCGGCGTTATAGGAATATTAAATGCTTATTACCCACTGGGGGCGGATTGCAGATGGCCAGGGTAAGAAGACGCCGTTGCAACGTGCAGCCTCGGTCACTCTTTTGCGAGTTCAGTGCGAGAGTATAAAAACCAACTGGGATCCGGAGCCAGCGTTGATAAACCAAAAGAGTTTAAGAAGGGAGAGGTTGAAGACAAAGTAGCTGGGGCACGGTAGCCGGCTAGTATCTAGAGAGGGGGGCTGCCGCTGCTATAGAGTATTCGTGATCTTTAGCTTGTGACCCGACACAACATATCGGACTGGCAGTGAAGAGCGGCTCACCACGAGAAGCAGGAGGATGCTGCCAAAGAATACGATATCAAAATGTAGAATAGACAGAGAATCTCGATGTCCCTAAGCAGGGAGGCCCCAAGGCTATGATTGTTTTATTTTATTTAGCCAGATCCAGGGTTTGAGTTGATAAACTAAACAGCCGACGACCAGGCCTTTCAGAAATAATAAAAGCTTTCGAAAGGTGGTTAACAGGAAAAATGAAATCGCGGGAATAAAAAACTTTTGGGTGGTAATGTTCAGGAAGAGGGATGAGAAGGGCATCTAGCAGCAGGCAGTGGATAGACATTCACCCAAAAGCGCAGTATAGACACAGCCAAAGACATGAACATTGAGATCACCATGCCTTGGAGGGATATTACATTTGCTTAACTGTAGTTACTCCTGCTATGATACCTGCTCGCATCCTCACAGCCAAAACCTTCCACGTACGCACAGCTGCCTTTTCTTTTCTTTTCTTTTCCTTCCTTTTTTTTTTTTTTTTGAGTGGACCACACCTTCCTTTTTTTTTTTCTTGCCTTGTCCTAAGATGAGGGAGGAGAGCAATCAGACCTTGAAAGGATTATGCAAGTAAGCGACCTCTAAATCGGTGCCTATAACGGCGAGTATTTAGTTTCTGAGGAGGGAACACAGGATGGGTGAGGGAGTCCCTTAGCCCCCCATCACTTCGCCATTGATACCTTTCCCCTTCTCTCCTCAGTTTGTCATTCAACAAGAGCATGGATTCCCTGCCACCCGGAAGGCCTCCCGCCTCGCTTTGCTGACCACTGGGACGAGACAGAAGTCCAAAGTATTTTACACAGAAGTTGAGAGGCAGAAGAAGAAAAATTAAGTGAAAAAAAAAGAAAGAAAGGGAAGCACCGGAGGTGCTTGCTTTATTCTAGTGGATCATGTCTCTGCCCCCGTCGGCTTCCGAGCGAATTGCATCGCCCGTTGTCCGCACTCTGCAGCGGTTCTGTATCGAGGGAAGAAAAAACTCTCTGATCCTGCAATTGTAATGGAGAATGGAGAAAATGCTAAAAAGAAACTACGATCTATGCAGATTCTTCCCATTCTTTTTTCTATTTCTTCTTCTGCATCTCTTTCTTCTCTTTCCTCCTCTCATCCCTTCTCTGGCCTCCCCGCTTAACCTAAGCCGTGTGCGGTGGTCCCTTCGCAACCCGTATTCCCCGTACAGATACGGCAGTGGTCACATGAATAACATAAATTTACTAGCATCCCGCAGCTTGCGACCCGTAAAAAACTCTTATAAGCGCAAGTAGCTACGGTATGGTATGCTTGCTTGTACTGTACTGTACACAAGTTGGCTACCGGCACTGCCAGTGACCACTGTGCAACCCGACTCCCTACTAAAGTACCTGTACTCGAGTGCCAAAGGTTAGAACAATAATCCGGCCCACACCACACACATAATCTCATACCTTACCAGTATTACCCCCCCTCATCCCCCCTCCTCCTTCTCTTAACTTACTGCAACAAACAACAGAGAAAGAAAGACTTGAATCTATCGCTGTAGCATATCCCACACTCCGCCGTGACTTCCGCGTGGCTGTCCAAACAAGCTAAACCAAGGGCCTGAGCGGGGCCTCTCGATCAGTACTAGGGTTAAATTCTTGCAAATCGCCCTGCGTGCGAAACTTCGCGCGCGCTTCGAGTAGCTATCCCAAATTTGGCTTCGCCCTGTCTTATGTATTCAAATCCCAAGCTAGACTGACTGGCCTCTTCCCCCGCTCCATCTAATCGAAATTTCTAATGGTCTTATAGCGGCGGGACTTCCAAACAAAGGATGTGTGCGAGAGACAGAAGAAGGCAATAGCTAAGATAAGGAATGCTCATATGATACTGAATATCATCATTGTCGATGGTTTAGTCTGGTGTGGGGTTCCGGTACGCTACCGGTACTCGTACAGATGTGATGTCGTAAAGGGGGTCCAACATCCCCTCACCCATTCTGGCGAGTCACGTCTTATCGGACGGTAGATGGCGCGAGTACCGATATGGGGAAGTGAAAGGAAGCCATGGTGGGAATTCCAGAAAAATAAAACATAAGCGTGAAAAATCCAAAACAGAAAAAATAAAAATAAAAAAAACGTGGCTGCATTCTTAACTTCTTTAAGTATACTCGAGTAAAGCGCAAGTGTAAAAAAAAACAAGGGGAAAAAACAATCACGATAATTCCCATCTTTGATACAGTACTGGTTGAGGATGGGAGTGCGTGTGTGACTGACTATTTTGTCTCTCATCCCCCAAACTCGCATCTCATCACACAAGAAGAAAAGAAAAGAAAAGAAAAGCTTCTGGAAAACGGTAATTCTTTTTTTTCCCCTTCGTTTTCCTTCTGGAAGGGCGGAGTTATACGTAATATATGTCGCAAACGGTGGAGGCTTGGGAAAGTTCGATTCCGAGAGGTGATTGGTGAAGCCACCTTTCTTGGCGCTCATTTCGCAATTGACATCACCAACTTGAGGGCTCCGGTTGACGAGACAACGTTCCCCCCCCCCAGCAGCTGCGGTAGTGAAGGGAGAGGACGAGGAGGAGGGAGGAGGGGAAAAAAGAGGAATCGTATAATAAGGATCGTCGGTCCTGGTCTCGCCTGGAGTCGCATCTTTAGTCTCAGCCTTTGGTCATCACAATGCTGCCGTTCTCGCCTATGGCGCTTTCCCGTGAGCGACTTGCACTAGTGCTAGTATCATGCCTGTACCGTATAGGTATTATGTCTACTCGAGTACTCGAGTATGCTGTGCAGCAAGGGCCATTAACCACAGTCCAATGGTTGGAATCCTTCTCTACGACATGGCTCTGATCGCGATAAGTTAAACTGGCTGAGAGTTTCAAGTTGCGCGATCACTACCACCAACAAGGTTCTGTTTTTTTCCCTTTGACTTAAGATCATAGGAATGTAGTTAGACACCCGAGGCATTAACCCATCATTTCAATTTCCGGAAATATGAACTGGAACACTGTGATCTTTGGTTCATAATAATTTTATTTATCCCGGTCACGCTAAATCCCGGGTTTGAAGTCAAGGCATTTTGTACGGGATCCTCAAGCATACCAGTATCATACCTGTAATAATAGCTGCTAGTAAAAATGTAAGCAAAAATAGGTCAAGGCAACACATTTCCAGGAACGAGATGTCGCACTAGTCCAAACTTGGTCTCATCATGTGTGCTCTTTGGGATAATTTGTGCAGTTTTGTAATTGGTGATGAACTTTGTAAGCCTCCGAATCCCCCCTGGGCGGAGAAATCCCTAAGAGACCTAGAAT
>Ga0307507_10007906_pt1 | contig 15051 bp, 8 predicted proteins | sample 7_EM_MG_FD_207223 | JGI IMG/M metagenome (GOLD analysis project Ga0307507, IMG submission 207223) | Populus trichocarpa ectomycorrhiza microbial communities from riparian zone in the Pacific Northwest, United States - 7_EM | ecosystem: Host-associated > Plants > Roots > Unclassified | place... | reverse complement strand
GCCTCGAACCACAGCGCGTCCACCTCCTGCTCGTCAGCCCGGCACAGATACCCCGGCGCACGGGTGACAATCCGCTGCGCCCACGCCGGCCCCAGCACTATGCGCAGTCGCCGTATATAAGTACGCAGACTGATTGCCGCCCCGTCGGGCGGCGCTCCGTCCCACACCAGTTCGGCCAGCGATTGCGCGGGGACCGGCGCATTGGCGTGCAGCAGCAACGCGGCGAGCAGGATCCGCAGCCGCGGGGCCGACAGCGGCACGTGCGCTCCCGCGTCGTCCACCACGAGCAGCGGCCCCAGAACCCCGAGCCTCACCGCACCCTCCCCAACGGCCTGCCGCGACACCGAGATGCAACCGAGATGCAACACCCCGGGGACAGGCTAGCTGCAATCACCGTCGGATCAGAGCACGGAAATGCTGGCGGCCGTGCCTCGGTGACGAACACTGCCGCCCGGCACTGATCAGCAGCGGGAGTGGTCACGCAGCACCACGCGTGATCGGTGGATCAAGACCCTGCAAGCGTGCCGGCAGCTGTTGTGGATTGTGCGGACACTCCTCTGGGCGGGTGGGGAAGAAATGCGCGGTTTTCGGTCGGCGGGACGCTTTCAGTCGCGGCGGGGGCCGGCCCGGGGTGGCCGGCTGGGTCGGGCGGGCGTGGTCGTGCTGGTGTTGGCGATGCTCCCGGCGTTGATGGGTGCCAGATCCAACAGCGAGCACACGCCGATGCCGACCGTGGGAGGGATCCGCACCGCGGTCGTGCGGTTCGCCGACTGGGTGACGGGGAAGACCCCGGCCAAGCCGACTGTGCCCGTGCAGACGTCGGGGTCCGCGCCGGGCGGGCAGAAGCCGGTCCCGGCTTCGGTGACTCGGGCGATCGCCCGCGCGCAGGGCTACAAGCCGGGGAAGGGCGCCGGGCAGCTCCCGGCGTATGCCTTCCCCGCCGCGAAGGTGAAGCAGCATGTCACGGGCGCGGCTGGGCTGGGCGGGGCGGCGAGCTTCAGCCCGGCGGCCAGCAAGCCGGTGGCGTCCGGGTCGACGGCCGCGTCGCAGCTCTACCAGAACGCGGACGGTAGCTACACCCGCCTGCAGTATCCGAAGCAGGCAGCCGCGGGACAGGGGGCGGTGACGTTCGCCGCCCTGGCCGATACCGGGGTCAAGGGTGCGCGCGTCACATCGGTGGCGCTGCGCGTGCGTGAGTCGTGGGCGGGCCGCTGCCCGTCATCGGCGACGGTGAGCGTCGCCGACGCCGCCGGGCAGCAGGTGGGCCGCTGGGTCGGCCGCCCGCCCGCGTCGGCCTGCGGAAGTGGCACGTCAGGGGACTGGGTCACGGTGCCGCTCAGCGATGCCGGCGTCAAGGCGCTCAGCGCCAAGGCGGGTGCGAGCCTGACCGTGACGGCGACCCCGGCCGCCGGCCAGCCCGCCCGGGTCACGCCCGCCGCTACCGGGTCGGCCGGCGCGGCTCCCGCGCCGGGCACGGCCGGCACGTCCTCAGCCGGCGCCGTTACCGCTGTAGTCGAGGTGACCGCGGCCACGGTGGCGCCGCCGCAGGTGAACGGCCAGTGGCCGCCGGACGGGTACAACGCGCCGTCGCTCACCCCCGAGCTGATCGCTACGGGTCAGACCTTCGACGGCAGCCAGCCGTACTACCAGTTCACCGTCTATAACTCGACGGGCACCTGGCTGGCCGCGACGCACTGGCAGACCGCGGATGACTGGGTGGTTCCGGCGGGGACGCTGGCCTGGGCGCAGACGTACTACTGGACGGTCCAGGTGTTCGACAGCAGCAATACCGGCAGCCTGGACCCGCAGTCCTTCGCGCTGTCCACGCCGGTGCCGCAGCCGCTGGTCTCCTCGGGACTGGCGCAGGACGGCGCGGCGTCGGGCGACGTGGCGGCCGGCGCCGGGCCGGGTGACGCGGCCGGCGGTGACCCGGCCACCACCAACCCGTCCGGTGACACCGGTCCGGGATATGACGCGCAGAACGGGAACTTCACCACCCAGGCGACCGACGCGAGCGTGGACGTCGTGGGTCCGGACCTGTCGGTGCAGCGCACTTATAACAGCCTGAACGGCAGCACGTCGGGGGCGTTCGGTACCGGTTGGTCCTCGGTACTGGACGTGACGGTGCGGCCCGGCCGATCGGCCTCCGACGGGTCGGCCGCGACGCAGATCGTGACCTACCCCGACGGTGAGCAGGTCGCGTTCGGGCTGGACGCCGGCGGGCAGACCTACACCCCGCCGCAGGGCCGCTTCGGGTCGCTCATCGCGAACTCCGGCGGCGGGTTCCAGCTGGTCGACAAGAACGACACGACCTACACGCTCGGCCAGTCCCTGGGCTCCGGCGCCTGGGGGATCACGTCGATCGCCGACGCGCAGGACCACGCGCTGAACTTCACCTACTCGGGCGGCCACGTCACGCAGATCGAGTCTGCGGTATCGCAGCAGTCGTTACACCTGACCTGGTCGACGCCGTCGGGGGCCTCGCATGCCCATGTCGCGTCCGTCGCCACCGACCCGGTCACGCCGAGCAACTCCTCCACCGCGATCACGTGGCAGTACGGCTACTCAGGCAACCAGCTCGCCGCGGCGTGTAACGAGTCGCAGAGCGGCACGCCCTGCACCAAGTACAGCTACACGTCGGGGTCGGACTATCCGACTGCCGTGCTGGACTCCGGCCCGCAGTCGTACTGGCGGTTGGACGAGGCCTCGGGTTCGACCGCCGCCGACTCGGTGCCGGCCAACGAGGGCGCCGACAACGCCACCTACACCAATGCGTGGCTGGCCGGCGTCGGCAGCCCGCTGGCCGGAGAGCCGTCCTCGGTCGGCGCGGTCGGCTTCGACGGGACCAACGCCTACGTGCAGGCGCCGGCGAGCCTGGGCGACGACGGCGCCGTCATGAGCGTCTCGCTGTGGTTCGACACCAACGGGAGCAGCAACGAGGCCCTGCTGTCGCAGTCGGCCGACCCGATCACCGCCTCCAGCACCACGAACCCGTACACCCCGATCATGTACCTCGGGTCCGACGGCAAGCTGCGGGCCGGCTTCGCCGGGACCGGCACCCCCCTGTCGTCCACCTCGGCCGTGAACAACAGCGCGTGGCACAACGCGGTCCTGACCTCCACCGGCAGCCAGGAGACCCTGTACATCGACGGTGTCCAGGCCGCGAGCACGACCGCGACGGTGACCCCGTTCATCGAGCCCCACACGTACCTCGGCGCCGGGTTCCTGGGCGGCTCCTATCCGGACGAGTCGAACGCGGGTAAGACGCCGGCCGCCACGTACTACGCCGGCGCCCTGTCGGACGCGGCCGTCTGGGACCGGCCGCTGACCGGCGCCGAGGTGTCCGGCCTGTATACGGCCGGAACCAGCGGCGCGGCGCTGGCGACCGCGATCACCCGCCCGTCGGCGAAGACCTTCGAGCAGGCGTCCTACAACGCGGCCACGTCGCAGGTGACCGGCCTGACCGGCTCCAATGGCGGGTCCTGGACGGTGAACGCGCCGAGCGTGAGCGGCACGAGCCAGGTGTACACGGCGGCCGTGAAGGGCGGCCAGCCAGTGGACTACTGGCGCCTGGGCGACACCGGCACCACGACCGCGGTGAACCAGCTCAACGGGGGGACCGCGATCTACAGCAACGTCACGCAGGGGGTCTCGGGCGGCCCGTTCGCCGACACGAGCGTCGACGGCTTCAACGGCACCTCCTCCTACCTGTCTCTGCCGGGCAGCCTGATCACGCCGGGCAACGAGTCGGTGAGCCTGTGGTTCAAGACGACCGGTACCGATGAGGTGCTGCTGTCCTCCTCGGTGGACTCGCCGGTCAACGGCAATACGGCGAACGCGTTCACGCCGAATGTGTACATCGGCGAAGACGGCCTGTTGGCCGGGGTGTTCGAGTACGGCGACGCGCCGATGGGCACGAGCACGGCCGTCAACGACGGCAAGTGGCACAACGTCGTGGTGACCTCGGATGCCGAGGATCAGTACTTGTACGTGGACGGCAAGCAGGTCGGCTCCATCACCGGGCAGGCGATCGGCGGCGGCTCCAGCACGGGGCTGGACCAGGTCGTGGTCGGCGACGGGTTCCTCGGCTGGGACTGGCCCGACCAGTCCCACTACTCGCCGACCGACACGACCGGGTACCCGGCGTTCTTCACCGGGGACGTCGCCGACGTCGCGGTCTACCCGCACCTGGTCAGCACCGGCGACGTCGCCGCCCAGTGGGCCGCCGCCCAGCACTCCGCCGGCCTGTCGCCCGTCGAGACCGCGACGGTCGCCGACCCCGGCCAACACACCCTGACCTATAAGTACGACCCGCTCAACAGCAGTCGGATGTTGTCGCAGACCGACGGGCTCGGTTACACGACCACTTACGGGTACGACTCGGCGGGATTCCAGGACCAGGTCATCGACCCGGACGGCGACTTCACCGACAGCGGCTACGACATCCGCGGCAACGTGGTCGCCACGACGACCTGTCAGAACCAGGCGACCCTGAAGTGCTCGACCTCGTATACGAACTACTCGCCGGACGACAAGGCGAGCAAGCTGGCGGCCCCGTGGTCCGGCAACGACCTGGTCCAGACCGACCGCGACTCGAGGTCGTCCTCGCCTACTGACAAGACCTACCTGACCACCGACGCATACGACGCGTCGGGCAACCTGGTCACGCAGGTGAGTCCGCCGGTGCCGGGGTTCCCGTCCGGGCGCACGACGAAATACTCCTATACCGACGGGACCACCACGGCTGGCAGCGCCGACGGGAGCATCCCGCCCGCCAGCCTGCTGTGGAAGACCGTCACCCCGGGCGGCGCGGTCACCGAGACGCTGTACAACGCCCATGGCGACACCGTGAAGTCGATCAACGCGAACGGCGTGACCACCAGCTACACCTACGACGGGATCGGGCGCAAGACCTCTCAGACCGTCGTCTCCGACACCGAGCCCGGCGGGCTGACCGCCACCTACGCGTACGACATGAACGGCCAGGTGACGCAGGAGACTGATCCCGAGGTCCTCGACCGGGTGACCGGCGCGCAGCACATCGCGCAGATCACCACCGCCTACGATGTCGACGGCGATGTCACATCCAAGGCGACCGCCGACCTCGGGCCGGCCGCCACCAGGGACCCGTCCCGTACGGAGTCCTATACCTACAACACCTACGACCAGAAGGCGTCGTACACCGACGGCGCCAGTGCCGTCACCTCCTACACCTACGACGCGTACGGGAATCGGGCCAGCGCGAAAGACCCCGGCGGGAACGTGACCGATTACGCGTACGACCCCGACGGGCGCCTGCTGACCACCACGCTTCAGGGCTACACCGGCAGCCCGACGGGAAGTCAGAGCGCGAAGAACGTAACCCTGGAGTCCCGGGCCTACGACCCGGCGGGCCGCCTGGCGTCGGTGACCGACGCGATGGGCCGCGTCACCGCGTACGCGTACACCGATGACGGGTTGAAGGCCTCGATCACCCGCAGCGGCCCCGGCAGCAACGGCGGCTACGTGGAGGAGAAGGACACCTACGATCCCGCCGGGAACCTGGTCGCCAAGGTTACGAACAACGGGGCGACCACCACGGATTACGTCGTGGACGCCGGCAAGCAGGTCACCAGCCAGACCGTCGACCCGAGCAGCCTGGACCGGGGGACGTCCTACGTCTACGACGGCGACGGCCACATCCTGACGCAGAACGTGTCCCAGGGCGGCAACGCCCCGATCCAGGCCACCTCCTACACCTACGACCCGATGGGCAATAAGACGTCCCAGACGGTTGACGAGCCCGGTGCGGGAGGGCCGGCCGCCTGGTGGACGCTGACCCAGGCCTCCGGCACCACGGTGGCGGACACCTCCGGTACCGGGAACCTGGCGAACGCGTCCGGGGTCACCTGGTCCGGCAGCGCGGCGGTGCTGTCCGGAACGGCCGGGCAGCGGCTCGTCACCCGCGGTCCCGTGGTGGACACCACCGGGTCGTTCACGGTGAGCGCGTGGGTGAAGATGGCCGCGAAGACCGGTAACGACGAGGACGTGGCATCGCAGGACGCCGGCTCGGTGGCAGGGTTCTACCTCAAGTACAACTCCGCCTCCGGGACCTGGCAGTTCACCCGCCCCGAGCAGGACCAGAACAACCCGTCCGGCTGGGCCACCGCAGACTCCGGCAGTTCCGCCCAGACCGGCGCCTTGACGTTCCTGACCGGCGTGTTCAACGTGAACACCGGCGCCGTCCAGCTGTACGTCAACGGCACCGACAACGGCGGCGACGCAACCGACTCCTCGCCGATCGCCTCCCACGGCCCCGTCGAGATCGGCGCCGCCAAGTGGAACGGGCAGAGCAGCGGCGGCACGTTCGACGGATCCCTGGCCAACGTGGAGGTCTACCCGAGCGCCCTGTCCGCGGCCGAGGTCCTCAACCTGTACAAGCAGGGCAGCGGCGGCGGCGACATCACCCGCGACGGCCTGACCACCGACTACACGGTGGACCAACTCGGCCAGGTCACCGCGCAGACCAACCCCGACGGGGTCACCACCACCTTCGCCTACGACGCCGCCGGGCATCGGGTCCAGGTCGCCGAGCCGGCCGTCGCCACCCAGACCGCCGGCGGCACGCCGGTCGTCGAGCACCCCACCGCGACCACGGGGTATGACACGTTCGGCGACACCGCCGATACGCAGGACGCAATCGGGAACACCACGTACTTCACCTACGACGGCGACGGCCGCCGGCTCACCAAGACCCTGCCGTCCTACACCGCGCCCGGCGGCTCCGCGGTCAACGGGACCTCCCAGGCGCAGTACAACGGGCTGGGCGAGGTCACCTCGCAGACCGATCCCGACAACAATCAGACGACGTACACCTACGACCAGCTCGCCAAGAAGACGAGCGAGACCGACGTCACCACGGGCGGCACCACCGGCTACGCCTACGACCTCGACGGCGAGCTGCTCTCGCAGACCGGGCCGACGGGCGCGCAGACGACCTCCACCTATGATTTCCTGGGCCGCCAGGTCACCGCCACCGCTGTCGAGCGGTACCTCACGCCGGGCTCTGCCACCGCGTCCGCGACACCGGCGTCCTACACGACGACGACCTCCTACGCGCCCACCACGGCCGACCCCAGCGGCACCTGGAAGTCCTCCGTCACCTCCCCGGACGGGGTGGCCTCCCAGTACGGGTACGACGCGGTCGGGGAGAGCACGCAGGTCACCGACGGCGCGGGCAACGTTACGGCGTACACCTTCGACGCCCTCGGCCGGCAGACCAAGACCGTCAACCCGGATCAGACGGCGGACACGGTCGCCTACGACCCGGTCGGCAACAAAGTCGCGCAGGCCGGCCTGGACAAGAACGGGAACACGCTGGCCAGCACCTCCGCGACTTATGACGGCGAAGGCGACCAACTGTCCACGACCGACAAGCGCGGCGACACCTCCACGTTCACCTACGACCCGATGGGGGGCCTGACCGCCGAGACGCAGCCGGTCACGACCTCCTCGGGAATCGTCACCTCCTTCGGGTACGACCCCGCCGGGAACCAGACCGTCTACACCGACGGCAACGGCAACCAGTGGCTCACCACCTACAACAGCCGCAACCTGCCCCAGACCCAGGTCGAGCCGTCCACCAGCCAATACCCCTCGGGGAACGCCACGACCACCATCGCCTACAACGGCGACGGCAAGGTCACCGCCGAGACCGAGCCCGGCGCCGTCGGCCTGGCCTACGCCTACGACAGCCTGAACGACCTGACCGGCCAGTCCGGCTCCGGAGCCACCGCCCCGACCGCGACCCGGGCCTTCAGCTACGACAAGGCCGGCCGCATGCTCACCGCCACCACGACCAGCACGGCGGTCTCCAGCGCGACCAGCGAGACGTTCGTCTACGACGACCGCGGCATGGTGACCGGCGCCACCGGCTCGGCCGGGACGACAAGCCTCGGCTACAACGGCGACGGGCAGGCGGCATCAGTGCTGGACGGCGGTGGCACCAGCGTCTACAGCTACGACGGCGACGGCCGCCTGCACGTGATGAACGACCCGGCAAGCGGTGCGGCGCTCACCTACTCCTACAACCAGATGTCCCAGCCCTCGACTGTCGCCTATGGCGGCAGCAGCGCCGACACGCAGACATTCGGCTACAACAGCCTGCACCAGACCACCAGCGACACCCTCACCTCGGGCACCACCACCGCCGCGTCGATCGCCTACCAGTACGACCCGAACGGCAACCTGACGAACAAGACGACCACCGGGTTCACCGGGGCAGGGACCAGCACCTACACCTACGACCAAGCCGACCGCCTCAGCTCCTGGAACAACGGCACCACGACCACCGGCTACGCCTACGACGGCGTCGGAAACCGCACCGGGGCCGGAACCACCACCTACACCTACGACGCCCGCGACGAGCTGACCTCCGACGGAACCAGCACCTATTCCTATAGCGCCAACGGGGACCTGTCGTCGGTAACCGGCACGTCCTCCGGCACCGTTGCCACCTCCACCAGCGACGCGTACGGCCAGCAGGGCGCCCAGGGAAGCCAGTCCGACACCTACGACGCCCTCGGGCGCGACGTACAACTCACCACCGCCGGCGCCACTACGAACCTGTCATACCAGGACACCACCGGCCAGCTCACCAGCGACGGCGCCGCCGACTACACCTGGACGCCCGACGGCACCCTCACCGGCACCGAGATCGCCGGAGCCCCCGGCACCGGCGTCCTCGACCTGACCGACCGCCACACTGACGTCACCGCCCAGTTCAAAGCAACCGCCACCGCCCTCACCGGGTCGCGGACCTTCGGCCCGTGGGGCAGCGTGACCGCCACCGGCGGCACGTTCACCGGAGGGCTCGGATACCAGTCGCAGTACACCAGCAGCGCCACCGGCCAGACCGACATGGGCGCCCGCTGGTACAACCCCGCCAACGGAGACTTCGGCAACAAGGACACAGTCGCCAACAAGCCCGTCCCGAACAGTGCCTCGGCCTCGCCGTTCGGCTACGCGGCCGACAACCCCCTGGACGCGACGGACCCCACCGGCCACATGGCTGTCGTGGACATCAACGGTATGGTCCTTCCCGTCGCCGACACGGCCCTCGTCGAATCCGTGGAAGCCTCCCTTCTCGCATCCCAGAAGAAGGCCGCCGCCGAGCAGCAGGCCGCCGCCGAGAAGGCCGCCTACCTCAAGGAGTTGCAGAAGCTGTATCTACTTGGCGGGGCCGCCGCAATAAACAATCAAGCGAAGGCGATGCAGGCGATCGGCAGTCCAGCCGGCAAGGCGACCGTCGCCCAGTTCCAGGCCTCCCTCAAGAAGACGCCCGCCACGAAGATCGTACTGCCTGCCGGCGCCCCCATTAAGTCGCTCGGAAGCGGCAGCGCCTCAAAACAGCCCAAGGCCCTCACGCCGGGCTTGTCGTTCAATCAAATTTTCAATACAGGCACAGGTATAAGCTTCCTGGCTCCGGGCCAGACCGGGACCAAAACCAAAGGCGCGGGTGCGACCAAGCCCCTACCCATACCCCTGCCGATCCCGCTGGGTGGAGGTCCGGACAACACCCAGCGCCGTCCCGGCCCAACGTGCTTGAATACGCGCCCCGCGGGGGCGAACGCAAACACGCAGAACGGTGGGTGGGACTACTACGCGCCGGCTGGCTACGGACAGCGCTCCACGGAAGCGATCGTCTGCGCCACCAAGATTAATACCAGTCGCAACGGGGCCAGCAGGGCAACCGCCTCCGCTTGGACGGCTGCCCTGGCCACGGCCAGCACCTCCGGGCCGAATCCCATCGCACGCTGCCATCTCGCGCCCTCTGTACTGGGCGGCACCGGCGCCTGGAAGAACCTCGCCCCGTGCTTTGCGCGAACCAATGATCCCGCCATGAAGAAATTCGAAACGATGGCTGCTAATCAGGTCCGTAAGCAGAATATCGTCGAATACACCGCCGTACCCGAATACAGCACCGGCGTGAGTCTAATCCCATTCGAATTCAGTCTCACCTACGTTTCATGGAATAAGCAGGGCAATGTCGTCGGAGGCGATTCGACCGTCATAGAAAACGATGCGATGGGTGTAATGCCGAACCTTGGGAAATAGCGTGGAGGTAAGTCGATGGACGCCGGGCTCGATCGGTTGGCGCGGCTCTTGCCACCGCCGCCCGGAGAGGTCGCCGCACCGCCGTGGGAGCGGTCGCGCGCCGAGGTCGGATTCGACTTCCCCGAGGACTACCGCCGGTTCGTGGACCGGTACGGAGCGGGGTACGTCGTCTCCGACAGCAGTTCGACAGAGTTCTCCATCAGGGCTCCCCAAGGCGGTGAGCGGCGCCCCGGCGAATCCGGCGGGTTCCGGGGGTTCATCGACAAGCACGTGACGGAAGACAGGCCCTTGTTCGTGTTCGACGGAGCGGACGAGGGCTACTGGGGCGGGATCGTCTACCCGGTCTATCCGGACGAAGGCGGTGTGCTGACCTGGGGCGAATCGGATGTGGGCGATGTCTTCTTCTGGCTGACCGAGGGCTCCGACCCGGACAAGTGGCCGGTCGTCATGTGGCCGCGCAACCTGGACGAGAGCTTCCGCTTCGACGGCGGCATCGTCGACTTCCTGCTCGCGGTCTTCAGCGGTCTGCACCCCGCCTCCCCATGGCTCTCCGGTGCGCGACTGAAGTGGACGATGACCTCGGACTGGCTGCGCCGCGGGCTGGAGGTCTCGGCGGGACCGGCCGACCGGACGGGATGAAGTCTGGAGCCGGCCCGGTTTTGGGCTCAGGCGCTGATCACGGACGTTGCTCAGGCGGTAAGCAGTATCCGGACCCTGAGCAGGGCGAACGAGGCTCGTCCGTGGCTGTGCGGTTGAGCCGCTTGATGCGTGTGACGTTGCCTTCTACGGCGCCGGAGCCGTGTTCCGGGGTTAGGCCGTTGATGACGGCGGCGTGTGCCGCACGGAAATTCGATTCAGGCGCCTGGCCTGCGGCTCCTCGTAACCTCTAGGCGGCCGCCTGATACTCGTTGGTGAGGCCGCCGAGGACGGGTCTTCGGCGAACGCGCGCTGTATCGAGGTTGATGGTGGCGGCGAGCGGGTGATCAAGGTCATCGTCGGGAACGTGTTGGGCGATGCCCTGGTGTGGTCTCGCGGTGTTGTAGTGGGTCGCGTATTGAGCCAGGACGGTGCGCAGGTGCACCTGGTTGAGGATCGGGATCCGGTCGAGCTGTTCGCGGCGTAGGGTGCCGATCGGGCGTTCGCAGATCGCGTTCGCCTGCGGAGCCTGCGGCGGAGTCTTCAGTATCCGCAGCCCGCAGTCCTCGAAGACGGTGTCGAACTGCTCGGTGAACTGGCTGCCGCGGTCGCGGAGGAGGAAGCGCATGTCCTCGAGCCGTGCGCCCATGTTCATGGCGAGGTTGCGGGCCTGCTGTGCGATCCACGCCCCGTCGCTGCGCGCCACGGCCCCGAGCACGCCCGGCATCCGGCGGCCGAGCCGATAGGCCGTCCCGATCAACATCGCGCAAGCCAACCAGTAGACGAACCATCAGGCAAAGCCCTGGTCACAGCAGAATCGAATTTTCGTGCCGGGCAGGTGTGGAGCTCAGTCACGCCCGTGGGCGGTTAAGCACGCACGTCACGACCCTCATCACATTTTCCCGATCTTGACTGCTCGTGCCCGCTCTCCGGTGTTCTCCGGGCGGATTCGCTCGGCCAGGCAGTGTCGGTGGGAGATGACGGTGTGGCTTCCTGGGCCGTCGTTGCTGCGCACGTCCAGGATGAGTGTGTCTCCGCCTGGGCTCACCGTGGTCGGTTCGCCGCAGAAGTCGCAGCGCCAGGCCAGCGACTCCAGATCGGCGGGGCGGATGCTGAGCCGTACCGATACCGGGGGATACCAGCGATGGATCTGCTCGATCACTGCCTCGATCTGCGAACCGGTGGGTGGATAGAGCGCGAGTAGTTCATCATGGCTGCCCGTGGTCCGGGAGAACTGCTGGATCATGTCGATCGAGGCCGACAGGCCGGCGTTCTCGTACCCGGCGATCTCAACGAGCACCCCCCATGGGTGGTGGCTCAGGACCGTGACCCGAACCTTCTGGCCGGGCATGAGCGCCAGGCTCTCTGTTTCAAACCTTTCCAACAACAGCTTTCCCATCTTTGAGTCCAGCGGGCCGCGACCGGTGATGCTCACGTGGCGTCGGCGCCGGAGCCGATCGCTGTGCTCAGTGCCCGCAGGGCGTCAGCGTATTGGTGGCGGTCGAACTGGAACGGGCCGAACGCCGTACGCGCGCCGCGATCGCCGCGACGCCGGCAGTCGAACCGGATCTCATTGCTGGCCACCCCCTGATTGTCCCAGAGCACCTCTTCCGTCCTTCCTGTTTGGCTGAACTGGGGCTGTGCGTGGCAGGCCGAGGTCCGCGGCAGGCAAGGTTCGCCCTGTCCTGATGGCGATCGGTTGCCATACTCGATGTCATGGGTAGCGCGGTGGATCGCCGACGTTGGTGGGGGCCGGATGATCTGATCGGCGGGTCGCTGGACGAAGTGTTCGCAGCAGTCAGGCGTGTCGTACCCGGATTGATCATCGAGCGCCTGTCGGTCACTCACCCGGGCGATGACGACAACGTGTACTTCCTCGGTGATGAGCGCGGCCCGGACCGGGTCCAGGTCGATACGTTCCCTGACGGCGCGCCGCCGTTCCTGATCGAGGCGGACGATCGGGTCGAGACCTCGGACATCGCCGAGGCGATCGCGGTCATTTGCGCGTGGCTGGGTTCAGACGACGTTCGCCCTGGCGACGACTTTGCGTAGGCGCGAGTCGGTGGGACGTTCCATCCGGCTCACCGCGCTAACCGCGTATGAGGCAGGTTGACCGGTCGGCGCGCCAGGGAAACACCCACTGCCGCGCCTGGCGCTATGGCATCCGTCGAATCCCCCATCCTTGAAGTGGCCGACCCCACAGCCGCCGGCTGCTTCCACACCGCCGCCTTCGGGTTGGGCACTCAGAGGGCGTTCGATCTTTGAGGGCTGCGATACTCGGTGCCTGAGGGGAAGGGGACCGCGCCACCGCCGGGAGGGGACGGCCTTGCTTACGATCGAACTCGACGCTCAGGATCTGGGCCGCATCCGCTTCGCCGAGGCGCCCGCTCCGGTCCTGGAAATCTCGCTCATGCTCCTCGAACTGCGCCAGCGTCCTCGTCCTGCGCGTCACAGCGGCCTGGTCGACGGCAATGGCCACGACTGGCACGGGCCGGCCCGCACGATGTTCACCTCCACTGCGCGGGCGTTGCTGGCGCTCGCTCCCACGCGGCGGTTCGTATATCTGCTCGATGTGCTGACAGCCGACCCGCAGGAAGCATTCCAGAGCGTCTACGAGGACCCTTCCGATGCAAGGCGTGAAGCCGACGCGGAACAGGTGCACCGCATGAACCTGGGCTCCATTCCGGTGTGGCCGGTCCATTTGCAGGAGAGCGCCCCGGCTCAGCAGGAATTGGAACGCGCCTTACGCAGCTTTCACTCCGCTTGTATCGCACCGCGGTGGTCCCAGGCGACCGGCCGATTCCAACGCGATCTGCTTACGCGTACGGCCTTGCTGCGCAATCAAGGTGTGGCCACCCTGCTCAACACGCTCAGTCCGCATATGCATCTGCGTGGTCTGACCCTGGAGAGCGCCTATCCGTGGGAGCGCCGCGTGCGCTTGAACGGCCGCGGGCTGGTGTTGATGCCCTCGGCGTTCTGGACCGGATATCCCGTCATCACGTGGATCAACGGCGGAGGCGACTACATGCTGATCTATCCGGCCCGGCAGTTCGCCGAGCAGGACGCGAAACGCCGCGATGCCCGCACGACCGCGCGGGCACGCGACTCGCTCGCGACACTGCTCGGTCCGACCAGGGCCGCAGTTCTGCGCACGCTGCGCAGGCCTCTGACGACCAGCGCTCTCGCCGGTCACGTCGGCATCAGCCTCTCGTCGGCGTCCCGGCACGCTGCCGCATTACAGGCCTCCGGCCTCGTCATCAGCGAACGCCAGGGCCAGATGGTCGTGCACCGGATCAGCGATCTTGGTTCAGCGTTGCTGTGGCACGACTTCTAGTCTCCGGTCGCACCCGCTGCCGGCCGAGCCCGCAGAGTCGGCCTGCGTTCAGCTGGGAATCAGCCGGGTATGAGCGTCCAGGTCTTGTGGTAGTTGCTGCAGGAAGCGGGCGGAACGATCACAAGCTGGCCGCCGGCGCCCGGATTGCAGAGCACTTCCGAGGTGCCCTTGTCGTTCGTGCGGCCGATATTGACCAGCTTCCCGTCCGACGTGAACCGCCACCGCTCGGATGCTGAGCCGTCGCAGCTCTTGATGACGTCCGCCCCGCCGGAATTGCCGTTGCAGAAGGCGGTATCGGCGTGCAACTGGAAGATGAACTGCGTCTGGCCGTTCTCCAGGACGCTGTACACGTCCCACCGCCACGCACCGTTGATCCTGCCGAAGGCGAAGACCGCCTCGCCCTCGAACACTGCGGCGCCGGGAATGAGCGACTTGCAGGAACCGTTGCCGTTGCCGTCGCAGATGTAGTAAGTGCCGAGGAAGTTGTTGGTGCTGCCCTGCGCCGATGCCGCGCTTGGCAGCACGGGGCCGAGCAGCAAAGCGACGCCGACGATGAGCGCGCCCGCTGTTTTGCGCATTAGTTTGTCTCCTTTGCTTTCGTTTCTCGGGGCCTGGCGGTTATCCGTCGATGACGCCCCGGTTTGCACGAGGGTACGGAGACCTTGCGACCGCAGCCGCGACTTTCCACTGGATGCAATAGTCTTGACGTCTGCCTTCACTTGTGCCGCTCGAAAACACGGTTCCGTTGTGACCTGGGGTTTTGCTGAGTGGCTCGTCTGCTGGTTGGCTTGCGTGGTGGGGATCGGGTCGGTGTAGCGGCTGGGTCGCGAGGTGCTCGGAGTGCTTGTCACCGCGGCGTGCGGCGACGCGGTTTTGATGGCGGAGGTGCTCGCGCTGCGGCACGAGAACGCGGTGCTGCGCCGTCAGGTCGCCGGGGTGCGCGACGAGCCGGCCGACCGGGCGTGGTTCGCCGTGTTGTGCGGCCT
>Ga0307507_10007905_pt1 | contig 15054 bp, 4 predicted proteins | sample 7_EM_MG_FD_207223 | JGI IMG/M metagenome (GOLD analysis project Ga0307507, IMG submission 207223) | Populus trichocarpa ectomycorrhiza microbial communities from riparian zone in the Pacific Northwest, United States - 7_EM | ecosystem: Host-associated > Plants > Roots > Unclassified | place... | reverse complement strand
CCTATAGCTCGCTAGGCAGTAGGAATTGGGTCTTGAAAGTTGGAAAATCGATTGTTTTTGGTGGTAAGATGGGTATGCGTAAGTTTTGAAGTGCGGCGCTACCTTTTGGTAAGGTTGCATGTGTGGTAAAAGGTTCTTATCTACTTAAATAATGAGGATAAGCACTTAAGTATGTTAAGCAGGTACTGCAACAGCTCCGTGCTTAGGGCCTCTATGCTAAACTATTAAAATATATCTTTTATATTAAGAACGTTAAGTTTCTAGGCTTTATTATTATACCTAAGGGTATTATAATAGATCCTACCCACGTAAAAGCTATTAAGAAATAGCCTAAGCTTAAGTCCTATAGGAACATCCAGGTCTTCCTTAACTTCGCTAACTTCTATAGGTAATTTATCTAAAACTACTTAGATACTACATACCCCCTATATATATCTCTTATATAGGCATATTACAGCCTAACATTAGATGGGGAGAAGAAGAAGTAGAAGCGTAAGAAAGGGCCTACTAAATGGTATTAACCTTGGTCCTGGCCTAATAATACTTAGTAGGCGTTTTATAAGCTATATACTGCGTTTATATAAGCTCCTCTACTTTACCACTTTAACCCTAATCTACCCCTAATAGTAATTACTAACGCTTCTAATTATACCTATAGTGGTATACTTCTGCAGCCTTTTAGGTAGGGAGATTAACTCTACTAGCACCTAATTACTTATTACAGTTAGAAGCTTACTAGCCCAGAAGTTTAGTATAATACGCATAATAAGGAACTACTCATTATAGTGCAATACTTTAAGATGTAACGCTACTACCTTAAGCACGCCGTATATATAACACGCGTGCTCTATAATTATAACAATCTTAAATACTTTATAACTATAAAGAGCCTATCTACTTACTAGGCCTGGTACGCTAAGGAACTAGCTAAATTTAATTTTAAGATTAAATATAAGCTAGGTAAAGTAAATCCCGCTAACACACTATCCTAGCGCCTAGATTATACTAAAGGCTTTAAAGATAGCAATAAGAGGACAGTCCTTAATACTATACTGCCTATATTGCAGCAAAAGTTGCGGGTTATAGGCCTTGTAGGCGGCCCTAGTACTACTACACCAAACTAGTAAGTGGTATGCGTGTAGTATATAATCAACCCTTATAAATATGGCGCCGGTAGATTAGGGTATCCTACCATTCTCTTTAAGACCTCCTTAACCAGCCTAATGGCGTTTAACCCTAGGGAAGATCCCTTAGCCTAGGTAACGGTCCCCTATAATAACCTAGTAAGTCACCTATATATTATATATTACTTTACTAGCACTAACTTTACGCAGAGTCTTGTGCCACAGTAAGAGGTAGTAGTAGCTACCTTAGCTAAAACGGCGTTTATAGAACACCCCCCTAAGTTACTAGTTAATTTTATTTGTAGAGTATAAAAAAGGGATGCCTTTACACGCTCTATATATAGTTAGTTAACCTAGGGATAGGTTCCTGCTAGTAATAAGGACTATACCCTTAACAATTAAGAACTCCTAAGGTAAAACAATAAGGTCTAGGTGTTAAATTATATACCACTATAACAGGAGATCCTTAAGCAGAATTATAACAATCCTATAGGTGGCCACTATAGATTTAACTATGCCTATAAGGTAATTGCGTAGAAGTATACTTGGAACGGTCTTGTTAAAGATCTCTATAAATACCTAGATAACTATAATGCCTGCTAACACTATAAATTGCGCCGCTATAAACCCTATAGTAAGCTGTAGCCTTTTTAGGTCCCTACCTAAGCCTAGTAATATTATTTACTTAACTTTATTATAGACCTCCCTAAGTCTAAGACTCCTAATAGTATAGAGTGCAACTCCGTCCTTATTTTTATAGACCATTTTATAAAGCTAGTGCGCTACTATCCAGTATATAAGATAATTAATGCTACGCAACTTATAGAACTCTTATTTAGAGTCTTTATATAAATAGGGCCCCTAGATAATATTATCTCTAATAGGGGTAGTGTGTTTATAAGCGAGCACTAAAGTACTATATACTACCACCTCCGCGTTTAGTATAAGCTTAGTACTATATTCTACTTATAAACAGATAGTTAGATAGAACGCCAAAACTAGGAGCTTAAGGTATACCTATATATATTTACAAACTAGGAATAGTCTAGTTAGGCCTCCCTACTTAATAAAGCAGCCTTTGCCTATAACTCTAAGGTCCATACCATAATAAAATATTCCCCTATTAAGCTTGTTTATAGACAGCTACTAAACGTCCTAAATAGAGTTCTGGATGGTATCTAAGACGCCTAGTAGGGTGGGAAGGGGTCTAAGTTAATAAATATTAAACTTATAGAGACGCATCTATAACGCCTACGCCTTATATATAAGGTAGCGGCGGCGTTAATAATATATGCCTAATAGCTTTAAGCAAAATACTATAATCATTACCATTTAGCTAAATATTTCGCCGTTAGTAAACAAGTCTTACTCTCTTCTAAGAATATCTATATAAAACGTCCACATAAGAAACTTAATAGTAATTTTATAGGACTATTCTAGATTCTAAAGTGTATAGGGCAGCAAGTATATAAGCTAGAGCTCCTACTTACTATGGCATAGCTCTACCTAGTCTTTTATATCTCCTTACTAAAGCCTTACAGGTTACGCCCTAGGTTTTAACCCCTAGTAGTAAAAGAGCTTAAGAAAGGCACCTAAGAAGTAGAAGTAATTATTACCTACTAGGATTATACTGGACAACTATAGTATCTTATTAAATGGCTAGAATGGCTAAATAAGTATCATAAATGGAAATACAAGACAGAACTTAAGAATTATTAATAACTGCTAGATAAGTACCGTAAGCGAAATACCCCAGTCTTGCAGTTAAAGTGTAGGTAAAAAGTAAGCGCCGCTACTAAGATATAACCTGCACTAAAGTGGAGCAGAGAATGTTCTAAGGGATTAAAAAATAAGTAACGCTTGTAATAAGAACTGCGGCATATATATAGGGCGAAGCGCGATTTATTAATATTCTATATAAGCTACACTCTAACGCAACCTAGCTATGCTAGTAACTTATAGGCAACTTATAGGCAAAGCTATAGCGTATACTAATAAAGCTTAATTTAAAAAGCACCCTTTTTAAACCTAGTTTATTACTTTATATTAGCTTAGTAGATTATTATATTAGAGAACAGGTCTACTTAACTAGGGTCTAAGACCTACTGGTAACCCACTAGCAGTAACCTATACTAACAACTTATATACTATTCCATGTATATACTATATAGATAACGTATAAGGCTAAAGTATAGGTTAGCGGTGGATTTAATGGGTATATAGCCTTACCGTCCATAAATCTGGCTGCATATAAGTAATCTATAACCTACCCATAAAGTATATACGGCGCTATGCTAGTATAGCGTAAGGCCAAAGTATAGGGTTAGCGGTGGATTTAATAGGTATACTACCTTACTACCTATAAGTCTAGCTGCATGTAAATAACCTGTAACCTTCCTATAAAGTACTAGCAACCTACCTATACAAGTAATCTTTTAAAATATTTTTAATGGTCTACTAAATTTGGGTAAGCCCTAAACAGACTAATTAGGATTTTCTATCCTAGGGATAGAAAATTGCTACTGGCTTAGTTAAATGTGGGGAGTTTTAGCAAGGCAAATCTAACCAATTAGATAACTTTAACTAGCGGTTAAAGTTCCTTAGCATCCTCGCGCCACGCATGTATACTACCTGTCTCTCTATACATAAAATTAAAACACTCTTTCCCCTCTAATTTTTTTTCCTTATTAAGGTTTTTATGGAGTTTTATTAAGGCTTAAGTATATAAAGGATTGGGGACAATCCTTTTTAAAAGGGGGGGGGGCATTATTAGGTAAAACCTAAGTAGATAGTTATATAGCTATAAGGCATGGACGACTCTAGGGAAAACCCTTCCTTACCTCGCATACAGACTCCTACTTTTCCCTTAAGGATTTGTCTGTCTATACAATATACCCTATTATTCCATTATTAAGCTCCCTATCTATATCCTTACCTCACAACCAGAATATATTTTAAGTAGGTTATATTTTTTCTTACTATAGTCTACCCTCCTATAAAAATTTAATTTAATAACTCCGTATTTCTGTATTATATTAGCACTTATATTACCTAGTTAAATAAAAGATATTAAATACACAGTATTATATTTCTTATTTCCTAGTAATACTTTTTAAAAGTGCTCTAAATATATTTCTATAGTAGCCTGCATATAGGTAAGAAATAAATGCTAAATATTAGTAATATCCTAATATAATTAGTTCTATATATAATTTAGTTAGGTTCTAAATATATTTAGGTAAGATAATTATATATAAAGTATCTTTATTGCTTAATTATTAATATATAAGCCTCTATTTAAGAGTTGTATATATTTCTAGCTTAAAATTATCTTTAAGCTGCTAAAAATAAGCTTATATATATTAACTTAAATACTAAAGATATTTGTAATATTTTACTCCTAAATAACGCATTATATATTTTTTACCTCTTATATTTAAGAGAGCGGATATTATAAGCTTAGGAGCATATGCTTATTTAGTTCTATATTAGATCTAAACGCATTATAAACTAGTTATAAATATAGCTAGGATATAATTTAGATTTTTATTAACTTACCTATATAGCTTTTTATATATCTATACCTCTTAAGTTAATATAGTAAGTATAGCCTTTATATAGCATCTATAGGTACTCTAGAAGACTTAAATAATCCTTAATTATAAGTATAGTAAAAGAATTAGTAGATGCCTTAGTAAGAAATATAATATAAAGAACTTCAGGTTAAATATATTTAGAACTAGATTAAAACGCATTTAGAATATATTTAAAACTTACCTTAATCTAATCTTTTGGCTATATTTAACTCTTTTTTAGTATATAATCTTCTAACCTAAGGACACTATCTTCTAAATTAATTTTAAACTTATTTTTATTATTACTAAAGAAATCTAGTAGCTGGTAATTATTAGATAGATCTATTTAAATTAGAATATATTCCAAATATATTATAAATATATTATAACTAGTTACCTATAATGGTTGGTTTTGTTTTAGAGCTAAGAGGTAAGTTATGTAGTAGGATAAGCGATTTGCGCTTAGTTGACTACGTAATCTTATATTTTCAGCTAAGGCTGCCCCATGCAGGGATTGTGCATTAGCGCTTATGGTAGACCCACCCTTTAGCGTGGCCTGACCGACTTGTAACCACGGTCAGCTACGTTTAAGTTGGACTGGAATTCAACCGAACAGTCGCCTTAGAATCAGATTAGAGCTCCAGATCAACTCTATTCTGAACTAAATCTAAGGCCTCCAGATTGCAACCGAAAGTTCCCTAAGTCTGGAGTCTATGCGAGGTTTTTTGGTGAACTGCGCGCGTATTTGTATGTAGTCCCCATACTAAATTTCAATTTCTTGATCAACCACCACCCAACGCTTTTTTCAATAATCGGGCAACGTAAAGTTTAAGAGCTTAACGAGGCGAATACAACGCTGCAAAAATTATGTAAATCGGCCCAGTAGTTATTGTAACTTTTTGGCCCGAATCTTATCGTCACAGCATTAGTCGTAGAGCCGAAGCCATCAACCATCGCCAATTTTCACCGCATGGTCCGCTGCCCTAATATTTATAATTTAAGAGCCTCAATTTAGCTAATATATTGCCTATAGATCCACTTTACGCATTCCTAGCCGTCTAATTGCTCCTATATTGCCGTCGCCGTATTATTATTTATTTCCGAGTCTCCTATGCAGAGCGTGTTAACCAGAAAATACGAAATCAGGGACTCGTGTATCAATTAATCTATAAAGGAAAAGAGACTATATATATAAGGTAGGTACAGGCAATAAAGAGGGTGGTAGGCAACAAGGTAGTAGGTAATGGGGTGGTAGGCAATAGGTCGACAGAGCGTCGCACGCAATAATCCAATAACAGGTTTAAATCAGGCAAATCGGACAACGTAGTCTTCTTTGTCAGGTTTGATTTAGTTAATTCTGGCCATCAGAAATAGTTTAGGAAGTTGCGGGTATTAATATAATAAAGCTCAAAGTAGGTGTATATAGGCCCTTTACCCGCGAAGATCACCAAAAAATCCCGCACAGGCTCCAGACCTTCTAACGAGGTTTGACCCAAAACGGTTTAGTGCGCGGTTAAACCTTGGATGATCTGGGCCGAGATAAATCAAATCAAGACCCCGCTTATCGCCTAGTTAACATAATTACACTCAGCATTGAATTGAAAACATCTCCGTCATCGTCCGGCACTGTCCTCTTCGCCAATCGGCATCGTGAAAGACGCAGCAGCAGGAGCAAGCGACGGTCTCTATGCCATCAAAACATGGGGAGGAGTTCTGCTTCCTTTCGCTCGATGGAGGCGGTGTGCGGGGACTGTCATCGCTGTGTATTATCGAGGAGTTGATGCGCAAGGTAGACAAGGACAACCCACCGAAGCCGTGCGACTATTTCGATATGATTGGGGGGACAAGCACTGGAGGGTGAGTTCCTAGCCCGCACGCTGTTGACGGCGGAACTCACCGGGCTGACCGGATGTGAAAGTTTGATAGCAATTATGCTCGGCCGTTTGCAGATGAGTATCAAGGAATGCCGAGCCGCGTATCGCGAATTATCCGACGAAGCCTTCCAGATCACAAATTTTCGAGCGGCACCCGCGATAAAAATGCCATGGAACTGGAATCTCAAAGCTCGTTTCGACACAAAGGCTCTCGAGAAGGGGATTAAGCGTATTATTGTTAGAGTGCTCAAAAAACGACCTGGGAATCAATTGAAATCAGGTGATGAGCTTGTGGATACGCTTCTCAAAGAAGAGAACCCGAAATGTAAAGTGTAAGCTTGTGAACTACATGGGAAAAAGAGACTCGCGTAGTGCTAACGGAAAGTAAGCTTTGTAACGGCAACAAGCGAGTCAATGCCAGACAGGACGACAATCCTCGCAAACTACGTGTCTGATAGATGGCCCGAAGATCTCCTGAATTCCACTACGATCTGGCAAGCCGCTCGTGCTACATCAGCCGCGTCGACCTTTTTCGAACCTATTCAAATTGGTCCCGATCAAGAGTCATTTGTTGATGGAGCAACAGGCGCAAATAACCCTGTATTTCATATCTGGGGTGAGGCGAGCGATGTTTGGAAATCCAAGGGACCATTGGAACAAAATCTTCAGTGCCTGATCTCCGTTGGTACAGGAGCACCTACTGTGGAGGCATTCGGCCACGGTCTTGCAGAGATAGCCAACACCCTGAAATCTATGGCAACAGAAACAGAAACGACAGCGAATGACTTCCTTCGTCTCTACACGCAACTGCACACCGAGCATCGGTACTTCCGCTTTAACGTACGCTCGGGTCTTGAACGGGTTGGCCTGGAAGATACCAGCAAGAGGCCTCAAATTGTTGCGGCTACGCGTCGATATTTGACGTCAGAGGATGTCAAGAAAGAGCTTGAACTCTGTGCAGAGAGTCTCGGACTACGAGAATGTATGCCAGAATTTCCTTAGATGCTTATTGTCTGTCTTGATCGAACCGTCCGATTGCACAGCTTTCCGCTTCGACTTACTAAATCTATTCCTTTTAGGGCTACCCGGAATTTGGAATAAAGCTTCCCAGGTGCACGCGGCTGCTATGAGGGTTCTCCGAGAATACGTCAAGGACACCAAGCCCGCGACAGGCCAGTCTGTTAAGTGGTTCACGCACTTTCCAGAGTATAGAACGTGGATTAACGGTGAAAATATGCTCTGTCATATTGATTTTCATGCCACTGACAAGACTACGTGGCTTTCAGCACTAGTGAGCCGAGGAGATTTGCGGGGGCCAACATTAAAAAACACGATATATGTTGACGTGGCGCAGTACAGAACGGTTAACTCCATGGAAGCTTGGACTATGGTCCTCCATTCTCTACTTTATCAATATCTGCACGTACATCGTCTGCACATACATCTTCGGAGCCTCGACGGATTGTTCGCTCTCTTCCACGAGAAGGGACATACATCAGCTCATGGCTTAAAGAGACTTTTTGGAAAATATGATCGTGTGAACGAGGACCATCAATTCATGATTGAGGCGCTGCTGAGATTAACCCAAGATTTCAAACGAGACGTTATGCCAGTTGTGTACACCGTTATCGACCGAATAGACCAGCTTGATAGCAAGGCAGGGGTTTTTATAGTAAAGGAATTACGCAAGAAATTTAGTTGTGACAGGATTATGTTCTGTACGCGCCCTGCGCCTGCTATCAGCGAGGCGCTTGAACACTTGCCAACAATTTCTCCCAAGACTGAGTACCGGTGTATGTTCTTTCACCTCACAACATACTTTGCCTACCATCCGTCATTGACGACGCCCATGCTGACACTGTCTGCAGACTGTCTTGAATCGTTGCATTTCAAGGAGTGGAAGGATCGGCGGAGCCTTGTTGACAAGCCTCTTCAAGATACCAATGAATGGGTCTGGAAACATCCATCATTTCTCGAATGGAGATCTTTCGCTACGATCCTCTGGATTAAGGGTAAACCTGGTAGCGGTAAAAGTACCATCGCCCGTATGATTACAGATTCACTCCGTGATAAAAACGCACATACCAGCTCTCCTGACTCTGTTACACGTGGCCCCCTAGACTATCCCCTTATTGCGGACTTCTTTTACAGCGCGAGAATGGGCGAAAGGGCTACTCGACATTCCTACATGCTGCGCTCGATACTGTATCAGATGCTAGACCAAGACAACACTCTATATCCACACTTCCGGACCACTTACCGCCTGTTACTAGAGACCGGAGATGGGGTGGTGTCCTGGTCCTTGGAACACCTCCAAAGAGTTTTCGAGAACGTTGTAAAAGAAAGATCCTCTGAGCGGTCACGCATCTGCTGCGTCTTAGATGGTTTCGATGAGTCAAAGGATACCGATACTGTAGATACAAAACAAGTTATCGGAGAGAAGACGCAGGTTCTTTCTTGGCTATCAGGTCTAGCGATGTCACGAGATTCTCAATCACGGCTAACGCTGATTATACTGAGTCGTCCTGCAGCTGAGATTACTAAATATTTAGGCCGTTTCCCGTACATCACGGTTGAAGATTACAACCGACCAGCAATTCTGAAAATCGTGGATGATGGCTTGTGTTCTATGAAAAACGCTATTTCCACATGGATCCAAGTGGATAGTGGGAATTATATTGAAGAGGAGGGTCTATCTCAAACGTGGGATGATGAAACCGACAAAGCCCTTGAGTCTCTCAGGAGGCTACTGTTGGAACGGGCGGATGGACAAATTTTGTGGGTGAACCTGGTTTTGCGGGAGTTGCAAATAGAATTTGCTGGAAAGGGGGCGTACTCTCCGAAACTATTGGAAGAAATTTTGGACAGTCTACCAGAAGGGCTGGAACGACTCTATGAGGAGCTCATCAGGAGACTCCAGCGACGTCTAAGCAGCCGCGAACTTGACAGAGCTCGTAGCATGCTGACTTTGGTGTGCTCTGCCCCACGGCCCCTGTCTCTCACAGAATTTCGCGATGCGCTTGCGATGCGTGACTGGAAAGGAAGTTCATCGTCCGCACCATTCCAAGATCACTTGGATGCACGGCGTATACGGCTTTTCCAGAAGTACAATTGGGCGCCAATAGAAAGAGATATTGTGGATACTTGTGGGTGTCTGCTCGAGGTAGTAAGGCCAGCTTCAGCACTGTCACAGCCTACGTCTGAGTTGCGCAAAGGATATATTGGGCCGGAATTCACTATTCAGACCTCTCATCAAACTGCCAAAGAATTCCTCACTCGAGGCAGCAGAGCGCAGCCACTGGATATAGTACCGGAACAAGCCCGTCGCTATATTTCTGACACGCTGCTTGCTTATATCTCTGCTTCTATTCAAATGCCGTTGGACGCTACAATAGGGCCTGTCATCCAATGGGAAAGCGGGGATTACATGATGTTCGCCAAGTATGTGGAGGACAGACCCCTCTTGCCGTATGCCATGGAATTCTTTCAGAAGTATCAAAAGGATGAGCAATCGTCAACAATGATCAACCAGTACATCCAAGAGCTTCGTGAGCGGCCAGAGGAGCACGGGTGGTGTCTTTGGCGACGTGGCGGCAGAATGGAAGACACGAAGCGCTTTATCGCTGAGATCGAGGGCTTGAAGCGCCTGAAGCACCGGCATATTGTGGAGTACATTGGCGGCTTCACTGACTCTCGGACTTTCTGCACAATAATGTCCCCCTCAGCGGACGTGAGCCTTGGGGCATACATGGAAAGCAAGTCTGGACAGCTATTGATGCCTGAAGATCAATCGTTAATCCGCAGCTTCTTCGGTTGTCTTGCAACAGCCCTCGCACATTTGCATTTTTCCTATTCTATAAGACATAAAGACATCTCGCCAAGCAACATACTGCTTCATGGTTCAAATATTCTTCTCACAAACTTCGCGTCTTCTTTTGACTGGACAGAGACTGACAGATCAACAACCCAAGATGAAACTGACACTATAACACCACTTTATGCTGCGCCTGAAGTTGCGGGATACGGGTTTTCGTATTCGTCCTCCGACATATGGAGTCTAGGGTGTGTCTTTCTCGAGATGTTTGCATTTCTGAATAGCTATACCATTGAGCAGCTGCGGACCTACTTCGAATCCCATGGGACATATGGCCGACTATACCACCAGAATCCCTTAGCGGTGACTGAGCTCTTGCTTAAACTCGAAAGTACAGCTCAGTTAGAGGATCGCCGGGCGATACCATGGATTCGAGATATGCTGCGAGTACAACAAGATGAAAGACCCACTGCCCGACGGTTGGTCGACAATATCGCGAAATCAGTTCTGACTTCTCCTCCTGGTTTCCGATTCTGTGGTGCCTGTTGTTTGAGCGATAGGAGGAAGCTCGTGAACAGTGTGGCCAACAGGCAGCGTTCAGCGAGCGATGACGCCTTCCGCTGACTGACTGTAGCCAATCGAGCCGCTCGCTGGACGCTCGCTGGAAATGTATGTACGCTGACTACAAAGCTGACAGCGCGCTTATCCTAATTGGGTAAATTATATAGATCTGATAGAGTCATAGAGTCATATTCTAGATTTTTGGCAGCACCTCTGTATATACAAATATTGACGTTATCCGATCTTAGATCTACCCTAATTAACCTTAAATAGTATCTAAATATCGTTAGATTCGATCAGCACGCCGCGGAGGCTTTAAAGAAGTAGGTATTCGGTAGTAACGTTAGTGAGGATTTGGGTTAGGTGGTTAAGCGGGCTCTATTTTAAAGTTAGACTTTATTAAAGAATAAGCTTTAGTATACTTACCTATCTTAGCTGGTGTTCCTACCACTATATTTGGCTTATAGCCAGTCAGGTTAGTATTTAAATTTATTAGCTAAGGCGTAGTTAAGGCGCCGTTAGAGCCAATACAGTTAATTAAGCTGCTTGGTAGAAGGCCTTTAAGAAGCTACCACTTCTAATATTAATCTGCTTCAATTTGTGTCAGCTGCAAGCTTATTGCGCTTATTAGTAATAATCTTCTTAGTTTGACTAAAAGCTCATTCGTAAGTAGAGCTTATTACTAGTATAGAAAATAGATCTAGAGCGATCTTGGCGAGGATTGGATAGAGTACTTAGCCAGTTATAAGCCACTAATTAAGAGAATCTGGAACAACGTTGTTTACCTTACTACCGTTTTTGTTACGGATCTTAATAAATTTAAGGCCTGCGTTGTAGTAGCGATTAAGCTTAGTAGTAAGCTTGATTTGCTTTTATAAGCATAAGGAAGTAAGGTCTTTGTTAACTAGTAGAGACTGCGAATATTTATTGCCTAAATTGTCGCCAGATGTGCAAGGGACCTTCCTATATTATAACTTAATTACCTCCTTATCTTCCTTATCTACTTGCTTATTAATATAGTTATTAAACACTATTTCCATACACCGCTTGGCGTGCTTCTACCACTATAGCTATTATTTCTACTTATTGCAAAAGTAGGCGCGTTTAAGAGAGGGATAGAGGATAACTGTGATAAAGTAGTACGGGCTCTCGAGCTTTATTTTGTTAAAATACTTATTAAGCTTTTATAGAGCTATGTTAACGCTAGACTTAATATATCTCGGTCCTAGACGATCAGCCAATTATAAGCTGCTTACATAACAGATTAATCATCTTATGTTGTTGTCGTCTGGTATTGTCTCGTTCCCAGACCTTCTTGCCAAGGCTTACCTTGCCAAGCCGCTAGCCGCTTTTGGCAAGCCCTTCGTTAAAAGGTCCGGTACACGGTTCGGATTTTTGTTAGTCCCGCGCGGGGTATTTGGGCCTATATACACCTACTTTAAGCCAAATTATCTCAACTTCCACAGCTCCCTAAGCTATTCCTAATGGCCAGAATTACCAAATTAAACCTGGCGAAGAAGACTACGTTGCCCGATTTGCCCGATTCCAATTTATTGTCTTATTATCGCGCCCGAAGCTCCTAAGTCGTAGCAGCTATACCCCTCGCACGACCACCGCCGCCCTCGTCTTACTGCAGCTAGAGTACCTAAACTTATAGGCTAGCTTTAAATAATAATTAAGGACTATTAGTAGGTATAGATTTGCTTTATAGAAGGGGGTAAGTTTTAGGTAGAGCCTTGTATAGAGCTTCGTATAGAGCTTCGTGTAGAGCTTCGCGCAGAGCTTCGAGCAGAGCTTCGTGCAGAACTTCGTGCAGAGCTTCGTGCAGAGCTTCGTGCAGAGCTTCGTGCAGAGCTTCGTGTAGAGCTTCGTGAGGAGCTTCGTGCAGACGTATAGGCGTATAGACATGCATATTTATACTAGCAATTAATTGCAGAGTTTATAGAAATAATTATATATAGTTATTTATAAAGTTTATATATAGGCATTTATGTAGGTAATTAATAACAACAACTGCAATATAATTGCCTGCTAAAGAAACCGTTAAACCCAGCCTAATAGAGCTTCTATAAGCTCTAGAGGACTATATAAACCCTTCCTATTAATACTACACACCCTAATTTAGCGTAGAGGTATATATAGTATTTTCTAGTATATAGCCCCTAACCCTAATAACCCTAATTAAATAGTGCGCCTTTTAGAAATATATCCTTTAAACTATATAAGCCATGAAATAAACCTAGTAGGTACTATAGAAACGTCCTCTTAACGCAGATAAGGAGCACACTACTATGCTCTCCTTTCTTACTACTGTAATAACAACCCTTTAAATAGCCTTTACTATATTAATAGAGCTTATTTAGACCTAAGAAACCTAGAAATAATATACCTAAGATATAAAGGTAATCTAGATAGATATTAGCGCCCTCTAAAGGGCTATAATAATAGCTATAAAAAACGGACTGGTGTCTGCAGGTCCGCTGTTATGTATATATATTACTACTATTATACCTACAATGCCTTAAGCTATAAAATAAGCTACCTATAAACCCATAGAAGTATATAAAATTACAAAATATATAGGCAATGCTACTAACTATAAGGAGGCCTTAAAATAAAATATCTAAGCCTTAGTCTATAAGCTCTAATCTATAGAACCCCTAAATATCTATAGGATATAGGCTATAAAGAAGCTATAGAGTGGTAATATTAGGATATATATTATAGATAAGGATATAAGAGATAGGCTGCTATAAGAAATAGGGTAGATAAAGGTCCTAAGGCGCTCTACTATACTAGCTGTTCTGCTAGTACTAGTAGAGGTCTATATAGTAACTATAAGCCTTACTATTTAGGGCCTAGAGGCTAAGTAGATAATAGAGGATATAATAAAGCAGAATTATACTATAGTAGGGCTTATAGTAGAGAGGCTAGTATAGAAAAGGCTAGGAAGAGTCCAAATGGAAAAAAAGGTTAAATTGTTGCTTATTATAGGCGTATAGTTAAAAGAGATAGTAAATACACTATTTAATTAGGACATGTTCCTAGGATAATACTATTACCTAGTTATAAGGTATAAGATAATATTCTTAGTAATATAGTGCTTTAAATGCTAGGGCTTTAACTATATAGCTAAGAGCTATAAAAGAGAGGCTAGATGTGGACACTGCGCTAAGTAGTATAATACTAGTAATTATATAGGAGACCTACCTAAGAAGTATATTAACTGTAAGGCAGACTATAAGGTATAGAGTAGGGTGTATAGTATTAAGGGGACGTAGTAGGAGAAAGCTGTAATAATTAGGGCCTTTATACTAATATACTATGCTAGCACCTATAAGGCGTCTATAAGCGGACAGTAATTATAATTATAGTATAAGATTATTACTAAAGAGGCCCTATAATAAGCTATAAAAAAAAGAAAACTAAAGGAGACAGCTATATAGGAGAACTCTATATAGGCAGAGGAGGGCCCTTAAAAGGTTAGTTAACTATAGATTATTAGTTACTTTAGAAGGGAAAAGGGCTAGAGGACCCTTTAATTAATACTCTAAATAGTGCTAAATAGTAGTATATACGCCCTAATTTAAGTCCTAGTAACCTAGAAGCCCCTATTAAGTATAGAGCTTAATATAAGGGTAGAAGTAGAAGCCTAGATCTAGAGAGAAGTATTTATAGGTACTAAAATTATATTATAAAGGAGTATATAAACACTAGAGGGCACTAACTTAGCTAACTTAGAGGCTAATATAGACCTTTTATACTGGGACACTAAAAACTACTTATAATTATATAGTATAATATTAATAACAGTAGGAATAGTGTGCTGCTTTACTTCCTATAAAAGGTAGAGTAGGCAGACTCTTAGCTAGATATACTAGCTATTTAGGAGCTATGGTAGAAGAATTAAGGAAATATAATATATACCATAAAGTCCTACTACTTAGTATATGCAGGACTTAGTAATATAAGGGTCTGTTTTTATACAAATAAGGCTATTAATATAAATAAGTAGGCGCCTATATACTACTTAGTAGATATATATATAATTAAGATAGAGGGCTATAAGCAGACTATATAGATTTACAACATTTATAACCCCTAAT
>Ga0307507_10007904_pt1 | contig 15055 bp, 12 predicted proteins | sample 7_EM_MG_FD_207223 | JGI IMG/M metagenome (GOLD analysis project Ga0307507, IMG submission 207223) | Populus trichocarpa ectomycorrhiza microbial communities from riparian zone in the Pacific Northwest, United States - 7_EM | ecosystem: Host-associated > Plants > Roots > Unclassified | place... | reverse complement strand
GGGGGGGGGGGGGGGGGGGGGCGGGGGGGGCCGTGGGGCGAGCGGTGGGTGTTGCGGTTGTCACCCGATGTGACAGGTCGCGTAGGGCGGACTGGAGGGGTCGGATGTCCTCGTGTGTCGCCGATTCGTTGGCAACCCTGGAGGAGAGTGTGTGTAGGGAGGTGCGCAGTTCCCGGTTTTCCTTGCGTACTTCTGAGAGCTGACCAGTGATTGTTCCTAGCTGGGTGGTGATGGCTACTATGCCGGAGACGGTGGCACAGAGGATGGAGAGGATGGACCCTTCGCCGGCAGTGACGGATTGCAGGGCGTGGGGGGAGAGGTCTTGTACCAAGTCAGGGTTGAGTTGGAGGCTGTCTCTTGTTTCTGCGAAAATTTCCGCGAGGAAGGCGAGGGGGGGGGAGGGGCGAGAGGAGGGGGAAGGCGAGGGGGGTTCCTGAAGGCGGGGGGTGTTGGCGCGGGAAATGGCAGCAGCCAAAGCCTGATTGCCTGGGGGGATAGGTTCGATCTCCATGAGGGGACAGAGGGAGGGAGTTCTTGGTAGGTGATGTCCCGTAAGCAAAGCGGGGTGTGCGTGTGAGTAGAATGTAGGGGGGGGGTGGTAGAGGGCGAGTAGCTTGACCCAAATCCGATGCCCTGAGGGTGCCCTTATATAGGGGTTCTTCCCTCAACCCTAACCCTGCGTGACTCATACTCTCGCGTCACGCGGCTTATGACTCATAGTGAGTCATAGTGTGAAATCCATCAGCTGACTCGTCCGAGTCAGCTGCGCCCTATCTCGCAACCAATCAAAACCCATAAATCAAGTCATCTGCCCTACGGGGTCCCATGCGTGAAACCCATGACTCAAGTATGAGTCATGTGCAAAATGCATAAACCACATGACCACAATCGTGCGTCATGTCAAATATCAACCAATCACAATAAACCCATGACACGCTATTGCATCGTCATGTAAAATCCTATGAGTCAACTGATCTCCTAGCGTGAAAGATACAAACTGATGACCCATAACTATTAGTCATGTGAGAGTCCACTTTGCTTTGTCACTGTTTCTGACAAAAGTCCAAAGATCCTAAGGGTATTTGAGTGTTCAGAACACCTGAGGAAAAGTGGCATAAAGACTGCATTCATGGGGTTACCAAAGCAGCTATGATAAGGTTGATGGTATGGGTTTGTATTTTGGGTAAAAATAAGAGTCCTCTGATTCCGATATTTGACTAGAGTGTGAATAGATTTGTATATATTGGAGTCTTGGAAGATGACTTAGTTGATGTCTGGCAGGAGGTGGAGGACACAGTTGGGGATCCTATCTTTCAGCTGGATGGTGCAAAGATACATACTGCAAGAGATACTATGGCTTAGTTTGCAGGAAACAACATACAGGTTATGGAATGGCCACCCAATTCCCCAGACCTCAATCCTATTGAGCCCTGTTGGAAGAGGTTGAAGGAAAAGCTACACTAGGGCTTTCCCAACAATAACAACGTCAAGGGGGGGCCAGATACTGTTAGAAGATGTCTAGCAGAAGCTCTTGATGTGGTTTGGACTCAGGATATTGATGGAGACTTTTTGGAAAGCCTGTGGGAGTCTATGCCAAGGAGAGGGGCTGCTGTTCTAGATGCAAAGGGATGGTATCGTAAGTATTGATTCTTTTCCTCTGAAATTTTAGATGGAAGTTTTCTTATATCTACTGGATATGTACATAGATTTTCAGTTCATTCTAAGCAGTTGTGGTTGTATAGGTAATAAATGTAGGGTGGGAGTGGGGTTGCCGTTGCCGCATCGGTCAAAACGCTTTGTCCCGTACTTTAACTTACCCCTGCAAACCCAATGGCTACAAGAAACACAGTATTCATCTGCCATTTGATAATGGCGACAGTTTTAGCTACACCAGTAACCTTGTCTGAGAAACTCGTCAACTGTTGAGAGAGGTTGGTAAGGTTTTCTGAGAGAGTCATAAATTTATCGAAGAGGCCCGTAAACTTTGTTGATAGTTCTTGAAAATCGTATCCCTGTGGTAAGAAAATGCCAGTATCAACTAGGGTTGTATATGTGGGGAGAAACCCTATTTACATCACGCAAGTCATCTTTCACGCCGTGCATACTTTTTCTTAGCCCACTGAATTCCTATTACCATAGTAAGCCAATATTACAAAAAAAATGAGAGAAAAAATGAAAGAAAAAGTATAAAAAAAACTGTTTGTAGGGGAAACAAACATGGTTCATTCTTGTCATGCCTGATCCGAGCCCAAGGACCAGGGAACCAAATTCCTATTACTACAGTAAGCAAACTGTTAACTAGAATAAGAATATCTGAGAATGAAACCTTTCTCAAAATCTTAGCGGCTGCATCAATTCCAGGGGCACGCTCCCACTATGAATGTAAATTTTAGTATGTTAGAATTGATCTACTATAGAGGATTAGATACAGATTGGCTCTTAGCGGTTGCTGGCCTGGAGTGGGTAATTGGCCAGTATGGAACTAGGTTGACAGATTGGAGGGTGAAGTTATGCTGGCAAAGCGCAAGGCGGGTAGCAAGCAAAACTCTACCCATGTTGGAGGACCGAGGGGGATGTCGAACTAGGAACGGGAATAGGAGAACTGGTTGTTCGAAAGAAAGGAGATACTCTGTTGGTAAAATGGAGAAGGGAAGAGGATAGTGTGTAAGAGTCCTATATATACAGGTGCAGCGAAAAAAGATCATGCCTCTGATTAGGTGGCTCTAGCATCCTGAAGCCTGATCTTATCTATCACCTCAATATTTCGGGATGTCCAAAACTCAAATATTGGAAATCTCTACCACCTGACAAGAAAAGCTTCTTGAAATCCTTAAAGAAGCTGCAGATCTCCTCCGCAGCTGCCACACCCACAATATGGCTGCCCTCAACATTAACCCAGGCGAGTTTGTGGAATTGTATAGCCTGACCATTGACTGTCGCGAGGGCCATATCCAGTGTTCCCAACCGGTCAGTCCCTCCGGCTTTGGGTACGGCCGGACTGAGCTAGGCTTTTTCAGAGACGGCCGGGCCGGACTGTGAGAAAGCGGCTTTCCAAAAAAAAACTGCTGGGCCCGGCCTGGGTGACCTGCAGGCCTCAGACTTTTTCAACCTAACCTTAATGTCATTTTTGCAGATTAAGGTTAGGGTTGATATACGTGACTTCTGGTGTTGTGATCACGTGGCTTGAAGTTCTACTCCCAGAGGTAAAGGTTTTCGGGAGAACCAACAATATTTATTCATGACTATCTACGAGTAAAGGAGAGCGCTATTGGGGGGCAACCGACTAAATATGCAATGATCACACACGCGAACACAAGAACTATATATTGGATATTATATGAATAAACTGACATTAAGAATAAAAGTAATTGAAATCTATGACTGATCTGGGTATCTGTTGGTTAATTTATGTTGTCGAATATGTCGTATGCGAAAAGCTTAGCCAATTAATCTTGAGTTTTACGCGAGTAGCACTCCTTGCCAAGGTATCTGGCGGCACTACCCGGGATTTGCAGGCTTTACCTGGCCCTCTGGTCTGTGGGTTTGGCCTGGGCATCTGCGGGCTTTCGTGGCTTCGGCCGGACTGACACAGGCTTTTGAAAACCACGGCCGGACTGGCCGCTTGGGATCACTGGCGATATCATCTGCCAGGTGGAAATGTGGCCCAACTGTCATTTCAAAACCATCAAGCGCTGCAAGAGAGTTACTATACCCAATAGTACGTTTATGCATAGGCGCAAAAGCGCTCTGCTTCTCTTTAAGACTGCGGATAGGAGCTTATTTGAGGGTGTACATGTAGTTAGCCTAACCAGAGCGTCTCTACTATTTCTTCAGCCACACCACATCATGGGAGAGGCTATTTGCAATGAGATTCTTCAGCTCATTAGAATTGCGAATCCCATGCAAAACTGGTGGAAAGATGATTCCGTGTTTAAGAATGGTGGGCCTACCGACGTTTAGTAAGTTTCTTCATCCCTCGTGTCCTTCCACCTGTCTCTTATAATGTGGGGAATGGGATGGAAACAGCTACTTCTACAGTACCATCCAGAATATGGTAACAACCTGCAACAGAACCAACTCACAACCATCCACATAGGATATCAGGCTTTCATCGTTGGCGACAACCTTTCCAGTTACTATCACACCTCTGAACAGTTTATACAATTGCCAAGTACTGGGAATTTCGTACAGTAGCAAGACGATCGTAAAAGCGGCAGATGACGTGCTGAATGAGGGGAGGAGATTGAATCCTATACTTAAAACCTTGGGTTTTGGAAGTGGATAGACTAGGAAGGTATGGGATTCATTAATGCTTCTCCTACATGTCTTGATCGCTGACTAGCCTAGTATTCATCCTCTTCTCTACCATCCTCTCCGACATTTTTAGCCCCTTGATTATGGACCAGGATCTACTCTCATCTTGATGCATTCCTTTTTTTCTTTTTCCTTTTCTTTTAAAGTGTTTGCTTAGGGAAGGCTCTTTTAATCTAAGTTCTGGAATCTGGACTACTTAATGGTGTACTAGTAGAGCTCGTGTGCCGGATATCGGGTACAGACAGGGAAGGTTTAGTTTACTGATGTTGAGTTCCGATAGCTTGACTATTACTCTTGTACAAGTACTTGGTTGCAATGTTCCTCTTTCCTTTCTTCGTATGATATCATTTTATTTAGAAAAAATATCTTACTCAAGCCCAAAACGAAAACCCGTCAACAATTAGTCTCATAATTATGGGCTTACATCTTCATTCGCGAAGAGGTTCCGAATGGACTTGTCATAAAGTGGCCCGGTCTTGGTGGCAGCCCGGCCCGGTCGGGCAACCAGAAACTGGCTTGTCTAAGCTAGCAGAGCTGGAATTGTTATGAGCTAGCTAAAGAGGTAGAAAGGCCACTAGGAATCTATTAAAGAGGCGGTTTAACATCTGTAACAGGGGAACTACTCGAGTACAGGTGTAGAAGTAGTTCAACACAATTGAAAGCGTACTCGATCCAAAGTCCAAAGTGAGTTCCCGCAGGCAAAGCGGCCGCGCAGCCAAGAAATTAGAGCCACCGCTATTTTGAAGGTCGCATGTACGAAGCGACATTCTTATCCTGTTTCTCAATTATTTTGAAGAATGCCTTTTCCAATTATCTATGTTTGAGTACCGTAAGAACTCGAATAGAAGAAAAATGTGCCAGGACGTTGGAATTTCCCTTCTCAGCTACGCGAGGGGAAAACACCGCAAACTTAGCCCCTAGTTGAGACAAAAGAAAAGGAATATACGAGGCCCCTTACTAGGAGAGGCAACTCGAACGTCCTAGCACATTTTTCTTATATTCGAGTTCTTACGGTACTTGTGGCTCTTGTTCCTTTGCTGTTGGATCTGTTTGAGTACCTCCCTTTTAGCATGTGTTTCTTCAATTACGCTCCCATCAGAGGGACGGCGGCGCGGCGCCCCATGCAGAAGTGAATTTTAGAACTCGGAGGTTGGAGGGAGTTCTTGGCGAATATTTGAGAGGGGAGAAATTTCCTTTGTATCATAACAAGAAGTTTCTGTCATTGTGTATTCCTTGGTTTTCTCCTGCGTTGCCTCCGGCATGGTTGCCATGGATTCTGACATTCAGACTTCCAACTTCGGTTTATGCATCGGGGCGTCCTCATTCTACAAATATTTGAAATAGAAGTCCGCTATGGTGGGGGGACTCCTTAAACCGGACCACTGCGACATTCTTGGCAGATTAACTAGTCTATTAACAGTAAACAAATAGGTGCGACATTGTCCAAATAACTGCCTTTTGATGACTCAATCCCAAATCTGCTTCTATTACCTTGTTTGATAGGTGTTCTGGAGTCTTCATCATTCGAAGTTGGGTGATATTGGGATTCAGAATAGGGTTGATTCAAGGAGTCCCTCACCATATTTGTAGAATTTCTGGAGGGGCAATGTCTTGGCCGCGGGATCATTCGGTTCCCCGGGCAGCTGAGGTTACCCGTACTTGACACTGAATTTTGTGCGTTCCCCGTTGCATCCGCCACTGTGACCTAAAAGGGTACTAGGGACAAAAAAGGAAATTTTGTGAGGAAGAGGGCACGTGACACTTGCCTGCGGGGGGGCCTGCGGGGGGCCTACTAACAGGCTTTAACTTTCGGTGTATGAACCCCCCACTTAGTGATTTGGCTTTTTATTTTAGAAAAGGGTTTTACTTGCATATTTGCCTCAGTGCCTCCCTGCCATTGCTCCATCGTCCCTATTACCCATACCAAAATCTCCGTGGTAGAATTCCGCAGCCCGGAAGAGTCTAAGGCGGGTTCCTAAGATATTCCCCGTGACATTCCCACACATATCACTAAATTTCCAATTGGCCATGAATAACACATTTGATTAATCATACATCTCCCCATACAGGCAAACGCCGGGGTATTGTTTTTAAAGAGATCAAAAAAATAATCAACTGCCCCCCAAATAGGAACTTCCTAAGACAAGTACCGACCCTCAGTTCTAGTCCGAGTGGAGATCCCGTTTCCACAAATCCAACCTATGCTAGGGTTTCCCAGGGCGGTCGCCCCCAACACGAAACAGTCTCAGCTTGCCAGAGTCTTCGGTGGTGGCCACCTCCGGATCATTAAGAGAATTCATAGTCTCGTCGCTGAGTGTAAGATACATAATCGCGACACGGGTACGGAAGTAAGTAGGATTAATCGCTCGCTAGATTGTATCGTTCTAGAATCAGTATGTCTCGGTATTTGCAATGGAGGAGTGAGGGAACCTTTCGGGGAGTCATGAATAAGGTTTCGTCAACTGGGGATAACCTCTTCGGATAGAGCTATTCACCCATGGAATTAGTTCTAGGGAGCAGAAAGGGAGAATGGAGGGAGGCTAGTGGGCGTACAATCCTATTACGCTCGATACGCTTCAACGACTCAATATTCTCATGTTCCAACAATTCTTTGGGATCAATAATATCATCGTCGGATGCTGGAGTAGGAATGAGGTCGTCCCTCCCCAACTCCACCAAAAGCGCATGGGTGATTCTCTGGTGGTGAGCGGTGTTGAATGACGGATCAGCGGGCTAGATTGTAGAGTGAAAACATGCATAGTAAGTTATTCAACTGTATGGTAGGGGGATAAACGTGGTGGGGGAATGAACAATACCTGGCTAGACCCAGGCTTGATCCACTCTCTGCCGCTAGCTCCAATAATCCGCTCGGGACCAAGAGAAGTTGCTCTAACTGTCGGGCGCTCGGGCTCTTCCTGATGGATATCCATGGGTTGGGTCCGCCGGGGGTTTGGGACAGAACCTATTGTTTCTTGTTGATGGGAAGGATTTTTTCAGTCTATGAGTTGTGTGGAGTTGCTGGTTGGAACGAGAGGCAGCTCATGAGAAGAAATTCCCCGTTCTGGGAGCGGGCTGAGAGGAGAACAGTCGGGTAGGAGCAGGGATTATGCAATGACCAAGACCGATCTATCAGTCTTTCGTTACAAGAGAGGGTTCCTACGTAATGGGAGATATAATACTATTACACCTATGGCATCTGGGCTAGTACGATATTTGAGATGGGGTGTTTCCACGGTTTGGTTTTGCGCTTTTTCGAGTATCGCTAAAGTACTTAGCGGTTCATAGAGTATTCGGATGAACTAGCGCCAGGACGTCCCAACTTACACCTAAACTCTTGAGTCTTGGCGCCAATTCATCCGAATACTTTATGGATCGCTGAGTATAGGTAACTGCTCGTGGAGTTGCTGTATCAAGAAATGATCCAAATTACTGGATTGAGCAGATGTCCGAAAAGGGAAATGCACCTGGAGCAACTTTCATCCTGTAACAAAGCTAATCCGGTAACGCTAATGCCGTGTCACACATCCTGCTCGGCTGCTTAGCGTATGACGAGGGAGAACAATGCTCACTTGCATCAAAACTCTTTGCGAATTCGCTATCGGATTGTCCCTGTCAATCGCGGCATCGGCCGACTGCATCAATTTTTCTTTTAGCAAGTTACAGTATTCCGCAGCATAGCGAGTCCCCAGCATACTCGAGATAGCCCATACTAATAATCCCTGCTCTATAAAAGTTCCATGGGCGTTTTCTCCTCACTGTGGACTCGTCATAGGTTACTGTAACGGAACTGCAGAAATCAGTTAATGCGATGCAACATGGCCAAATGCCTCAGGATATACGGTGTCAAGAAGGCACTGAGCCTCCTCAAGAACATTTGTCTCTGAACCTAACGGAGATGGCGGCAAGACGAAAGGGTTTTTACGATACTCGCTGTACAAGTGTCAAAAATAATGTTTTCCCACAGTTAATTTAGGCGAAAAGGATCTCTGGCACTTGTACGCTTGCATTTTTTTTTTTCCAGTGAGCCAGACCGAGGCTTGGTCTCCAGAATACTCTATGAGAGTTGCTTCTCTGCACAGGGCTCTGGGACCGCGTTGTGATTTCTGCTTCTCGTTCGGTAGTGCGTGTCCTAGTTGCTTTGTATATCTACATATGTATAGTGAGTTATGCGAGTTTTTACCGCACGGTAACATCAGTGGCTGCTCTGGGTTCTCTATACCAAGAAAGGCCAAAGTTAGGTTTAGTCATTCATTCATATAGTTCCTGAATCCAGTGCTCCCAGCCCTCTAGGCCTTATAATGGAAGGGGGTTCGAGCAAGACCATAGGGACGGTGACAGGCGGTGGAGGAGAGCTGAGGATTGCGAGTGACGACGGGAGGTCATGGGAGGCGCCTTTGGGAGACAGTAGCTGAACACTAAATTTGTGTGTGTGGTGCTCAACGTGCACACATACAGGTATTCTAGAAACATTATAAGCAAAATCTATTGATTCTGACTCAACTACTAATGCGCGAGAGAAATCGTCAACCCCTATCAAAACTGCTGTCCTGGCTCTTTAATTATCCCGGCTTTGCGCCTTTACCCATCTCCTAAGATAAGCATGGTGGAAACCATCGGCGCTCATGACCGGGGGACGGGGCAAAACAGAAACCCCCGATCGCTTACTAATTTCATCTGCCACTCTTATTCGCTGCCTATCTTTAAACTTCCCCACATTTGTTATTCCATTGAGTTTATCCATCCCCAGGCCTGGTTGAGTTGCGGTGAAGGGAGCCTGTGGAAATACCCCGGAAGCTGCGCGATGCCACCGGAGCCCCAGAATCTGTATGGTTCAAGACGCTTAAAAAGTGCACTAGAAATTCTCTCATTTTTAAATTCGGTAGCCGCCATAACCGCTAAACCAATTCCAAAAAAAAACCCCCTAGATGATAATGAAAAGGGGGAGGATAGCGCCTTGTGGGAAGAGGGGTGAATTAGTTTAGAGGTAGTACTCGAGTAGAAGCTATGAAATTTGAAAAGTCCGATTTTAGTGTGAGTGGCTCAAGAGCATTGCATCAGCCACACTTGACCAGCATATTAATCATGAAACTCCTAATTAGGAAGTGGGCTTTTGAGTAATGGTAGCCAGGTCCTGATTTCTCACTAAGTATTGTCAAACTCGTAGATAGCTTTCATGACTCTAGGTATTTTCTTCGAGGATGGGTATGCTCTCACGCGGTGGAGCAAGTGGGCAGTTTGGGTAGAGGCAGTCCTGTTATTTAAGAACCATGGAAACTCCTCCGAGGGGGTGAGGGGATCGTGGGATTTTTCTTCGGTTTGTAGAAACCGTTCTTTCAATCATCATCCTTTATCATTCTTGTGACAAGATAAAACCGAGCAATTACAGCCATTCGGTATCCACACTTCAGCTTCCATAACAAGTTTTTACCTTGTTCTGCTTTCTCTTACTGGGCATCCGCACGGGAACCTTTGATGGAGGACGGGCTCTGCACAATGGAAGCTGCCGATACAAGCACTGCTGGGACGCTGCCGTGAGGGTAACGTCGAGTGAAGAAACCGAGACGGGAGGTGAAAAGGAAAATGTAGTGTTCGTATTCGAACTAGCTAAATGATGATGTAGTCTAGTGTAGAGAGAAAGGAACGAACTAGATACAGATCTGGTGTGGTCACTCCACACTGCGCACAAACCACAACCATTCTCTCCACTGTGCCCTAAACCCACGATGGGGTTACTCCATCAACCTTCACCCTCAAGATTGCTAATACCTGCAAAGGAGTGTCGGACTGGGAAGAGCCGCAACAGTATGCAACTAGAAACCTATAAGCTACAAATTTAGGAGTTAACCTCTGAATTAATAGAGGTAATCACTTGCCCTTAACCTCTCGCACAATGTTTTCCGAACCTTTCTCATTACCAAGTCTTTCTTATTTTCCTATGATACCTTCGTTTTCGGCAAAGGGCATTATTTATCCTCAAGTGATAGTCTATGAAGCTGACCTTAGGACTAAGGCTCCGTTCGGTTAACTATGGACCGTTCAACTACCGTTCCAGACATGACCTTTCATAGCCGTGAAAGGTTGCTTGAGATTTGGTCAACCCCCAGGAAAGGCAGTTCGGTTAAGCAGACCGTTCAACCGACTATTCATTAATCAACTAATTTCGTTGGTGCCGGAGAAGAGCCATCGCGGTTGTCAACAACGACGAGCGGTCGATGAAAAGGACCTTTAGAGAACCTTCTCATTTTTGACCGTTCGCAGCCATTTTCAGCAAACGGCAGGATGGTAACCGAACACGTAAGGGCCTGTTTGGATGCAATAGTTCCGTTCCGTTCCCCCATACAAATCGCCCTATTCCTTCCGTTTCAGAACAGAGAGAAGGCCATTTTCACAGCAGAAACGGTCCCAACGGAACGGTCCCATCCCTGCCAAACAGGCCCTAATATTCTTCCTGAACGGTCCCGTTAGATCCAATGGTTCAACCCTCTAAATTCCCTACTCGAACGGTCCCTTCAGCTGTTAACCGAACGCACCATAAAGTCGCTAGACCTGTTTACCGAGCTTTTTACCCATCCTCAGGATTTTCTATGCTGTGTGCTTCAGCCAAGTGTGTCACTATGTGCCAACCTATACTAAAGCTGATGCTCTAACTTAGTTCCAGAGTATCGGTAAACTAAGAAGGCTTCGTTCCCAGCTGGGGCAAGTGATTGGGATAGGTTCACACAGCTTGACTATGATTACACAGATACCAGTATGACAGTGTCCCTCAAGCGATGCTCCCAAAGGGAAGAATTCGAAATGGAGCTCAGAGTTAGTATTGTACAGCTACAGCAGAAGTGTTCGTAGTTGAGACATGTCTCAGTTGGGCAGCTGAGCTGCAAGTGTCTTACAACAGCTTTTTTCTACCACAGCAGGGTGATAAACATAATTCTTGCACCGAAACTGAGTTATCATGCAGGCCACAAATTCCTGTGCTCCTCTGGTGATCTGTATCATAACTTAATTTGCGTGGAAGTACTCCTTATCACACACCATTACGGAACCAGAATGGTTTTCATCCCAGATACTAAAGCATCAAACTTAAACAAGGGGAGTCCCTGATATCACAGAAGGAGATTATTTATGAGTATTATGCAAATATTCTATTAACATTATTTAAGTAATAGTTACTGTTCATGTTTGTATTCATTTATTGATTTGTCTACAGTCAATCATCTTTGAAACTTAATGAATTTACATATGGGTTCCCTGGCTTCTTTGCTTACTGGTTTACAAAGTCTTTTGCCATTTCAGAACTAAATCTTTTGCTCATTGACTCAGTCATTCACTTCTCCACTATAAGAACTCAAATGAACTATCCTTGTACTAGAACACTGGACTTAACTCTCTTAATAAACTTAGGTGTTTTGTCTATTTCTTTTGTTGTATTGATCTTAAGGGCTGGCTTTTATATTTTTGCCCATGATTTGGGAGAAGAAAAGATTTAGGATAGCCGACAAGTACAATTATGATGTATTCGGATTCGGAATGGTAGAAAAGAAGCAAACTCCCTACCGCAAACCTCGTGATCCTACTCACCCCACTGACTATATGTCATTATATATGCACACAAAGCCCTTATTATAGGATAAATATCATCTCCTTTGGCCTTCTGGATCGACAACTTGTGAAGTTTCGCCTCTACCTAAAAATAACCTCATTATGCCATAGTCACTATCGCTAAACTATTACACACAAGGTTTTAGTTCACCTACCATAACTACACATAGGATTCACAAGACAAAGCACTCTTCTGAACTTTAAAACAACATGAGGTTTCACCTTGTTTATCAATCATCTTCATCGCAAGACTAGCTTTACATTCTTGCTTCTGATTCAACAAAACAACTTTATGGGCACTTTACATTTGATTTGTTTATTCTATTAATTCTTGGGATAATAGAGGAAAGGTTTTCTTAGTCCTTCCTGCCTGTATTGGTTGAGTTGTCTAGTTGTTTGGCTTGAGTCTTTATTTATAAAGGAAGTGCAGTTGATTTCATACCAGAGAGACTGAGAGCGATTTGTTTTCCTTTGACCTAGAGTGGAAGCTTTTGATTCCTTGATAAGACTTTCACATACTGCTAGGTTTCTACCTTAAACCGAGGTCCATTAAGATTTAACAAAAAAAAGTAAATGAATTTAAGAAATTATACTCAAATAGGATATTCTTAGATTTAAAGAGGTTGGAAATCTCAATTGTCCAATTGTCTACATTTTTTTCAGAAATGTCTTGACAGTCAAGATTGCCTTCGTAATTTTTCCAGATATTAAGAATCTGCATTGACGAGATGATATTGATTTGGAAAAAGTGTTTCCATTTTAGTGGCAGAATTTGATTAGCACTTAGTGAGTGGAAGTGAGGTGTCTAAAGATACAGTGGTTAGGGGATACAAGAAGAGTTTTATTTGTAGACAGGTTATAGGATATTTTATAACTTTTCCAAATATGACTTTTGTCAATATAAAATCAACTACTTCAGTATTCTACAGTTCCTAGTCAGAAGTATTCGTGATTCACTTAGTATTCTTACTAAGTGAATCACGAACACTTCTGACTAGGGAGCATATATTTTATCATAATAGAAAATATTTATATATCATAATATGTGCAATCAAATAATCTTACTGTATGCCCTAACAATCAATGACATCTCTGATCTTTGTGACTGTTATAACTGTTCACACAAGGTGATAGCTTGACAGTTCTTATATTATATTTAATTCTTGTTTTCCTCTTCCTTTATTCTCCTCAATACTTTCTACTACATATCTTTCTCAAGATTTTTAGTGACACAATCTAGATACATTTATATCTTCATAATAATTGTCTACACCACTGGCTCTATCCTAATGCCCCCCACTGTAATTCTTTCATTTTCTATATCTACTTTATCCCTTCTTCATTACCCCTGGCCCTATTTACCCTACTCTAACCCCTTGCATTGTCTTCTCTCTTCTACTCTTGCTGCCAGCTCTGCTCTTTTAGTCCTTTCTCTTTCCTCTAGTTTCTCTTGGCTCTCTGGCCCCTCTACTCCTTCTACCTACTTGCAATATACACCCTCTACCGTCTCTCTTTTCACAATCACTTGTTTTATATATAACAGATTCCTAATTATCAAAGCCTATTTTAAAACTTATTGAGAAATACAAAGTGTGAAGTACACCTTGTACAGTATTCAAATACTAAAATTCTCCAAGCACCAACTGTGCAGAGAAATACCAAGAATCTCGACCTTATCATATACTGCCTTTATTGGGACTTTGGACATTGGTTCCTTTATAATCTTTCTCAAATTAATCTTGTTTATGTAGCTGTTATATTTGACACTAGGCTATAGAGAGACCTAGAGCATCAGCCTGTAATTCTACAAGAACCATTAAATCCAGCGGGAAATGTCGAGTTACTTTGATTGAGAAAGGATAGCCGCTAGTTCATATGTAATGCCATGGTTGCTGCATGTCTCATCTCTATTAGAATATTAAGAATTAGTTGACTGAAAGATATAACTAGTACTACCAAGTGCAATAGAAATATCTGGTCTCTCATCAAAGTCAAGGTAGATTACACTTCATGGTATAATTAAAAGCATGAAATAATAGGAACCTCATAATATTAAAAAGTGGAAAAAAATATTAAACTCCTTTCGATGTGATTATTAAGAACCTATTATTGAATAGAGAAAAGCACCCTCTTTTTCTGACTTTTCTCTTTTCTTATACTACTACTACTCTGCTAACAAGATGTTCCTTCTCATTAGTAAATATCAATATTATTACTATTAGTATCAGTTTACTTTTTTTATCAAACTTTATCAGTTTTCAACCAATTATCCATCAAAGGGAATAATTGGAAGGGAATAAGATTATTTGATACGAAGATCAATAGAAATGAAGACTACAGAGCTGAGGTGGTCAGAGTCAATCAGTCTCTGCTAAAAGGAGCTTGATCAATCTCCAGGATGCAAGGTATAAGCTTAGAACATCCTCACACTCCATTGAGCCACCAGCCTGGCCATTCCCAACCCTTCTAGATAAAATAAATAAACAAAAGTATACTTGCTTTACAAACAAAAAAAGAGAATGACAAAACGGTCATAAAGCTGGAATGACAGTTTAAAAAGAGGCTACTAAAGCTCCAGAGGAGAAGACTGGGGCAATGACTCACAAGGTCACGACTTTCTGTATCCTCATGAGGACTACTATTGATATTCAGCAAAATTTGTTTATCACAAATCTCTGCAAGTATGTCACAAACGGTGACTAAGCAAGGCAGACTCTCACATGACTGATAGTTATTAGTCATCGGTTTGTTATTTTTCACACTATGAGATCACTTGACTCATAGGATTTTACATGACGACGCAATAGCGTGTCATTGGTTTATTGCTATTGGTTGAGATTGGACATGAGCCACAATTGTGGTCATGTGGTTTTGACATGACGCACGATTGTGGTCATGTGGTTTATGTATTTCGCACATGACTCATAATTATGAGTCATGGATTTCACGCATGTGACCCCGTTAGGGCACATGACTGGTTTTATGAGTTTTGATTGGTTGCGAGATACGGCGCAGCTGACGCGGACGGGTCAGCTGAGGGATTTCACACTATGACTCACTATGAGTCATGAGTCGCGTGACGCGAGGGCATAAGTCACGCAGGGTTAGGGTTGAGGGAAGAACCCCTATATAAGGGCACCCTCGG
>Ga0307507_10007902_pt1 | contig 15058 bp, 15 predicted proteins | sample 7_EM_MG_FD_207223 | JGI IMG/M metagenome (GOLD analysis project Ga0307507, IMG submission 207223) | Populus trichocarpa ectomycorrhiza microbial communities from riparian zone in the Pacific Northwest, United States - 7_EM | ecosystem: Host-associated > Plants > Roots > Unclassified | place... | reverse complement strand
TGAGGAAGGAAAGCGGAGGGTGGGGAGAAGTTTCGACGTTTCTGAACATAGGTAATTCCTTGTGGCGCAGCGGGGATGAAGCGGCTCGTTGAGCCTCGCGTATTCATGGCCTCCCGAGGGCGGTACGATACCGATACCGGTGCTGCAACAAGCGAGGCTCAAGCAAACCAATCAAGTTGCGCGGTACAGTAATAAGTTAATGAAGGAAAATAATATGAGAAAGTCGACAATACTGGTAGAACTTCCTACTCTCGTGATATTATAGAATCAAAGAAAAAAGCTATTAATTATCCAGCGAGACTATTGCCTATATACCGGTATTATCAGCACCCAATCTTAAAGACATTCGCTGCCCGTTGCACTGGTAACAATGGCTTTTTACCTTCACTCCCGTACCATCATCATCACCAATGATTCACTATAAAACCGTCGGGTCAGAGTCAATAAGCATGCCTGACCAACCTAACCTAACCCCACCCCAACTCCAACACACTCCTGGCAACCTTAAGGGGAGAGAATGCAGAGAAGAATGCAACGCAGTGCACGGGCCATTCCTAAAAGCTTAGATAACAAATGTCCATATCGGGAACCAGAGGGTCTTGGCAAGGCCGGTTCCCCAGCATAACCGTATGGTAACGGTGCATCGCCTCCCGCTAATCCCCTACCAAAAGAAATTCAACTGAGGTTAAGAATAGTTTTTGGCCCAGTCGGTAGCCTAACCGGTAGGGTATGCTGCAACCCACAGCCCTAGTTACCCCTAAAGAACCACTTAACCCCGGGATAAATTTAGAGACTCTGTGTGAACTCCTGATTTTGGCATTCAGGTCCTAAGGGGGAGATGTAAAAGAAAACGTAACAGAGCAAAGCGGACCCTATCCCTAAGACAAGGTGTGGAGTTAGTGAGGGTATGTTTTAACGATAATACAGCCTGTTTCCTGATCTTTGACAGAGCACTTTGCCCGTACTGACCAATAGGTATCCTGGGAATGCTGTCGTCAACGATACTCGCATAAGCTAACATAAGCTCACAAGTCCTTGCAGGAGGGCTTCGCTATTACTTACATCCGATCTTCACACCCCAGCCTTGTTACCTAACAGCAGCCTTTCCCGTCTGTATGCCACTCTCAAGTGTTACCGAATTGTTTTAGCACAGTATCTATTGTACATTCTCCCAGATCCCACGAACACAGCCCCCCCACTTACGCGTTTTGTCCCTTGGCTCACTCAATCTGGCGAACGCGTAAACCTCCAGCTTGTCCAGGGTCTATCATTCTAGATATTTGCACCCCCAACCGCCCCCAACAAGGCTCCCGGAATCTATCGAGTAACTAGACGAGGCATGGCCCAACATCAAGCGGCTCCTCCCCTACAAGCCTTTTCCCGCCAACATGTCTGGATACGTATCCTGTCAGCACTTTCCCCTGAATTGCGGTTTCATGGCACTCGATGGAGGCTTGTTTAACGTTTCCATCAAATGACGCTTTCCGCTTGTGGATTGGTTCGACACTCACCCGCAATGTCAAGATAGAATGCGATGGCATTAAACCTGTTACACTTAGGCAATTTTACCAGAATTAGCCTCGATGGTTATACTTACTGGTTTCTCTTTCCCGCTGCCTCGAGTCCCGGCATTATCCATTTTAATCTATTCCTCCAGTTAATTATGTCAAGATGACTTGGACCCACTAAGGTGCCTTTGTAGATCCCCCACTGAGCAGACGATACAGATACGAGCCCTGTTACACCATTAGAGAGGAAGCTGAACCTAATATAGGGAGAGATATATCCTAACCGTCGTTTGGCCCTTCGTTCTCTAATATGATTCGATGGGGTGTTCGGAACATTGAGAAAAGTGAAGGCTGGGTCATGGCGCCATATGAAAAGTATCTAAGTAGCCATTCAGCCCATATCCTGAGAGCATAGAGATTCTAACTTTGCAAGACCCCGTTATCGCAATTACTATACCTAACAGATTCATCGTTGGGTACTTTTTTATTAAACTCATTGATCATATATTCCGTGGTTAACTGAGAGAAGGCCCCAGTTTCCATTCCTATAGCTTCCATGGCTTTGTACACTCTCGGGATTCGCTGTTCTTTCGAAAATTAGTCCTAGCCCGTACAGAAACAGTTTGACTTACTTCCTATAAACTTGAGGCAATAGTCTGCGAAGGCTGAGCCTCTGTGAGGCGTCGCAACTGTAGTCAAAGACAACACCTGGCAAGAATAAGGAGTTAGCCCACTGAATATTCACACATAAAACCTCACTGACCTTAAAATCTAGAGGCCTAAGTTTGCTTATCATATATCTTGCATCTATTCCCCTGATAGACAGTTAATACCGTTAATGGTATTTCAGCCCCCGAAGATCAGAATAGTTACCCCTACCCCCAACTATCTTAGCATCTTGTCGCACATTGCCCAATTACAATGAAAGGAAAACAAAAGAGACACAAAAACCAACCATACTATGACTAACCCACAGTTGCCATCAGCTACTCGAGTATGATAGTTTCTCCCCAGAGGACAGAAGGTTTTACCCTATCATGTTAACACTCCTACCCTTCGCTTTTAACTGAACACATTCCGCAAGGGCCTTAGCTCTGACCTTTATGGATCCGGATGCCGGCACTGGAAAACCACAATCATCAATAAACACCAGACAATCTGGGTCAGGTGAGCCAAACCGCTGGTCAGAATGACTTCGATATTATTAGCACTGAAAGCCTCAGTTATTCCTCTCCAGTAGTGTACCCCAGGGAGGTAATTCCCAAAAGGCCTCAACTCGTCAAAGCCTAGAAGCCCGTGGCACTACCAAGGATCAGCGTCTCACCGCTTTATGACCTTTTACAGAACCCTAGGGGCATACCAGAACAATTGGATTCTTTGGGGTCCCTACAGTAACACTATTAGCACGCAACAGCTCACGGAGGGGGGTTTATGGAGTATACGGTATTTCTCCCTGATCACCGCAAACTCATCGGACAAAGTCCTGCCTAGCTGTCGCACTCGAGGATCTTCAGATGTAAGTTCCTTAAGTGCTCCCTTTGCCCTATCAACACGCAGCACAGATTCCTGAGCTTTGCATCTTCTCTGAGAAGTCGAAAATTCACTTAACAGCGATCGCCCTAGGTCATGCATCCGTAGGTTTTTCGATACAGTTTTCGTAGCTGCCCACTTGACCTTCTCGTGCCCCCTAGGTATAACCCCGCAAAGAGGGCCAAGCTGCTGCTGCAGTTTGGTGATCCGCTGGGGTATTTTTGTTTGTAACAGCGAATTCATCTTGGTAATAATTCCCATGTCACGCCGCTAAGCCATATGCCTTTGAGCGGAGCTTCTGTTATTTTGATAAAAACGTTCGAACCCGGGACACACTCCAACAAACCCAACCAGACAACACTCGGGCACGGTAAAGTTTATGACGTTCGAGTTAGAGGTTCCGAGATGATGTCACCCTAGCCGCCAGAGACCTGCGCGTGCCCCCCCAGGGTGCATGACTATCCTTGGCACGAGCAAGGGACGAAGAGCCGCTCCCATGCCCGGATCATGGACAACAAGTGAATGGGTTTCTGTAGACGGTTTTCAAAACCCCAGCCGCTCTCCTATATCAAATGATCGATGAAAGGTACTATGCCTCTTATTTAACCAGTACTCGAGTGCTTACGCTCACGGTAAAGAATTAAAGCATTACTATAGCTGAGTTTATCATCATAAATTTCCGGGGTGCAGAATGTGAACTATATTAAAGCCTCAGTGTTCGTAGTGAGTGTACCAGTACTGTACTTGTTATATAGACCATTCGCGAAAAGTTCCATTCTTAAGACCTCGCAATCCTATCTACCAATAGCCATTCGAGCTTGGTTGGCCAGGAGCTCTACTATGAATCAAGTTACAGCGATTCACTACAAGTAGTTAACTTAGGACACTTTTAGAAGTATAATACTTTCGAGTGGGAGAATCAAAATTTCGTATAATTACTTGCAGTAAAATTTTAAAACCAACAGAGCAATTCGAGAAAGGATTGAGCAGATGCATGGCAGGCCACCAATACGCCGCTCTTCCACCGGCGGAGGCGCAGAAGCTATATCAAGGCCATAGGCTCATATTCCTATAGGCGAGACCAACATGGACGACTATCGCACAATTCACGCCTTTACAAGAATACCCGTATGAACGGCGCACAGTCCGGCACAGCAATCTAGCCAAAGCCCGATATTCTCAAAGAATGATAACTCCCCCGCAACCTCATACCCCAACCTGGTGATATCCTCGGCCACTTTGAAAGCCGGGCTTATCGATTGGCCAGTGCAACATAGGGATGCCCCACCATATGCAAAACGTCATTAAGAACTCATTAAAAATATATGGCAAATCATCCGCGCGTGTCTGAGTGCCCATACTAAATTAGCACTCGCACTTTCTAGTACTTGTTACCTGTTACCTGTGCTCGAGGAGGGGGTTTGTGCGGAGAGACCAACCGTAGGTGGTGTTAGCACGAGTTGATTATTATACAAGGCTTGGCCACCTGGTTCCTCGACCAGGCGGGGTCGAGGAGCCCATTTGTCTGGAGTTTCTTGGGCTCTCATGCAATACACACGCTTTTTACCACAATCCATCTCTCGTCAGGCTTCTTTCCTTCGAACTTCTCTTCCCTCGAGAATACGCTGCACACCACAGATTTTGAAACCGAGCTTTGCTAGAATACCTGCCCCACCAATTTCGGCCCAGAGAACAATGGCTACTGTTCAGGAATACAGACTCAAGTTGGACAATGTAGACCTAAAGAATGGGGAGAAGGTCGAGGCGGAGGTTGAAGGGGTCGGGGGCGGGAAAGTGATTTTGCTAAAAGTTAATGACCAGTTGAGAGCTTTGGGGCCCAAATGCACACGTACGACCCAGTGAATTATTTGATTAACTATGAAGGGAGGTCTAACTTGGTGGGTTATGTGAGGCAGATTACGGAGCACCGCTAGTTAAGGGTGTGATTACTGGTGATGGGAGAGTCACTTGTCCCTGGCATGGGGCTTGCTTTAACACCGACTCAGGCGATATCGAAAGTACGTTTTAATTCTTGTGCCCTGTTATTATTGAGGATAGGAATTGGGTTGCTGACAACCTAGACGCCCCCGCCCTGGACCATCTGGCTGCATTCCCGGTGGCAATCAAGAACGGTGCGGCCTATATCACGGGCTCTGAAGCGGCAATCAAAGCTGGTAGACGGAAGCCAAACATTAGCTGCAAGCCTGTTACCACTGCTGGAGTAGAGCATGTTGTTATAGTTGGAGGGTTTGTAACTCCTACGGCAGCCCTATTTCCAAGGCTGACCTTCCCAGTGGCTCCGGAGCCATGGGGGCAATCGAAGGCCTCCGCGAGAAAGGCTTTAAGGGCCAAATCACAGTTCTGACAAAAGAGAGCTATCTGCCAATAGACAGAACCAAGCTCTCCAAAGCGCTGATCTCCGATGAGCAAAAGCTACAATGGCGAGATGCTCAACACTTCCGTGATTCTGGAGTGGATTTCCATCTTACGACAGAAGTTTCTTCAATAAATTTCCAAGCTCACAAGATTTCTACTAAGACGGGAGGTGAATTCTCGTATTCCAAGGTCGTGCTATGTACTGGAGGAACTCCCAAGAGATTGCCTATGAAAGGCTTCAAGGACCTAGAAGGTATCTTTGTGCTGAGAGGAGTTGATGATGTGCAGAGGATCAACGCGGTACTTGGGGACAACGGAAAGAAGGTTGTTGTCATTGGCAGCAGCTTCATCGGTGAGTTTTTCTGAATTCTCAGTAACGATCACTCTTACATTCAGCTTAGGAATGGAGATATCAAATTGCCTGGCGCAGAAGGGGAACGACATCACAATCGTTGGAATGGAGGGGGCTCCATTGTGAGTACCACGCCCTCTACAAACTTGGCCACGGCTGACCATTTGTTACAGAGAACGTATTATGGGGGCAAACGTTGGAAAGATCTTCCAAAACCAACTTGAGAAGAGTGGAGTTAAATTCCGGATGAACTCTGGAGTCGAGTCTGCAGAGCCTTCTTTAGCAGACTCTAGCAGAGTTGGGGCGGTCCTATTGAAAGGCGGCGAGAAGCTCGAGGCAGATCTTGTGATTCTCGGAGTAGGAGTAGCTCCTGCTACAGAGTACCTAAAACAAAGCGGCATCGAGCTTGAGGGGGATGCATCAGTGAAAGTCGATGGATATTTCCGTGTCGAAGGTGTCGAAGATGCATACGCCGTCGGTATGAAGCTCGTACCCCACGATAACACAGAATGCTGATAACCCCAGGTGATATCGCAACCTACCCTTATAACGGACCGGGCTCAGATGGAAATACCAAAGTGCGAATTGGTAAATAGCATTCATAGCTCCCCCCGGAAACATCGTCCTAACTCATCATAGAGCATTGGAACGTAGCCCAAAACGCAGGTCGCCAGGCAGGACTTCACATCGCAACAAACAGCGAGCCAACTCACTTCATCCCAGTATTCTGGTCAGCTCTAGGCTCCCAGCTTCGATACTGCGGCGCCACACCTAAAGGTAATAGCTCTGTCTCTCGAGCCAGGCAGCCCAAGCAACAATACTAAATATCTCAACTAGGCTACGATGACATTGTCCTCCATGGAAACGCCGACGAAGCTAAATTCATTGCGTACTACACTAAGGGCCAGGATGTGGTAGCAGTGGCTACAATGCAAAAAGACCCTTACATGGCACAATGCGCTGAGCTGATGCGAAGAAAAATGATGCCAACAAAAGATGAGATTGTAGCAGGGGTGGATGTGCTGAGCGTGGAGGTTCCTGCAGGCGTTAAGATTTGAAATCGGGTTGACCCGTCAACTGCTGGATGTATCGTATCGTGCTACACAGAAAACCCTCGAAAGGTAAATTCCAATTGGCAACTTGCGTGATCGCTCAATATTATCATTTGATGGAGGCCCTAAAATGTGATCTCTGATATGTCCACTTCCGGGGCATTACAAGTAGCGTGTCGCGCGCGGCTGTGACCCAACACCTCGGACCACTTCCTCGTAGCTTTGCTCAAAGCGCAAGTTGCTGTAATCCTATTGTCATGGCAACCAAGCTTGGCACATTTACATTGTGCTCTTGCGCTAGGCAGTGACCCAAATCAAACAACCAACTCACCTTGTGGACCTTGACTTCTAGCCCTCATTTCATCCTCTCCTCCTTTCGTTCTTCCTTCCCTTTTCCCACCACCACGACACCAAGAGATCAGCCGTTAGGGAAAATAAAGACAAAATACCTATAATCCGCTACTCCAGCCCCCGCTCAACCATGGACCAATCTGCTGAATCCACCAACACCTCCGGTCTCGGAAAGTCCACAACCACTCTCAACGGCGGCCAGTCCGTATCCAAGAGGTTCACTCTCCCCTACCTCCTCTTTCCTTCTCAGAAGCCAGACTAACAGCCAACCTCCAGACTGCAAACCGAGCTAATGCAACTAATGATGTCCACAACCCCCGGAATCTCAGCCTTCCCCACCGACGGCAACCTCCAACAGTGGACGGGGACCATAAACGGCCCCGAAGGAACCCCATACGAATCCCTAACGTTCAAGCTCTCTTTGGAGTTTCCGTCAAACTATCCCATGGCGCCACCCACCGTGCTCTTCACCACCCCGATGTTCCATCCCAACGTGGATATGTCCGGCAGGATCTGCTTGGATATCTTGAAGGACAAGTGGAGCGCTGTGTACAACGTTCAGAGCATCCTTTTGAGCTTGCAGAGTTTGTTGGGAGAGCCTAATAAGTATTTATCCCCTCACCTGTCTCAATGTTACCCCGGTACCAAGTGCTGATAAGATCACAGCAAGAGTCCGTTAAACGGCCAAGCAGCGGAGCTGTGGGATAAGGATCCAAAGGAGTATAAGCGCCTGCTCATGCTCCGTCACAAGGAAGCGGAGGATTGATTCATGAGAGCGGAAGGGTCACTTTTCCATTTTAAAAACAAAAAGGCAGCATTGTTTGGGCGTTGGATAAACTTTGATTGGCTTGGTATGCTGGGCGGAAATCAGACGGAAACGAGGCTGGTGTACGGTACACTACCGTCGTGCTAGTCGGCCCACGGTAAATGACCGAACTTATATCTATTGTTAAACTCGTTTTTTTTTACCGTTACCCCACTATCGCATGATTCCTCATTTGTTTCCGTGATATCATCTGCACGACATCCCATGAAACACTGTACAACCCATGTCAAGAATAACGGGAAACAGAACGGACGTTTCAAACTGTTAATCAACTTTCCCCCATTCCTGACCCCCCTGTTCTCTCTTTCTCTCTACCGTATATCCCCACTCCGCAATGCTCTCCGCACATCAACCATGAACTCCCAAGTTGAAAAAGAAGAAAAAAAAGAAATTATACAAATTATTAAAAGTACGCCACTGTTCACTTGTTCGGCGTAACCCCTGTGTGTACCTGTGGCAGCGCTGTGGCTGGTGAAAATCTTCCACGGCAACCGAAGATCACAAAGTTGGAGATGGACCCTGTAAAGAGTTTGCACACAAGAACCGCACAACTACTATCTCCTTCACTCACCAAAACAACACGATACAATACTAAATAACCATAACATTGCCCCCCTCTAAGGCCCTGACACAGGATACAAAAAAACAAAAGTCATCGAAAAAGACAAAACCACCCCCGCAGAAACGTGCCGCACCGAATATCGCGCGCAGAGTACTGTTCACCAAGCACCCTCTCCACGCCGCTCCAGTAGGCTACAAAGAGAGGCTCAGCAACGAGTAAAAGCCAACTGCTAACTATTTACATACCGGTATGATAGGCTGCAATAACCCGGAGGCAGAACTCCCCACCCATCCATTCGAGTGAGAATGCGTGAGCCTGTGGAGGTTAAGGTGAATATCTTGTGGGGGTTTAGGCCCGAGCCTTCAGTTCAGTTTTGGATGTTGCTCGGGCGATGAATTACAGGGAAGGAATGGATGGTACTAGCAGAAGAATGGAATGATGCTACAAATCGGGCTGTGATAGATGAAATTATACATAGCACACCTTCAAGAGCAAAAGAAGATCATTCTACCATTAAGGCTGGAGGAACTCATATCAAGTCTAGTAGTTTTTAAAATATAATTACTCGTATACTACAATTGGCATCATTATATTGCTCTAATGCACCGTACTCGAGTACTAGTACTTACCCACTCGTGCAGGGACGCAAGAAGAAAGGAAAAAAAGCGGAGGAAAAAAAAAAAGGAAAACAATTTCCCCCGATCCCACACGAATCTCTATAGATTAGTCTATGTTTCCTAAATTTTTTTGTCCCTGCCCGAGTATAAGAGAAGGGAATTATACTGGGTTGTGAGGTTCTCGTGTGCAAGCTCTTTTACGTACAGCACAGGCCCATCTCCAATTTAGTGATCATCGAATGTCATGGTACGTTTTTACCAGCCGTACCACGGGCGCAGCGCCGAATGAGCAACAGGCAAGAAGTATACCGACATGATGGGAAGGACATGGTAGCCTGTCGGACCGAAGAATGGGTTGATGGACTTACTGTAGACAGTCAATACTTAGAACCCGAAGCGGAAAAAGTTTTATATAAAAAAAAAGGAATAGCCCAAAGAAAAAGGATCTGAACGTTGAGGCGCAAACAGTGGCGAGTGACCAGGGGGGTAAACAAGGGCGTACAAGGATCTGGCCCAATAAGGCGAGCATATCTTGGCTTCTTCCTCTTGCCCCAGGTAGGCCCCTGTGTTCTTGCCTGTTTGTCTACTTGTGGAGACATGGAAACGAAGTGAACAAGTAGTGTATATTACTCCCCACACAAAGCTGCAAAAGAAAGAAATATAATACTATCGACCGAACCTGTGTACCGTATCCCCCCCCTTTCCATTTCCTTTTCCTTGTGCCTCCCACCTACGGTTATCCACCCATCCATCATAACACTAAGAACATGAAAAAAGGGAAAAAGGAGAATCCCAAAAGCAAGTTAGTTACCACCGTATACCATATCTCCCTTTCTAAAGCGCGAACCTACGAATAAAAGCAGACCGGGATACTATCACAGACTTAAAAAAAAAAAAAGAAGGAAAGAAGAACAGAACGTGAAAAAGAGAAACAAAAGAGAAGGAAACGCACCAAGGCTGCAGCTCGTTGTTTCTGGTAGCCAAGTGTGAAAAGGCAGAAAGAAGGAAGAAGAAAGACACAAACGCCAAGACAATACCCAATCTCTTTATTTACCAGTAAAGAGAAAGAAAGGAAGAACGCAAAGGATAGAAGGAAGAAAAAGAAAGGTGTAGCGAAGTTATTTGGAAGATAGGTAGACAGACAAACAGGTAGGTACATAGGTCGAGCAAGCTATTGGCTAAAGGCGAGCGAGAGATAAAATAAGAGAGCAAAGGTTTTGTGAGTGATGATAATGATACAACAGATATTGAATAACGCCAGTTTGATCCCAAATTTTTTAAGTAGCCAGTGAAGTACGTAAGACAGGTAAGGTTAGAAGAAGTTAAGGCGCTGGGCTGTCTAGTTGCTTTCGACAGAAAAAGGCACTTCGAGGAACAGAAGTAAGAAAGCCGATGTGTGAATTATTGTTGGTACAGGATGCAAAACATAATCAGTCGGACACAGGAGTACAAATTGTGGGCGACGAATAGTCTTGTAGTAGGTTGGTAAGTCGAGTGATATGAGGGAGCGTGCATACCCTTTGCTGTTGTTTGTCTCTTTCGAGATTATACCATCAGCGGCTGCTGATTCGGCATGAACGGTTGGCTAGGGAATTCGCTATCGACGTTCATCGCATCCACGTCGGCATGGACCCTAATCTCCGGTGTTTCTGAAGTGACCGAAGGCGCAGCCGAAATTTCCTCCATCTGACTTCCGGCTGGTGGGGTAGGAGGGGCCGATTGGTCAGATATAGGGGCACCCCATGTTGGGATAGTCCATTGGACGCCGGTGAATGACTTTAAACTAAAGGTAGCCTTGGACCAACGTTTGCAAGGCTTTCCGGTCCTATCGAGAGCACGTAACTGCGCGTTGATTGCGCCTTGGTTGGCCTTAGGTCCCAGCTTTCCATGGTTGGCATGATGAGACATGCCATTCATCGAAGATGCTGGGGATGCGTTGGGGTCACTATGGCAAATCGAGCAATCAGCTACCTCCATCCCTTCCAAGCACATAACGTATCATGACTATAGTGAATACTTACAGCTTTGTCTTCTTTCGCCCGGGCTTCCCGAGTAATGCACCTGGCTGTCTTCCTCGCTTAGATCCAGGTTTTGGGCCGGGGATCCCTCGAGGTCTCTCTGGCATCTGAGCTAGGTTCAAGTCTGAATTAACTGGCGAGGAACCTTCCCTTCCTGGCGAGACCTGCGCTGTTGGAGGAGACGAATCTTGAGCAGACTTGTCATTTCCAGCGGGTGAATGAGGAAAAGTAGCTAAAACGTCGGGCTTGAGTTTAAGTTTGATGATCTTTGAAGGAGGAATCTTCGGCTTGGGCTTCGGACCAGGCTTCTTGCGCTCCTTAACGGGAGGAGCTGGTGGGGGTGGTGGAGGTGGTGCCGATACAAATCCAGTGCCAGATGAGGATGTAGAACCTGATTCCTGAGGTGAAGGCGAGAGCGATGGAAGAGAGGAGCTCATGGTTGAACCCGTAGAGGTAGGCATGTCGAGCGATAGTAGAGAAAAATCTAGGCTTCCGTGTAAGTCGAAAGCGTAAGGTGTTTTAATAGCAAAATGAGAGGTCTCAAAATTCAAATCTTCAATACCGCTTCCTGCTATCGCGGCTTCGTCGTCTTAGGGAGAGTGGTGTGCTTACTTTTGATTTAAGAGAGCTGAGGCGAGGAAAGGCCGGGCGGGTCCACCTCGTTTGGGAAATGTGAACAACCGTAATGACGATCGTCGGAGAAGAGTAGCAGAAACGAGATTAGGAAACACGATGGTGATAATTGTGGTGATGATTGTGGCGATGGGAGTGTTGTGTCGAGAAATGGAAAGGAGTGTTTGGGGGTGGGAAAGGGGAAGGCAGAAGAAAAAATGGAGTGGGAAGGGCAATGCATTTTATTATTGTGCTTGTTACTTTAGTGGTGGTAGCCGTGAGCACTGGAACTCTCTAGGGGTAGGGCCGAAGTCGGTTGGGGTCTTTGGGTGTGGTGCGGCGGAAGGCTGGGTGGAGTGAAGGTTTCCGTTGTTGCTGAGCAAAAAGTCTCAGCCGGAGCACGAAGGGAAGATTTGAGAACGAGGAAAGCAACAGAGCAACAACACCAGGGAGTAACCTCTTGGAGAAAAAAACTCCTATCATACTCCAGAAACGATGAAAGAGCAACACACACAAACACACAAACACACACACACCCTCTCTCTCCCCATCATCCATCCATGATCCATTGTATTAGCTGTCCATCGTGCTCGTGGGGTATCGGTGCAGTGCAATATCCGTTGTTCATCAATTCAACCTGCTCCACCCCCCTCTTTCCCATGTTTTTCTTCTCTGTGATCCTCCCTTAATACTCGAGCACCATTCTGTTTCTTCCTCCCTTCCTTCCTTCATCTCTTCTGCAGCCAATGCCTTACTTGTACATATGAAAGCTTACATATCTTACAGAATCTATTTAAACCAAAAGCTTCGAGAGGCTTTTACCGCAAACGAGGCAACTTTGACCTAAACCTCACATACCATGGCCAGTGTAATATCGCATAAATACAAACATCCGCAGTAGGCAGTAAATGCTTTACCGTGCCCGGAGAGAACTGAATTGATCTAGCTTGTGCTATGTATGGTATTGCAATTATCATCATCGTAATCATAATCACGATCATGATCTCGTCAGGTTCATTGAAACATTCCCTGTAACTGTGCTGTAATATACTGTACGAGTACAGGTACCTCGTACACATGTCTGCATAAACGCCCATACTTCCTTATCCCTCGCTCTTTGATGCGTGTTGCTGGTTTGTCGTGTTTCTCGTGATCCTGCCTTCCACCATAATATCCACATCCGCATCCACCATCCACCATCCACCATCTCGTTTGTTTGTTCCTGGTTATGCCTTCCTCCCCATACCCATTCTAACTGCACCACTATCGCCAGATATCCATCCCCTCGTCCCACTCATCTTACCCGTAAATATATTTCAGCTGTATGCAGCTTGCTTTACAATAGCGTAGCATCCTCTCTTCTTTCTCTCTCTCTCCGCTTGGTGAAAATTGGCCTTTGTCCTGAATGTTCACCCGTCACCCGAGAATGGAAGAAAATAAAATAAAATGAAAAAATAAGCAACAAATCCTTGTGTCGTGGGTCCTTCCATCCAGCCGATACAAGTACCGACAAGAAGGCAAAAAATAAAAAAGGTCAAGTGTGCAACTCGACTGACTTCCTGAAGCTGGTTTGGCCTACCGTATCCTCATTTTATTTCATTTTTCCTTGGTAGCCGCCTCCCTTCTAGCCTGCGCTCTTTTTTTTTCCCGTTTTTCATTTTTCCTTTTCCCTTCCCACCACTATTCTCACCCCTCGCCTGTTCGGAATACATAAGACACAGGAGGAGATTCTCGATCCAGCTCTCCCATTTTTTCCACTACATCGCCTGGTGTTTCATGGGGCTAAGCAGGAGGGATTTTCATTCTTGAATGCAATGTACGGTATGATGCGTGTGTCTGGCAAGCTAATTGGGCTCCAAGTACTCGAGTATTTCCTCTTCTTCCTTCCCCCATCCCGGCAGTCATCCACAGCACGGAAATAACAGAAGTCGACTAATCCATCCATTAATCCCATCTAAAACCTTGACTGAGGAGCGTAACAGCCAATGCCTTCCATTTTTTCCGTCTGCAGTCTGGCAAAAAAGGAGTGGTGTATATTAGTGTTTGCAGTATGCCCCGAGGACTGTGGAGGAAAGCGAGGATACGGAGAGGGTTAGAATGTCCAAGAGACGGAACGGGTGAGCGCTGAACTGGCTCACAAGAGATCCGGAGGAGCAGAGTTGCATTGGGTGTCTGTGTCGCAAGTAGGTACCGTACAGATTTTAATATCGATCGCAGGGCAAGCGCGATGTGGCACGAATGACCGAGAGAAGATTAGAATTCTGGTTAAAAAGCGCCACTGCGTTCTTTTGTTTCCTCAGCCGTCCGCTGACAGCGTCACGACTCAACTTTCAAAAATGAAATTTGTGGGGAAGCAGTGGGAAGTAGGTATGAAGATTGATGACGGACGCCTTGGGATTAGCTAATGTGTTACTAATAATAGGGCCAAGAGAGCTCTTTGACCTTAAACAGATCTTGTCAAAGATTAACTTATCAGATTGCGGCGCCACATGGTGGCGGCGCAAGGCACAAATGCAGCGCAAGCGCCATGCAGGAGTTAAGCCCCAATCCCGACCCTGCTGCTTGTCCTTGTCCTGGTGGGATTTCAGTTTCCCCTCACCTCTTCCCGATTGAGTGCCACTGATACTGGGGTCTTTTTGGCATCTTAGGCCGAATTCCCCATTTATTCAGATCTAATACATCATTAGTTTCTGCGTCTAGAACATATCGTAGGAGAGGATAATATGAGAGGTTCTGTGTTCCCCGAGCGGGGGGATTTGAAGATGTTGTGAGCAGGTGATAGGGCTCTCGCTATATTAGACAGATACGAGGCAAAGACCTGCCCATCGGCGCCATGCCTTGAGAGTCCTCTTGCGTGTAAGTTACCTCATATAATCGGCGTCTGTGATATCTTGTAGGATAGAATGGTACCATGATAGAAGAAGAAAAGAAACAGGTCAATCACAAGGGCGATGTGTGTATGTATGGTACTGGGGCCGAAAAAGTCTGCGCCTGAAACTTCACCAGCGCCGACAAAGCTTGTCAACAGCTTGTCATAATATCTCCAGAGTGAGAGCAAGTGAGAGCACAACGGTATTTTTTGCCGTTACGTTTTCTCTTTCTCATCCAGTAACTCTACAGCCTCTTGTCTCATCCAACTAAATTTCCCCCTATTCTCTCCTCCTCCCTTACTCTCCCCCCTCCCCACGGCTTCTACTTTCACATTCACCGTTCTTTTTTTTTTTTTTTTTGTCTGTAGTCTTTAGGACGAAAGA
>Ga0307507_10007899_pt1 | contig 15063 bp, 19 predicted proteins | sample 7_EM_MG_FD_207223 | JGI IMG/M metagenome (GOLD analysis project Ga0307507, IMG submission 207223) | Populus trichocarpa ectomycorrhiza microbial communities from riparian zone in the Pacific Northwest, United States - 7_EM | ecosystem: Host-associated > Plants > Roots > Unclassified | place... | reverse complement strand
CCGAACGCGGCGACCTGCCGGGCGAACACGACGTCGAACCCGATGTCGTTGGAGAGCGCGGTCACCACCGCGATGTCGTTCGTCAGCCCGAAAGCGGGCAGGGGACGGGCTTCGCCGGCCGGGCTGAGGAACAGGCTGGCGAGATCCTGGGCGTCCGTGGAACTCCCGCCGTTGCCGAACGCGAGCAGGCGTCCGCCGCGTGCAAATGCCCGCGCAAGCTCCTGTGCGCAGCCGAAAAGGCGTTCCCGGTCCGTCTTCAGCACACTGCGGCGCAGTGCGACGATCTCGTGCACTTTGTTCACAGTGGACTGACGGACCTGGGTGAGGACGGCCTCGAGGTCAGTGGTACCCGAGTAGAGGAACGGGTACAGCTGTTCGAGTCCGCCGGTGTCCATGGGCGAGTGTTCCCGCGTCATGGGTTTCCGCTCCCGTGGCTAGGAATTCTCCAGGCGTGCGATGGCTTCTCCGGCGTGGACCAGGATTCGGTCGCCGACGCCGGCCGTAACCAGTGCCACGCTCACCTCTTCCCGGCCCGAGCCGGTGTCCACGACTGCGAACCCGAGGTCCAGGAGTTCGATGACGGTCACCTCGACCGCGGTGTCCGAGCACGTGATGCACACCCCGTCGTGACAGACGGGGCTCGTCGCTCTGTCCGCGTCACCCGCCATCACGACGCCACCTCCGGCGCCAGGAGACCGGGTTGCTCGAAGAACACGTGCACCAGTTCCCACAGCACGTGGTAAGTGGTCACGTGGATCTCCTTCACTATGCGGGGATCGGCGGATCGCGCGATCAGGACGTGGTCGAGCCCGGGGACGCGGGCCAGCGCGCCGCCGTCCCCGCCGGTCAGCGCGACGGTGAGCATGCCGAGGTCGCGCGCCGCGATCAGGCCGCGGGCGACGTTCGCACACTCGCCGTCGGTGGAGATTCCCAGTGCGATGTCGGCGGGTTCGGCGAGGATGCGGATCTGGTGGGCGAAGATCTCCTCGAGCCCGGCGCGGCTGGCCACCCCGGTCACCGTGGCGACGTCGGCGGTGAGCGACACCGCGGGCAGCGCGCGCTTGCCGACGATCACCGGGTGCACGAACTCGACCGCCACATGCTGGGCGTCGGTGCTGGGACCGCCGTTGCCGAAGACGACGAGCTTGCCGCCGCGGTGGAACCGCAGGGCCATCCCGTGACAGGCGTCCGCCACCGCCCCGGCCTGGTCCGCCAGTTCGAGCACAGGGCCCTCACGGCGGTCGAACAGGGCGTCGACGGTGTCCAGGCGATTCGGAAACCACGACATCGCGGTGCTTCCTCCGCTGGGTGCTCGGTGGTGGGAGCAGTCGTACAACCCTAGATCTGTGGCCTGGATCACACAACAGAGCGATCAGGGGTAATGATCCGTCCGTGACGTTCCTTGGTGAGGTTGTTCCGCCGGACAGTCACCCTGGGTGTGATGAAGGGGCCGTTCATCACAAATTCTGTGATGAACGGCCCCTTCATCACACGTGGTGACCCCGGTGGTCAGAGTGCTGGCGTTCGCCCTGTACCTGCTCGGCCCTGGCCAGCCACACCTCGGCCTCGTTGCCCGCGCCGCGGGCCCGCAGCATCCGGGCCAGGCTGAGCATGCCCTGGACGTCGCCGGTCTCGGCGGCGGTCCGGAACCACTGCTCGGCCTGCGCGAGCTCCTCGCGGTGCTCGGCGAGGTGGCCGAGGTTGGTCAGCGCGGGCACGCTGCCGTGCTCGGCGGCCTTGCGGTACCAAGCCGCGGCCTCGCCCTCGTCGCCGCGGTTGCGCGCGAGCACGCCGAGGTTGGTCATCGCGGCCGGGTCGCCGGACTCGGCGGCGTCGAGGTACCAGGTTTCGGCCTCCTCGAGGTCGCCGCGACGGTGCAGCAGCAGCCCGAGTCGGACGGTCGCCTCGACGTTGCCGGCCAGCGCGCCCTGGCGGAACCACGACTCGGCGTCGCTCGGCCGTCCGAGGCGTTCGGCTTGACGGCCCAGCTGGCAGGTCGCCGTCAAATCGCCCGCCGCGGCCGCGGCGCGCCACCACCGGGCGGCTTCGGCCGCCTGGCCGCGGTCGCGCAGCAGCACGCCCAGATCGACCATGGCGCTGGTTTCGCCCCCGTCGGCGGCCTCGCGCAGCCATGGCTGGGCGGCCTCGGGACGTCCGCGTTCGGCGAGTAGATGCCCGAGGGCGGCCACGGACGGCAGGTCGCCGGTCTTCGCCGCCTCGGTGAGCCAGTGCTCGGCGTCGTCGTGCTTGCCCCGGCGCTCGTACGAATGGCCGAGGTTGCGCATGCCGTGGGGGTCACCGGCCAGCGCCGCCTCGTGGTACCAGCGCTCGGCCTCGTCGTGAGCCCCGCGCTCGGACAGGAGGTTCGCCAGCGCCGTCATCGAGACACGGTCACCGCCCGCCGCGGCCTTGCGATACCAAGCCTCGGCCTCGGCGAATTCCCCGCGTTCGCGCAGCGTGGCGGCCATGCGCGCCATCGCGATGACGTGCCCACGCTCCGCGGCTTTGCGCTGCAGGTAATCGTCGACCCGGTTGTTCCACTTGCTCAGCCGACCTGACATCGGCCCGCTCCCTCCGGCTGGTCCTGTTCCGGTAGTCGCAGCTGGAGCGTCCGATGTGACATCCAGGCCATGGGTGGGCCGGATCACATCCGCGCCAAGTCGTCGTGTCGGCGCGGTATCCCCGCCCGGCACTGGGCGAGACTACGCCGCGCCCGTCCCCAGCGAGAGGAGAATCTGGTGGCTGCTCGCAGCTTTCAGCTGTCCGTGACGCAGCGAATCCTGCTGGTAGTCGCCGTGCTCGCGGTGGCCCTGTTCGGCTACTGGGTAGCCGGGCGCGGGGCGGGTGCGGCTTCGCCCGAGACGTCGGCCCCGCCGGCCGGCGCGGCTGACGCACAGCAACAACTCGGTGAGCTGAAGATCGCGCCGAGGACGTCCATGGACGGGTACTCGCGCGAGAAGTTCCCGCACTGGGCCAGTCAGGGTAATAGCTGCGACACCCGGGAAGTCGTGCTCAAGCGGGACGGCAAGGACGTCAAGACCGGCAAGGACTGCAATCCGACGTCCGGCAGCTGGACCAGCATCTACGACGGCGACACCTGGACGAAGCCGACCGACGTCGACATCGACCACATGGTCCCGCTCGGGCAGGCGTGGGCGAGCGGCGCGAAGTCGTGGACGACCGAGAAGCGCGGGCAGTTCGCGAACGACCTGACCCGGCCGCAGCTGTTCGCGGTGACCGACAACGTCAACCAGCAGAAGAGCGACAAGGCGCCGGACCAGTGGAAACCGCCGCTCGTCGCGTTCTGGTGCACCTACGCGACCGACTGGATCGTGGTGAAGCACTACTACGGCCTGACGATCACCGAAGCCGAGAAGACGGCGTTGACGGACATGTTGCGCCGCTGCTGAGGTGGGGTCATAGACAACACAGCAGCGCGAAGCGCTTCCGTTGAGGGTGGTGGTGGGGGCATGGATGGAACCTTCGCGTTGATCCACGGTGGCGGCAGCAGTGGCTGGGACTGGCACCTGGTCGAGCCGGAGCTGCGGGCGCTCGGCCACGACGTCGTCGCGCCGGACCTGCCGATCGACGATCCCGCGGCGGGGCTCGCCGAGTTCGCCGATTCCGTGGTGGCCGCCATTGGGCACCGGTGCGACATCGTCGTGGTGGGGTACTCCTACGGCGGGTTCACCGCGCCGCTCGTGGCCGAAAAGGTGTCCGCGCGGCTGCTGGTGTTCCTGGCCGGGATGATCCCGGCGCCGGGGGAGTCGCCGGGACAGTGGTGGGGGAACGCCGGTTTCGTGGCTCCCGAAGGGCTGAGCGAGCTGGAGACGTACTACGGCGGCGCCACTTCGCCGGTGATCGAAGAGGCGTTCACGCGCAGCCGCGAACAGGTCAGCCGGGAGTGGGACGAACCCTGGCCGCTGGCCGCGCTGCCGGACGTCCCGACGCGTGTGCTGCTCTGCCGGGACGACCGGTTCTTCACGCCTTCGCTGCAGAAGCGGGTCGCGCGCGAGCGTCTCGGGATTGAGCCGGACGAGATCGACGGCCCGCACGGGATCTCGTTGACGCACCCGGCCGAGCTGGCCGCGCGCCTGGCGAGCTACGTCGGCTAAGGACTCGTGAGTGTTGCCGCCGGTTCTAACTGGCGTTGCCACTCACGACCGCCGGGTCACCTCCTGAACCGCAGGCTGGCCACGCAGGTTTGCCCACCCCTGCGGGCTGCCGGACCATGCACCGCCCCACCTATCCCACGCGCAACCGTCGTGAGTGGCTAGAGGTGTTCTAACACTCCTAAACACTCACGACCCCACCGCGAGCCACCCCACCCGTCCCCACAGTCACACCTGCCCCACAGCCCCGCCGACACACGTCATGAAGGGGACTTTCCTCTCACCTCACGGGAGGAAAGTCCCCACCCGCTCACCCCGCCAGGAATGGCGAAGGTGGCGTGGCTGATGTCCCGAACGACGCGTTCGGGACGCCCAGTGTCCCGAACGCGTCGTTCGGGGCATGGGCACCCGCTCAGGCGGGGTGTCGCGGCGGGGTCAGGCGAGGGGCGCCTTGGTTGCACGGGACGCAAGCAAAGTCCCCCTCACCTTCGCTCTAACCGGCCGCAACACTCACGAGTCCTTTCGGCCTAACGGAACCACCCGGGCGCGAACAGTCACCTAATTGCCGGGACAATAAAGGTCTAGACCTATTGACCGAATGGTTCAGGCCATTTACCGTTTTGTGCAGCGGTGATTTTCCGCACCTCACCGCGCGGTCTTCCCTCCTCACCGGTCCCCGCCCATGGAGGTTCCTCCCGCATGTCCACATCCCGGTTGACCCGCGCCTTCGGGCTCGCCGTCCTCGCTGTCGGCGGCCTGCTCGCGGTGCCCGCGCTCCCCGCGTCGGCGGCGGCTTTGCCCGCGTGCCAGCACTTCTACACCGGCACCATCCCCGACCGCCCGGTCACCGGCGGCCACGGGCCCGGCAGTCTCGTCGGCGCGGTGAGCGTCAGCAACCGGCTGCCCGCGCCCGGGTCCGTCAGCGGCGGCCTGACCAGCGACGGCAAGGTGAGCTTCACCTTCGCCCGCGTCTCCGGGGCGAAGGCCTACCGCGCCTTCAAGAACGGCCAGGCGCTGCAGTGGATCAGCGACTGGGGCCAGCCGACCCTGACCGTCACCGACGCGAGCCCCTGCCAGGGTGCGCACTACCAGCTCTACGCGATGACGGCCGAGGACACGTCGGCCGCCTCGATCGGGCAGATTTCGACGTCCTACCGGCTCAACGGCTCGAACCAGCTGGCCGCGTACCGGCTGCCGGTGGGCACCACCCTGAACTACCGCGTGACGTCCTACAACGACGCCGGCCAGACCGCGCTCGGCTACAACGCCGGCCCCGGGTTCTGCGCAGTCGACGCCCGCAACATCCCGTGGGGCACCAGGTTCTCCGTCCCGGGCTACGGCCACTGCTACGCCGCCGACATCGGGAGCTGGATCAAGGACGACATCGTCGACGTCTGGCTGCCCGGTACGCAGGCCGACAACTGGGGCATCCAGCGGCTCACCCTGACCGTCGAATAGCGGAGGACTCGCGATGAGATCGACCAAGTTCGCCGTGGCGGCGCTGGTCGCCGCGGCGCTGCCGGTGGCCACGCTGCTCGTGGTCTCGCCGGCGACCGCGGCCACCGCGGCTTCGGCGGCGTTCAGCACCGACTCGAACTGGGGCTCCGGCTACCAGGGCAAGTACACGATCACGGCAGGCACGTCCGCGCTGACGAGCTGGACGGTCGAGTTCGACCTGCCCGCGGGCTCGGCGCTCGGGTCCTTCTGGGACGCCCTCGACACACCCAGCGGCCAGCACCACTCGTTCGCCAACCGGAACTACAACGGCACTGTCGCGGCCGGTGCCTCGACGTCGTTCGGGTTCCTGGTGAGCGGGTCCGGGATGCCGGCGAACTGCAAGCTGAACGGGCAGCCCTGCGGTGGCGGCACGACCCCGACCACCACGCCGACCACCCCGACGACACCCACGACGCCGACCACCACCCCGCCGGGCGGCGGCAGCGCGAAGGTGTCGCCGTACATCGACATCACGATGTCGTCGCCGTCGCTGGTCTCGGTGGCGAACGCGACCGGCCAGAAGAACTTCAACCTGGCCTTCGCGCTGGGCAGCAGCCTCGGCTGCGACCCGCAGTGGGGCGGCACGATCGCCATCAACGACTCGCGGATCGTCAACGACGTCAACGCGCTGCGTGGCATGGGCGGCTCGGTGACGGTGGCGACGGGCGGCGCCCAGGGGCCGTACCTGGAGAGCGTCTGCGGCTCGGTCGATTCGCTGTACAACGCCTACGTCAAGGTGCTGGACACGGTCGGGTCGAACAGCCTGGACGTGGACGTCGAGGCGACCATCCCGACCACGACGGTGAACCAGGCGCTGCTGCGGCTGCAGCAGAACCGCGGCACGAAGATCAGCTACACCATGCGGATCCAGGGCCAGGACTTCGGCATGGACCCGTTCTCGGTGTCGATCCTGCAGGACGCGGCCTCCCGCGGCCTGAACGTCGTGGTCAACCCGATGCTGATGGACTTCGGGTTCTCCGGCTCGTGGGGCAGCGCGATGGTGTCGGCGGCGAACGCGACGCTGGGCCAGATGAAGACGATCTGGCCGTCGAAGTCCGACGCGCAGATCAAGGCCCTGCTGGGCCTGACGCCGATGATCGGCCGCAACGACACGGGCCAGATCACCGACCAGGCGGCAGCCCGTCAGCTGCTGACGTTCGCGCAGCAGAACCACGTGGCGAGCATCGGCTTCTGGTCGGTCGGCCGGGACAACGGCGGCTGCGCGGGCGGCGGGGTCTCGCCGACGTGCTCGAGCATCTCGCAGTCGCTCTACGAGTTCACGAACATCTTCAAGGCGTACAGCGGATAGCTTTCCTCCCGCCGAAAGGCCGTGCAGGCCCTCTCACCGTCCCTCAGCCCCGGTGAGGGGGCCTGCACGGTTCTGAAGGACGCCTTCAGTGGATCCAATGCAGTGAAGGACGCCTTCAGTGCATTGAGCGCACTGAAGGCGTCCTTCAGCTCACCAGCGGTCGAGGTGCAGGACCTCCTCCAACGGCTGCCGCGCGGCCGGCTTGAACGTGTCGCCGGTGTAGAACGCCGTCGGGATCAACGCGGCCTGGTGGACGTTTGGCGGCAGGCCGAGGACCTCGGCAGCTTCCTTCTCGTACTTCAGGTGCAGCGTCGTCCACGCCGTTCCGAGCGTGACCGAGCGCGCCGCCAGCATGTAGCTCCACGCCGCGGGCAGCAGCGAAGCCCACATCCCGGCCTGGTTGCCCTCGGGCAGGTCCGCGCCCGGCGTCTCCAGGCACGGCACGACCAGCACCGGCACGTCACCCATGCGGTCGGCGAGGTACTCGACGCTGTTGCCGACCCGCTGCTGCACCGGCGCGCGCTCCGGGTCGTCGGCGAAGAGCTTTCCCGCCGCGTTCGACGAGGCCAGGTACTCGTGGCACGCCCGCTGGTAGATCTTCCCGAGCGCAGCGCGCTGACCGGGGTCGGTGATCACCAGCCACTGCCACCTCTGCGTGTTCGACCCGCTCGGCGCCTGCAGCGCGACGTCCAGGCAGTGTTTCACGAGGTCGAGGGGGACGGGCCGCTCGAGGTCGAGCCGCTTCCGGACGGTCCTGGTGGTGGTCAGGAGCTCTTCGGGCGTCATCATCGGCACATCATGCCGCGCTCACCAGCGATCGTGCACCAGCGGACGAATGAGCTCGTCGTAGGTTTCGCGGACCCCGGCCAGTGCCTCGGCCGACAGTGGGGGCAGGGCCGCGGCGGCGGTGTTACCCCGAGCCTGCTCGGCGTTGCGAGCGCCCGGGATGACCACGCTCAGGCCTGGCTGGTCGAGGATCCAGCGCAGCGCGAACTGCGCCAGCGTCTGCCCCTCCGGAACGAGCCCGCGCAGCCGCTCGACGGCCTGCAGCCCGACGTCGTACGGGACGCCCGAGAAGGTCTCGCCGACGTCGAACGCTTCGCCGTGGCGGTTGTAGTTGCGGTGGTCGTCGGCACCGAACGTGGTGCTCGCCGTGTAGCGCCCGGAGAGCAGCCCCGAGGCCAGCGGCACCCGCGCGATGATCCCGGCGCCGGCTTCGGCGGCGACCGGCAGCACGCGCTCCAGGGGCTTCAGCCGGAGGCAGTTCAGGATGATCTGCACCGAGGCGACGTTCGGCCGGGCCAGCGCGATCAGCGCTTCCTCGCACGTCTCGACGCTGACGCCGTAGGCCTTCAGCCTGCCCTCTTCGACGAGCTCGTCGAGCGCGTCGAAGACGGCGTCGGCCGAGTAGACCGGCGTCGGCGGGCAGTGCAGCTGGACCAGGTCCAGGGTGTCCATCCCGAGGTTGCGCCGCGACCGGTCGTTCCAGGCACGGAAGTTCTCGGCAACGTAGTTCTCCGGTAGCTGCTCCAGCCGGCGGCCCATCTTGGTCGCGACGAACACGGCGTCCGCGCCCCGCTCGGCGCGGAACCGCCCCACCAGCCGTTCGCTGCGGCCGTCTCCGTACACGTCAGCGGTGTCGTAGAACGTCACGCCCGCGTCGGCCGCCGCGTGCAGCACGCCCAAAGCGTCGTTTTCGTCGATGTCGCCCCAGTCTGCGCCCAGCTGCCAGCAGCCGAGGCCGACCGCGGACACCTCGCGACCGAGGCGGGTGATCTTCCGGCTCTCCATGAGCCGATCCAAGCACGACGGTTCAGCCCGCGAGCACGAACGTCGCCCAGACGTACTTCCCGCCGTCGTAGCGCCGGAAGCCCCAGTCCTCGGCCAGCGCGCGGACGAGCTGGAGGCCCCGGCTGCGCGCCCGGGCCGGCGCGGGGATGCGCAGCTCCGGAAGCGTCGTGCCGGTGTCGAAGACGCGCAGGGTGAGCCGGCCTTCGGCGTAGTCCAGCTCGAGCCGTTCGGGCCGCTCGCCGTGTTCGACGGCGTTGGTGACCAGCTCCGAGGTCGCGAGCAGCACGTCGTCCAGCGCCGTGTAGCCACGGCGCAGCAGCGTGTCCCGCACGGCGTGGCGTGCGATGGCCGGGGCGGTGACGTCCGCAGGGAGGAGCACGGTAACCGTCGTGGCGGCTGCGGTGTGCTCCGGCAGCTTCGACGTCGTCATCGGGTCCCCCTCCCAGTGAAAGTCGGTACGTTCCGCGAAGTACCCAACCGGGTGAGCGGCTAATCAGGTGCCTTCGGCGAGCTCGGATTCGTCCAGACCGGAACGGAGCTTCTTGAGTGTCGCGGCGAGTAGCCGGGAAACCTGCATCTGGGAGACGCCCACGCGGCGCGCGATGTCCGACTGGCTCATCCCCGACCCGAACCGCAGCGCGACGATCTTGCGCTCGCGCTCGGAGAGGCTGTCCAGCATCGGACGCAACGCCTCGCGCAGCTCGGCCTGGCCGAGCTCGGCGTCCGGCGCGCCGAAGCGGGTGTGCGCAGCGTTCTCCAGCAGGTGGTCCAGCGACGCCCCATAACGTCCTTGACCAGCGCGAAGTCCCTCGTAGACGTCCTCGATCGGCACGCCAAGCCGGCCGGCGATCTCACTCGGGCGAGGCGCCCGCGAAAGCTGCACCGTGAGTTCCTCGCGGGCCGCGGAGATGTTCGCGTTCAGCTCCTTGAGCCGCCGCGGCACCCGCACCGACCAGCTGTTGTCGCGGAAGTGGTGCCGGAGCTCCCCCGAAATGGTGGGCACCGCGAACGCCAGGAAATCGGTGCCCTGGGCCGGGTCGAACCGGTCCACCGCGTGGATCAGCCCGACGGTGGCGATCTGGACCAGGTCCTCCATCGCCTCGTCGCGGTTGCGGAACTTGCGCGCGAGGTTGCGCGCCAGCTCGAGGTGCGTGCGCACCAGTGTGTCGCGGATGCGCTCCTTGGCCGGGTCGCCCGCGGCCAGCTCGGCCATCTCGGCGAACAGCGACCCGGTATCGGGCTCGTCGTCCCCGGAGGCCCCGGAGGGGTTCGTCACGAGCCGGCCGCCTCACTCTCCCGGACCAGCTCAACCCGGGACAGGTACCGGCCGTTCTCGGCGGTCACGGTGCGGCGCGCCGACGTGGCCAGTGCGGTCAGCAGCTGCCACGACAGGCCCGACTCGTCGCCGTGCTCGGGTGAGTCCGACCACACCTCGACCGACACCTCGATCCGGGCCTCGCTCCAGGAGAACACGCAGGTCAGCTTGCCGTCGGAAGCCGAGGGGAGCAGCAGCGAGCACGCTTCGTCCACCGCCATCCGGAGGTCTTCGACGGCGTCGAGGTCGAAGTCCTGGCGCATCGCGATATCCGCCACGATGGTCCGCAGCGTAGGCACGACGTGCGGGATCGCGGCGGTCCTCACCTCGATCACCTGCGCGCCTTCCGGGACGAGCGGGGCGTTGTCCTCCACGTTTCTTCCTTTCTCGGCTCGCGCTCGGAATGCCTGGCGGTGTCGTCTTCACGCCCGGTCAGCGAGATGCCCGTGGGGTGAGCAAACCAAACCCGGGTTTGATCCCGAGCACCGGCGGGCATGTAGCCGTCGACACGGGCGATCCTGGGAAAGGCGGGGACGACATGGCGGACGTGAGCCGGCTGCCCGAGGTGGTGGCGGAAGCGTGGGACTGGCAGCTGCGTGGTTCCTGCCGCGGCGCGGACAGCAGCCTGTTCTTCCACACTGACAACGAGCGGGGTTCGGCGCGCGAGAGGCGCGAATCGCGGGCGAAGGCGATCTGCCAGACCTGCCCGGTGCTCGCCCAGTGCCGTAAGCACGCGCTGACCGTACAGGAGCCCTACGGGATCTGGGGTGGGCTCGGCGAGATCGAACGCCGTCAGCTGTTCATGCGCGAGCGCCGGGCCGCTCGCAACACCGTCAGCACCGGATGAAAGGGCTCTGAACAGGCATGATTCGGGTGTGTGTTGCGAGTGGGGGCGAAAGGACGGCGGCCGTGGCGGGCTCGGCTGCATCCTGGGTTAGGGTTGCCCCGGAGTTGCCTTGAACGTGCCACAGCTACCGCTTGAACAAACCAGGCGCGTACCGGCGCAGGAGCAGCGCCTGACGAGGAGAAACTGCATGCCCGCAGCCGACCAGAACGCCACCCCGCCCGGGTTCGGCATCACGCTGGACACCGAAGCGAGCCAGCCTCGGGTGGTGGTCACCGGCGAGCTCGATCTGCTCACCAGCCCGCAGCTGCAGGACGCACTGGCCGGGCTGATCGCCGACAAGCGATCGCAGCGGGTCGTGGCCGACCTCACCGGGGTGACCTTCTTCGATTCCTCCGCCCTCAACGTCGTGCTGCGCGCCCAGCGCCAGGCCGGCGAGCAGGACGTCGAGCTCGAGGTGGTGCCCAGTCCCGCGGTCAGCCGCGTGATCGAGCTCACCGGCGTAGCCGAACACCTGAGCGTGTCGGAGGACCCGCAAGCCTGATCGACCGCTACGGTCCTGCGGACGAATTCGGTTCGCGGACCTGGGGGCGGCACGATGATGGGGCGTACGCATGCCCTGACCGGCTGGTGCGCGGGGCTCGCCATCGCGCCCGCGGTGGGCGCGGGCTCGGTGCACCAAGCGGTGGTCTTCGCGGCCACTACGGCGGGTTTCGCGCTGCTGCCCGATCTCGATCACCCCGGCGCGAGCGCGTCACGTCTGCTGGGCTGGCTGACCGGCCTCATCTCGTGGGTGCTGCGCCGGGTGTCCGCTGCGACGTACGCGCTGACCAAGGGCCCGCGCGACGAGAAGGTCACCGGTAAGCACCGGCATCTTTCGCACACCGTGCTGTTCGCGGCCGGGCTCGGCTTCGCCACTTCCGCCGGCACCGAAGCGGGCGGGCCCTGGGCCGTCGTGGGTGTGGTCGTGTTCGGCCTGCTGCTCGCGCAAGGGGTGCTCGGGGACTGGCTGCTCCTGGTGACCGGCGCGGCCGTGGCGTGGTGGTTCTTCACCGCCCCGCCGGACCACGCGGCGGAGCTGGCGCAGATGACGGGCTGGCTGGGGATCGCGGTCGCGGCGGGCTGCATCACGCACTGCCTCGGCGACGCCCTGACCGAGTCCGGCTGCCCGTTCCTGTTCCCGATCCCGATCGCGGGCGAGACCTGGTACGAGATCCGGCCGCCCCGCCCGCTGCGCTTCCGCACCGGCAAGAAGGTCGAGAACCGGCTGATCTTCCCGGTGTTCGCGCTCGCCGGGGTGCTGCTGGTGCCGGGCGTGTGGACGTACACGACCGACACCGTGCAGCACCTGTTCACCCAGCAGGCGAATCAGAGCGCGACGCCATGAACCGGGCGATCCGCTCCGCCGCCGCGGCGGTGTCGGAATAGTCGCGGGATTCGACGATCTCGCCGTGGCGCACGGTCAGCACCAGCACGTACGACGAGACGAAGACCGAGCCGTCGGCGAGCCATTCGTTGTGCAGGTCGAACTCGGCGACCAGCACCGCCGGATCGGACGTCTCGTGCACGACGACGTTGTCGGCCTTCATCAGCCGCCTGACCGCGCTCGCTGCCTTGAAGCGACTTCGCAGTTCTTCGCGGCCGCGGGTCACCCGAGGCACGCCTGCCGGAGTGAAGGGGAGCTCGACGACGACGTCCTCGGCGTAGCAGTCCGCCAGGTCGTCCCAGCGGTTGTCCACGGACGCCGACAGGAACCGGTCGAACACCGGGCGGGCCCCGGCACCCATCGCCGCGGCTGCTCCCGCGTTCGGGTAGTCGCGATAGGACGTGATCTCGCCGTCGGCGATGGTCAGGACGCCGACCGAGGACGGGAACCGGTACGGCTCGCCCGCTGCGGTGCGGCCTTCGGCGACGAGCTCGACGACCAGTCCGGTGGCCGTTTCGGTGACCTTGACCTGGGTTTTCTCCAGACCGTACGCCCGTCCGCGGGCTCCGGCGGCGGTCAGCGCGGCAAGGATCGCCTCGCGGCCTTCGACGCGGTGCTGGGTGAACGGGAGCTCGTAGACGGCGTCGGCGGCGAAGAGATCGGCGAGTGGCCGGGTGTCGATCGTCTCCATGCCTTGTCGGACGAGACGGGCGATTTCGGACACGGTTCGAGGCATCGGAAATTCTCCTGGAAGGATGGGCGTTGAATCGGAACGGTGCACCCGCTTAGGACGATACGGAACGCACGCTCCGGTTGTCAACGAGGCTCAGGAGGGCTCGATGGAGAAGGCTGTGCTGCGGGCTGACGCGCGGCGGAACCGGGCGCGGGTCCTCGCGGCCGCCGAAGAGGCGTTCGCCGCCGACGGCCTCGCCGTTCCGCTCGACGACATCGCCCGCCTCGCCGGCGTGGGCGCCGGCACGGTGTACCGCCATTTCCCGAGCAAGGAAGCCCTGTTCCAGGCCGTGGTGCTGGAGCGGATCGAGCAGTTCGTCGAGGAGGCCCGGGCGCTGGCGGCGGCGGAGGATCCCGGTGAGGCGTTCTTCGGCTACTTCCAGCGGGTCATCAAGCAGGCCTCGCTGAACCGGGCGATCTGCGAAGCACTGGCCGAGTCGACGGGGCACGCTTTCAAGTCCGATGCCGGTGACGACTTCCGGGTCGCGTTCGCCGCGTTGCTGACCCGTGCGCAGGCTGTGGGGGCGGTCCGCGAAGACATCGACGGGGACGACCTCCGCGCGCTGATCGTGGGGTGTCTCGCCGTCGAGCGGTATTCCCCGGGGAGCCGCCATCTCCTCCAGGTGGTGGTCGACGGGCTACGCGCCGGCGAGGGCGATGTCGCGTAGCTGCGCCCGGCTCGAAGGCTTGTAGCGCCGAGCGCAGCTGAACCTTCGCTTCGCGAGCGCTTCGGCGGTGTCGGTTCGAGCGGCCGCTGCGACTTCACGGTGTCCCAGCGCACTCAGGTGTTCCGCCGCGAAGTCGTACTCGCCGCGCGACAGATGCAGCGTGCCGAGCGCCCATTTCGCCTCGGCCTCGGCTGCCACGTTGTGCAGGCCGGGCGCGTGCCGGAGGACGAAGTCCGCGTGGCGCAAGCATTCCGAGGCGTCTCCGGTCAGCGCCGCATGCCGGGCCAAGCAGGCGTGGGCGTCCAGCGAGGTCGTCCGCTGCCCGGTCTCGGAGGCCGCGAGGATGGCTTCCTCGGCGTGCGCCTTGGCGTCGTCCCATCGGCCGAGCCGCGCAACCGATCGGCGGCGACCATTCCCCGAACTCGCGCGCGGCCTCGGGGAATGGTCCGCGCCGGCTGATCGCCATCGACACGAGCCAGCGATGCGCGTGGTGCTCGGTGAGCGTGTCCGGTACCGCGTCGAGCACCTGCCACGGATCCGGGACCTGTTCCCCGGCAACGGCTTTCAGAAGCCACCCCGCAAGCCGGTGGTACCCCGGGTCGCAGTCGAGCGTGCCGATGCGACGGGCGAGCGCGGCGACGTCCTCCGGCCGGTCGAGGTGATGCGCCGCGTCGATCGCGAGGAACAGCAGCCGTGCCGCCTGGTCCTGATCAGCCATCGTGTTCGCCGCGCGGGTCAGGTTTTCCAGTGCGGCGGCCTGGTCCCCGCTGTAGAGCTCGACCAGCCTGCCCAGCCACGGCCGCGCGATCGGCTCGCTGACGGTGGCCGTCATCGTATCCAGAAGCCTGGTGGCGAGCTCGGGGTCGCCGGTCTTCCAGGCGGCGTGCGCCGCGGTCGCGAGCCGGCGTGCCCTGGCCTCCTCGGTTTCGCTCAGCCGGGCCGCTCGGCGGAGCACGGACACCGTCGCCGCCATCCCGCCGCGCTTCGCCGCTTCCTCGGCCGGCTCGTCCAGTGTCAGGGCAAGGGTTTCGTCCGGCGTGAGCGGTTCGCTCTCGAGCCCGTCGAGCGTCTGTGCCTCGTCGACGATCACGAGTACCGGCCGCTTCGCCGTCCACCGCAGTGTTTCGAGAACGGCGGTGTGGCTGCCGGGGTCGTTGACTTCGCAGCGCATCACGATCGTGTCCGCCATGACGCCGACGGTAGGACGTCCACTCTGAGGCCCTGCTCAGCTCGGGAGATCCCGCATCCGGCGCAAGGGCGAAAAGACCAAGACCACCGCCGCCGCGAGCACGCCCGCCGCTGCCACGTGCATGGTCGGCCTCATCCCGATCGTGCCGGCGAGGATCCCGCCGAGTGCGCTGCCGATCGG
>Ga0307507_10007898_pt1 | contig 15063 bp, 7 predicted proteins | sample 7_EM_MG_FD_207223 | JGI IMG/M metagenome (GOLD analysis project Ga0307507, IMG submission 207223) | Populus trichocarpa ectomycorrhiza microbial communities from riparian zone in the Pacific Northwest, United States - 7_EM | ecosystem: Host-associated > Plants > Roots > Unclassified | place... | reverse complement strand
TACTTTTTGACCTCCTTAGGAACCACTGCTGCCGTAACAAACCTACGGACGCGCTAGTATTACACACTGTACTCTACTCCTGTAGAGTTATTAGGGGGCGCCTATTACTCACCCCTTTGCTTTCCATTACTATTTCCTTTACAACCCAGAACTAGTCTAGTATATTTTGGCCAATAAGCCACCAGGTAGCCGCCTTAAGGCCTTTCTGTATTAAGAGCAGTGTATTATAGTTTTCTATGCCAGCTGCTAAGAGCATTACTTCTTAGCCGGTGCATAAGGGGCATAATAGTATTACGTGTTTTGGTGTCTGTCTTAGCCAGCCATATTTGCACCTTAGGCTACCTACTAGGACACCTACCTAGTAAAGCCAATCTTTTAGTCCTATTATTCCTATTCTTAAGAGTGTTGCTATTGTATTTTCTGCCTTTATTAGGCCCTCTTAGAGCCCTTAGGTATTTACCCCCTATGGCGTTACCCATACTACGGCTTAGATTCCCCTTGCCTAAGTCTACCTCTATACCTTTAACTCCTATTTATCTCTCCAGCGTCGGTCTAACCAGTATTATATTGCGGTAGATAGTTTTCTAGTACTCTTTTATGCTCTACTTTGGCTCCTTTCTCTCCCTTACTATTGTCTTTACTAGCCTCTTACACATCTCCCTTCCTCCTCTATATAGGCCTAGGCCCTAGTGCCGCACTATTCTTCTTCTACTTTCTCCACCTGTTTTCCTAATATATCTTCCCTACTTTAGGGTTATTGGTTCCTTCTCCTATAGGGCACCCTAGGGTCCCTCTATAGTTTATTTAGGCGTGTCTTAATATACTTTATAACGTTAGAGTTACGTTCCTTTTACACCCTTTACATTGTATCAGCTTTAATATATAGTTATAGGGGGGGAATATTGGCTTCCTTCTTAAGCAGTGCTATAGCCGTTCGCTTATACCCACCTATTATACTCCTAAGGCAGGCTGTTTGGACCTTTTAGAGTGGTTTAAGGAGTAATTTAGGGGGGCCTTTCTCAGTTTCTCCAGTGGCCCAAATGCTAGATCCATACATTATAGTTGGCCGGACAACTGCTATATATAGTAGGCGTGACCTCTAGAAGCATGGACCCCATATAGAATTGACGATCCTGGATATAGCAATATACTATACTTGGCCCTTACGGGCCGCTTACGCCGCATATACTCTCTACCGGAGCTTACTGTCTACCTACACTCCTAATACCCTTAGGCCTTAAACCGGTTAACCCTCAAAGCCTTAGATATAGATTATATGCTAAAGATCTGCAGATTAGTTATGTTTTCTTATAAAATAAATTAGCTAGTATTTCTCTGGTAAGAATTAGACTCCATATTATCTTGCCTATTCTATATAGGTATTATAGGCTTTCTCTAGTATTCTACAGTTCTCTACGGCTGTTGGCCCATATATAATTAGGTTTATATTATTAACAAAGCCTATCCCCTAGGTCGCCCCTTCCTTAAAGGTATTAAGCAGGTTGCTTACAAAGAAGAGGAAGAGTATAGGCAACAGAGGTAATCCTTATAGTATTCCTGTTATAACTGCGATAGGGGGGCTTTGGTATCTGCTAAAGACTAGTAACATTTCTTTCTAGCCTATAAATCCTTAAACAAACTAAATAATCTATTCTAGGAAGCCCTTTGCCCTAAGGATATATAGGAGACGCTTATAGGGTATATTATTATAGGCGCCGCTAATATCTAGGCTAAGCATTAATACTATAAAGTCCTTTCGCATAGCCTATGCAGTTTTAATGGTAGCAGCGAGTAGTGTAAGTGCTAATAGCGTTAAGCAATTCTTTCTTGCCCCTATTTAGCTTTGTGGTAGTAGGGTGTGTTCCTCTACCATATCTGCTATATGGTCCGCTATAACCTTTTCTAAGATCTTGCTTAGGGTGTTTTCTAAGGCAATAAGGCGGTAGCTTTCTGGGATTAAATAGTCTGCTTTGCCTTCTTTTCGTAAGACAACCGTCGTTATAGATCTTCCAAGTCGCGGGTAGTAGCCTATTGCAAAGCATGCTCTGGCTACGTCTGCAAGCCAAGGTGCTATAAGTGGTCTATAGGTCTTTAGGGCTTCGTTTAGGATCCCATCTAGTCCTAGTACTATATTGTTTAAGAGGCGGCTAATAGTTCTGGCCATTTCTTTAGTTGTTATGTCGCTGTCAACCCTTAGGCGAGTCACCGGTGTTTTACTAGTAATATCGCTAAGGTCTGCTAGAGCCGGTTAAGGGAAAAATCTTTCTATAAGGATCTTTGCCTTCTTATCATTGTTGCTTGTGGCCTATAGTTCGCCTACTCTTCGTAGGGGTGGTAGGTGTAGATCTTCTACTAGGCGACCCGCCTTTTTCTTTACCCATTTCGCTATGGTCTAAAGGCCCTTGTTATAGGGCAGGTAGTTATATATTAGCTATAATATAGTAGAGTTCAATATGCCTGCTTATCTAGGCCTCTACCCTAGTTTTCAGTAGCTTATTCCTACCTTTGGGCGTCACTACCTCTATAGTCAAGGCCGGGCCAGAACCTCTCCCGCCTAAGTAACTCCTGTTTACTCCTTAAGTATATCTCACCGGCGTACCGCCCTAGAGGCGAACGGTTCTATCTATTGATATACCGACACGCGCATCTGTTCTCTCGAGCTACGTAGCAGTCTCTCTAGCTAGGGTATGATCCTGCCTACCTACTAGGTGCACTAAGGGTTAGAGCCCAGCTAAGGGGTAAGGTCCTTAGAGCCAGCAGTAGCTGCTATATACTACGCCCCATAGGAGGCTAGTAGTAGTATAGGGGCGCAACACCCTATACTACTGCCAGTTCCCGTTTTGCGTTGCCTATAGGAGTTTTCTTATGACAGGCCGACCATGTCTTGTAGGAGGGGGCCATAGAGATAGGTCCCGTGCTAGGCAACCTACTTCCCCCTCTCCTACTAACCAAGCTTGTGTCCCCCCTTCCTATAAGCTGGCCTGTGTCTCTAACTGTTGAGTCCTCGTCCAACTGGCCTATGTTTCCCCTGTAGCCTCCCCCATATATATGCATTAGGTTGCGTGCACTACGCCTATTAAGACCCTCCTATAAGTCGCCTTATATATATACGCATTAGGTTGCGTGCACTATGCCTATTAAGACCCTCCTATAAGTCGCCTGTAAGTTAACTGTAGGTTAACTATAAGTCGACTGAGTTGAACGCTATAGGGCCGTCAAAGCTGGCCTATGTTTCCGCTGCCTAGAGCTTTGCCTGTGTTTCCACCTCATTAAGCCGTCTGGTCGCCGTCGCGTCGCCGTCGCGTCGCTATTATGTCGCTGTCGCTGTCAACCAGGTCGCGCGCACTATGCCTATTAAGACCCTCTTCTAAGTCACCTGGGTGTACCGGATACTAGATAGGCCCTTAGAGGGGTCTTAACGAGTTCTCTAGGCAGGGCCTTAATAAGTTCTTCGCGGTGGCCTTAGGGCCTTAATAAGTTTCGTATAAGGTGCCTGCGACACGTTAACCTTAACAAGTTCTTATAAAAAGAGGATCCCTACGCCCTTATTGCGTTCCCTTTACGATCTCAGAGCTAGTGCAAGCCTAAGGGTGTCCTGTTATACGTCTAGAACGCATCCACGTTGACTAGCTGGATAAGGCCAGTTTTAGGCCTGGCTGTGAACCAGGCAGGTAGTTATATATTCTAGTAGAACTAATAATATAGTAGAGTTTAGTATGCCTGCTTATCTAGGCCTCTACCTTAGTTTTCTAATACAATATCCTAGGCTATAAGCAGTTGGCTACCACCACTAATTATATAGGGGGTTTCACCAGTTCTTTTAGATATCAAGTATCCTTCTAGAGTTGGTACGCTTTTGCACAGCTTAAGAGCCTTCTATAGCCTCTGGTTTCACACCTCTCTTTATTATTTCCGCCGGTATGGGCATAAGCTGCCATTTCTAGGGGTCGCAACTCCCGTCTTATATACCTACTGGCGTAATCCTACGAGGGTGTCGTGGCTGCATCCTACAGTATAGCCTTAGGTATACCTTCTACGGTCAAGGCCCAGCCAAAACCTCTCCCGCCTGAGTAACTCCTATTTGCTCCTTAAGCGTACCTTACCAGTATACTGCCCTAGCGAGCAGTCCTGTCTATTAGTATACTGATACGCGCATCTGTTCTCTCAAGCTATATAGTAGTCTCTCCGGCTAGGACGTAATCCTGCCTGCCTACTAGGTGCACTAGGGGTCAGAGCCTAGTTAAGGGGTAAGGTCCCTAGAGCCAGCAGTGGCTACTACGTACTACGCCCCGCGGGAGGTTCCCGTTTCGCGTTGCCTGTAAGAGTCTCCTTATAACAGGCCGACCGTGTCTTATAGGAGGGGGCTATAGACTAGGTCCCATGCCAGGCGACCTACTCCCCCCTCTCCTACTAACCAAGCTTGTGTCCCCCCTTCCTATAAGCTGGCCTATATCTCTAACTATCAAGTCCTCGTCCGACTGGCCTGTGTTTCCCCTACAGCCTCCCCCATATATATATATTAGGTTGCGTGCACCACGCCTATTGAGACCCTCCTGTAAGTCGCCTTATACATGCGTCAGGTTGCGTGCACCACGCCTATTAAGACCCTCCTGTGAGTCACCTGGTCGACCAGAATACATATGCATTATAAAACTACTATATACAGCAAGTTTGCCTAAACTGCTTGCCCAGTTCCTTGCCACGGTTAACGTAGTAGCTGGTAGACAAAGCCAGCTCCTACCCGTGTGCACCTGATTTGCTCCATAAGCCTATCCCTACAGCCTGCCCCTGCCTAAATAGACCGACACGCGCATCCGTCCTTTTGGGCTATACAGACAGTGTCGTCGATAAGGTATTGATCCAAAGCTAATAAGTACTCTATAGTCTTAGAGTATACCCTGGCTATTCTAAATATATGTATAGCATATGCATAAAGTCATATATAGTGTTACCTCGGAGAGACCTATATAAAATAGAAGCCGCTGTTGCATACTATTTTAGCCCTTACCCTCCTTACCCTCCTTATTCTCCTCATTCTCCTTATTTTCCTTATTCTCCTTATCTTCAATACTCTCCCTGCTGATTATATTATCTTAAGAACTATTATCTTCGTGTTTAATATTAGGTACGCTCTGGAATACCTATATATACTTAGTATATGCGTAGTATATAGTTGTCTATACTAACTAGTAGGCCGTTTAACCATCCTACTATGCTCTCGTTTACCTTAGTATAGTTTTTACTTGTTATTAGTGTAGCGAGATACATGTAAATTCGCGTGTATATATATGCATATATATAATATATATGTGTGTATATATATGTGTATGTCCGAGTGCCTGTGTGCGTATGCGTAGCATATACCCTATATATTTTGGTTTGTGCGGTCGCTTAAGTTAAATGTAGCTACCAATGCGCGTTCTGTATGGCTAAAAGTGTAACCCCGCCGACCTTTTTCCGGCGCTCCATCGGTGACCCCGTTCAGCTTTCGCCGACCCCATCGGTGACCCCGTTCAACTTTTCCGTGACCCCTGCGAGCTGCACCCCCCTGTATTTGCACCCCTACGCTCTCTTGGACACTAACCCTAGTAACTCCTATATGGCCCGTGCATGCCAAGGACCCACGCCCGCGTAGAAGTAAGCAATGACCGGATGGGATTCTATATTGATTTTATTGCAGATGAGTTTCATATTACTTCATCCCCGTATACGTAGCTAAAGACATATGCGGTTTAAAATCTTGAAGGAGCTGCGGGGAGGAGAGGTTTCAGACCTTCGCATTAATTAGGTTGTTTTCATTCTAAAACAATACTGCATTTTATTCCGTTAAATGCAGCGCCTACCCAAACCCCCCTCACAATCCAGATCAAATTCTAAGTCCACCGAATTGACGCTCCAAGTCCGTCGCAGGTCTGACACCACCAACAGTCTGATGATCATGACCACCAACCGGAGAACCACATTGTGGGCATTGAGAGGTTTCCATCGGCATACCACACTCTCCAATCGTAAACGGGTGACCTTCCTCACAGTAATACCAATGCCCAGTGCCTCTAAAGTCAAGTGCCATGGCCGCATACACAGCAGCCTTTTCCTCATTGCTCACTGGCATATAGAATGTCGAATCGCGCAGCATCTTCTCAACGTCCTCAACTTCGTTTCTCATGCCTGCTGTTTGGCCAGGATGTTTATCACATATTTTGTGTGCGAGTTGAAGATGTCCCCTGGCCTCGTCCAAGAGCTGTGTAAGTTCTGATCCAGGCTCTGCGAGGCTACGCTCAAGGGCGAGAAACCGTGCCCAGTATAAGTGGCCCTCGACTGTGTTTCCTGGTTGATTTCTTGAGTGGGATTCAGCTATCAATTTTTTGCATTCTTTTCTGTTGATGTTCAAATCGACCTGGACGCTGGGAGAACTTTCGCTGGTCTCGCCTTTCCGATCATTGAGGAAAGTCAGGAGGATGGTGTAGTCACATCTAATGAGCAGCACTGTAGTTAGAAGTCGGTTGCGCACCTGGAGGATATCGACTTTGGAGTGTAAATCGATATTGATTCCACGATGTCTGCGGGCGTCTTGAACGAGGTCGTAGATGCGGCCAAAGGGTTGTTCTTTTTCATTGACCTGTTGCAGGAACTTCTTGATCTCTCTTCGAAGCCGGATGATCGTTTTATATCGGTTCTCTTTTCGCGTAAGTGTTCCGATCTGGGAGATTTGGTGGTCACGAGTCCCCTTTAACTGAAGAGGTCCTGACAAAGGAGTTTCTGGCGATACCTTATCAGAAGCCTTTTGGCTGCCTCCAGCAGTCTCACGGAGCTCTGCCTCAATTGCTTGCATCTTGGTGACTAGAGGGATGAATTCCATGTTAGCCCAGACGATAAATTTCTTTGTCGCCTCGTCGATTAATGCTCGACGAACGATACGACTGTAGCGGTTGAGGTTTCGTAAAGGGCCGCGGCAAGTTGGGCAGCTCTTCATCCCGGAGGCAGAGAATGGTTCGGCGCCATTCTTCAGGTCCACGATTGACCCTTCGCCATTCATAGTATAGAAATCTGACATGCTCATGTGTCCATCCATGCTCTCCAAGGTGAGGATGTGTCCACATGATGGAACGATGCAGGGATTCTCGTGAAGATCGACCTCCTCGAAAGTGGATGACAAAATAAAGTCAACGACCATTCCCTTGATTGTTGGGTGCGCACAAATCTGACAATACGCAACACCTGGACAGACCTCCCCACAGATGGACGGACATCGGTGCCCACAAGCCAACATCTTTGCACAGCGCTCTGAGCATGGTAGCAGATCACAGGGCACTGCACATGGTAATGGACACCGTCCGCGATGTGGACAAGACCAGGAACAATCCTCAGCACATGGTGCGCAAGGCTCATGACATAGCTTGCTGCATTTCGAATGATTGCAGCTGACTTCGCAGGGTTCCGTGCAAAGAGGACAGGGCATGTCGCCATGGCATGGAGCTTTGCAGCTATGACTGCAGGTCGTGTATGGTCTTCCACACTGGGTGTTACAAACTCCATGTATCTTCTCAACAATGATACCGTCAATCCTGATATTGCAATCTTTGCAAGTATGCATGCAGTTGTGTCCACAAGTCAGCGCTGCTCCGCAGGTTGCTGAACAGGGGTAATCAACATCCAAAGGCAGTTCGTGACAACGGACTCGGATTTTATGTTTGCAATGCTTTATGACTTGCTCCATCTGGACCTGACAGCGAACTTCCTTTGGTATCTGCGCCTCATGACATCTCAGCTGCTTGGCGATGTGTCCACATGGTAAAGGGATGTCGAATAATACGACTTCGCATTTTGGCTCGCATAGATCTCCGCAAGGTCTCGGACACTCATGCTCGCAACCTTTCTTTGTTCTTGGACAGCGTTCAAGGCAGCGAACTGCATTATGCAAAGATGTAGAATGGCACATATTAGGACAGGAATGCCCACAGAGCAGTCTCGACGAGCATCTCTTAGCACAGCCGCCTTCAGGGGCGAGCCGAGCGAAATCGTCCGGCACTGAGACTTCGATGGGTGTTTCTTTATGTCTAGGACAGCATAGTGCAAGGCTTGGACCGATGTTGTTCGAGCGCTCTAGAATAGAGAGTACTTCAGCCCACATAGGAACAGGCCTCGAGGTATCGGAATTGCCGATGATGTACATCCCATGTCGAGCACGACTCAGCAACACATTAATGCGATTAGAAGTCTTCAAGAATCCACATTTCCGCTCATTGTTGCTCCGAACTAAGGAGACGACAATAACTTGGGCCTCCTCGCCTTGAAAATTATCTACTGTAGCAATTCTTAAAGCATTCAGCAGTGTCGTTTTCTGGACCTGGACTTGGCCATCTGTAGAAGTTTCCTGGTCGTCTTGAAGTCCCTTAGCTTCCAACTCTTCTTGATCTCGATCCCCAACAACAATCTCGAAGGAATTCGCTAGTCGCTTCTTGATTTTCTGCAATTGCCCCAGATATGGAGTAATAACTGCAATATCCTCACTCCCATACGTTCCCTGCCTTACAAGATGTGAGACAAGAGCAGCGATCATATCCACTTCGAAAGTATTGGTTCTGGATAAGGAGACAGCTTGGGCAGGTCGCGGGTCTTCTTTTTCCTGGTGGTCAAGCCAATATAAGCGGTCTCGCATCCCATCGACTTCCGGATATTCTAACACTGAGGGATGATCTTGCAAGTCCGGATAGAGCGGGACTCTGACTAGCTCTGAGATGGAGGGGTGCATTCGTCGCTGAGTCTTCAATGTACTCAATGGTACCTGGAGATTCCCCATCTGCGGCCTGACGAGACGCTCAAACAGCGAGATGTCGAGGGAATATCTCTTGCCTCGGGGATTGTCATGTTGAAGCTCGTAGTTGTTTATTTGGGGCCGGAGTTGTTCGTGATCGCCGATCAAGATTGCATGTTCAACTCCAGGTAGGAATGCAGTGAGGGTGTGTGCTTCGAGAACTTCTCCAGCTTCTTCGCAAAGCGTGACTTTTGCTCGCACGCGCTGGAGCAACTCGATGTTCCTTGCCAACCCGGACGTCGTCACGCCGATGATGTGTGCATCTCGGAGACATCGAAGATCCAGTTCATTGTGACATTTATCCAGCGCGGATTTGGAACCATGGTAGGAATCCAGTGCATGAATGAGGTCATTAGTGAGTTGCGCACTCCTTTGCTCGATCCAATGCTTGTGAAGAACACCACGCTCCGACGCCGACATCTCTCTCAAAGAAATGGCCGAGAGCTGAGCAACAGGACGATTCGAAGCGAGTTTCTTCGGCGCTCCTCTGAGCCAACTCTCTACAACCCTAAACTTCCTTCCCTTCACTTCCTGAAACCCCTCCTCATCTACCCCCTTCCCAAACAATTCCTTAAAATGCCGATTATGGGTCCTCATAAGATGAGCTTGGATATTTGTCCAAGAATTTGGATTATTCAACCCAGACAATATATCTTCAATTTCTCGCAGCGTTTCCCCAATATCCCGATTGTGTTCCCACCTATCATGTTTTTCCGTCTTCGTGGGCACGGCTTTTTCCGCTACATGACGGAGAGTGAGATTTTGAAGCAAATCGGATTTGGATCGTGAGCCTAGACGGATGACTTGCATTACGCCATCCTTCACTAAATGCTCTAACAACTGATCGAGAGCATGATTCGTGTAGCATACACAGATGATGGGACCTAGGTCGGCTGCCTTTCGGTTGTGGAGTAAAGCCTTGATGATTGCCACACCGGTATAACTCTTTCCTGTACCTGGCGGGCCTTGAATGAGAGCTAGTCCTGTACTGAGAGCTTGGATGACGGCGAATTGTTGGGCTTCATCGAGCGTGGACCCTCCGTCCAGCTTGGTGAAATCGAATGATTGCCCGGGTTTTAGAGCCAGTGGTACGCCAGCGAGAACGTCAAGGTTGAAACTGAACCCCCTTTTGGTCGCGTATGCTGGAGGCCTTATGACGGCAGCAGAAGTTTGAGAGTCTGGTGCTACGATCTCCGCGAATGGAAGGCTCAGTTCCCGGCTCATTTTCTGCAACGCTTGCAGAGTTGGCTGAAAAGAAGGTAAGAGCACCCCCGGGAACTCAACGAGTGATTGTCGAATTTTGGAAGGTGCAATGTGAGTACTGATCCAAATGGCATCTTCCGTTTTATATTCAGCAAGACTGAGTAGCACAGACGCGCGATTCGCTTGTCTGAAAAGGCTGGGAATATCATTTGATCTTCTCTTGTCGTCCGAATTGGAGTCCTTTCTTCTGTGGAATGGCAATATTGGATCGCAGACGGAGAGGAAGATGATTTTGCCATTTGAAGAAACGAAGCAGACTAGCGAATCGACTTGCAAAAGCTTGCTTCCTTTCCACCAGTCTTCTCTCTGCTTCATAGATTTGTTGTTGATTTGGGGAGGTTGGTCGAATTCTGCCACGACTTGCAGACCTTTTCTGCGATCTACACACATACGGGAAAAGCGGACGTTGCGATAGATGAGCTTCCGAACTCCTTGTTGACCTTGGTGTGTTGTTGGTACATTACGATTGGGATGTTCTAGTCTTGTAACCTCTTCACGCACCGCATCTCGTAGTTGTCCCACTGTATCTTCGCGGAGGAGTCGGAATTGTCTGTCCAGGAGTCCGGCGAGACCTGGCAGGTGGCGTTGTGTTGAGTCGATTAATGGGAGGTATTCTTGTCGTGGGGAAGCGATCTCTCGCGCTGTGGGGAGAATCTGGATATCGGCGATACTCGCATGGTCGTTATCGTGTCGAGCGCCGTTGTTGGAGAGATTTCCAGGCAAGTCTTGACTCAACTCGAAGGCTGCAGATAGGAGGTTTTGCGGAGTTGATTGGGTTGGTGCGAGAGGCAACGAAGAGCCAATGTTGAGACGACGTCTGATTCGAGTGAGGCTTTGTTGTGCATTCGGTGCCATGAAATTCTCTGGAATGCAGGCAGAGATTGTTTCTACAATGGTAGTGAAGCCTTCGATGACTTGGGCACTCTGGTTGATCTCGATCAGCTGGTCTAGAACTGCGAGACTTGATGATATGGCAATGGTAGAGACTTCCTCATCGCTTGAAGAATGTCCCAAAATCATTCCACTTAGAGCAGTTGCCGTAAAGCGGAACGCACGGAGACCACGCCGGCCGCTGGGACCGAAGAGAAAGGTGTAGATGGTATCAACAGGAGTCTCTAGTATTAGCGAGGATAGCACATCCGGGTGAGAGATGATCCTGTAGAAAGGAAGAGTCCTATCTCTAAATATCGAGACAGTGGTTTCGTCCTTTTGGCTGGCATCCATAATGTCTGTTAGGGTCTTGATGATTGCAAGTCCCGTCTCTGCACCGAGTTTGGTGATGACATGCTGCCGTGTTCCTGCATCCCCGCTCTCCATGAGATTCCAGCCTATCTGGAGAAACTTTTTTGTGTCCACAGCAGCTTCGAAACGTGAGGAATTCGTGTTGGGTCTGGGAATCATGTATGTCCATTTTCGGTAGATTGTTTCGGTTTCAGTCTCCTCGTGAAGCTGTGCATTCGTAGTGCTTGATGAACTTACGGTGGTCGTTGATATATCATGGTTGAATCGACAGTGGGTGCCGCGGCGGCAACGGCCGCGTTTGAAGTCGAAGCAGGGCCCTGGTCTATTGTGCCCTGAAGTCAGTGATTATTCTCATAAAAAAGGTAGAGTATCGAGTGCTCACGGCATTCTAGAAGGTGTGTATTGGGATCTTCTAGACTTATGGATGACTGATTAAAGATTGTAAGTAAACGGGCAGAGCAAGTAATGCTGCTGATAGCCAGAGGTTGCGGCGTGAGAAGGCTATGATTGAAGGAGGTAGAGGGTAGAAAACGGCAGAAACACTGATGGTTTGACAGTGGCACAGCAGAACAAGAATTAACCTGCGCAGGAAATGCTTTAGGAAGCCTCATCAGGCTCTGAAGCCTCCCGCTTCACCTTGGGGCAGCTTTGAGGCTCCAAACGACTGGTTACTGGAAGAGCATGCATGATGGGAAGTTCTGAATCATTCTGTCGAATAAGACGTCGCTGGCAAACGCGCGATGCGCTGTTTGAGCATCGACAGCCAAATCACCCCCGACAGGCAACGGCCGTTTAACGTAGCTGACCGGTAGGCACGGACGGGTAGGTGTAGGCAGGCGGACGCTAGGCCTAGTTAGGAAATTAGTACACGGCCGGCGGATCGTCGGGGATACCGCCAATTGACGATTTGGAGCCTTTGCGAAAGGCTTCCCCCTTATCTCAATTGATTGTTCAACGCCTAAGTAGATAGCTCTACATTTTATATAGTTATGATATAAATATATTTAAAAGTATATATATACAATATATATAATTATATAATTATGTGATTTGTGTAGTTGTTACGATTTGTACGGTTTTTACAATTTATACAGTATTTGGGCGTTTTGCTGCGTTTTGCTAGCAAATGCTGCAATTTTGTTGCAAAACGTGCTCCCTGCTAGTGTGATATCAAAATAAGCGAACCTTTGCAAAATGGTTGGGCTGTATTATTCTGCTAGAACACTAGCAGGGAGGGCCGTCTGACCCGTTCATGTTACCCCCTTGTACAGTCGCTTCGGAAAAGGATGGGTAACGTGGGTGATAGGGTTATGACGGTCGGCTACTACCGCCTTCCTGATATAGATGGAACACCAAAATACTGCCGAAATACTGCCAAAATGCCTTACAGCGTCTCTTCAATTCCGGTGGTTAGCGCAGCCACGTCCGCACGGCCTTTTTGTAGGAGAAGTTTTGGTATTTTTGCTGTTTAAGGGAAAGTTAATGAAACACGCTAACCACCGGATGCGCTAGGAGGCTGTAGAAGTAGCCGTTGGGTCGTGCACGACCCAACGTCTACTTCTAAGGCATTTTGGCAGTATTTCGGCAGTATTTTGGTGTTCCATCTACATCAGGAAGGCGGTAGTAGCCGACCGTCATACAGTAAACCCCCCTTATTACGATATTGGGTATATAACGATATATATCTATATTACGATATCCCTTGCACCGATAACTGGTGCCTCAACTTGGTGGCCCGAGCTCAGCCAACGAATGGCTCTCATTTATAGGCGGTCGGTATTCTGCCAGAAACTTCAAATATCGTCGTAAGATTTTTATAGATAAATTAAACTATATAATATTACTAATTATAGTACGAAATAACGCTTCCAACGATGAGGATTTTGTTCCACCTACTCAATATCCTTAACGGCCAAAAGGAACGAAGAAAAAAGCCCCTCATAGCCTCATTCGATGACGAGGACGATTTTGGTGGTTGCTCGCACGGGCCACCGAATTGAGGCACCCATCGGTGCAAGGGATACACCCCTTGATCAAGCCTTTTTTGGTATAATATTACGATAATCTGACTTTTGACAATATCGTTAAGGTGGCTCCACCAAACCGTTGTAACCAGATAAGATTTTGTATGGGAGAAGCCCTATTTAGCCCGTACAGTGGGTGTATTATACCCTTTTAGGGTGGGTTGCCTCCTTTTTCCTGCTTATTAACGCATCACGTGACAATTTTGTATAACAATACCATTGGTATTACCATATGCTCGGCCGCAAAAACGGTATCGTACTAAAGAGGTTTTACTGTAACTATATCGCCGTCATAACCCTATCACCCACGTTAAGGGCGTGTTCGTTTGCAATCTGGAGCTTTTTCAATCTGACGTTGATCCGTGCTTTCTTCCGGCAGAAAAGGACGCGTTTGTCCGAATTTGTACACGTGTCCGTGGCTTGTACACAAAGCTCCAGATTGAACTGACGCCAAGACCTTCAGTTCAGAAACTTCATACGGTAAAGTTGCCAATTTTTAGTGTTATTTTAGCGTGTAATTCTGGCGTTCTTCGAGCGGTGAGAGGAACATCAAATTTTTGAGGCTGTGCAGGCAAAATCACTCCGAATTAACGGATTCTGAACTGAATCTAACGCGCCCTAAAATGTCAGAAACAATGGATGACTGCAGAAATTTACCGAATCCTCACCTGTTTGAACCACTTTTCTGTACCCGCGCATGACACCACCCATCCTCCATACTAACACAACGCCGTCGCCTATTTTTTTTGAAGCTATTTAAAGCCTATATTTTTTCCTATTGCAGTTAGCAGTATGGCACACAGGAGAGCTAAAGCACCTACTGTGGTATCAAGGGTAAGTTTTGGGCCAAGCCGCTAGTCTTACTTTCCGTGGGTATGCTATAAACCAGCTTGACAAGTTAATTAATTTAATATATTAACACTGTCTAGATATAGTTACTGCGGAAAGAGGCCGTATAAAATGGTAGTAGATTAGGTAATTTAAACACTGTTAACGTAGTCTGCGGGCAAGTGGCCATTGCGGGCATGTGGCCACCCCATCAAACCACCGAGGGCAAATATTACGAATTACTCAACCACAAACAATTGTATTTGGTGTAGCTATTTGCTAGCTAGTTGCCTGCCGTCTAGGGCACGTACGTGCATTATGTTCTGTCGACGTGCATATGCTGCACTTGGGTGGTGCTCGTTGCCGTCGCTCAGGTTGTAGTTGTATATCGCGTCGCGTGTTTCGCGATTTTAATGGGGTGACCACATGCCCGCAATGGCCACTTGCCCGCAGACTACGTTAATAAATACAAGGGGGCTACTTGAGCGGGCTGCCCGCCCTCCTTGTCAGTTTCAGGGGCATTATAGTCGTACCCGCACTATTTTCGTAGGACATTACTATATTGCCACCAAAACTGACAGGGAGGGCGGGCAGCCCGCTCAGGTAGCCCCCTTGTAACATAGCGCTTTAGCGTATTTAGCGGCTTGGCCCAAAACTTACCCTTGATACCACAGTAAGAATACTATCGGGAACTCGCTTAGGACGCGAAAGAGCCGCATCGCACCTCACTGAAATTCGTATAAGGGGTAACGTGGCTCACCCCCAAGCGAGACACCCCCCTAAACGAGACATATGCACCCAAATACATTTATATTAATAATTAAACCAACAACGCCTATATTCAAAAACTAAATAGCCCAAATTAAAGCGACTACGCTTCTTATTATAGAA
>Ga0307507_10007896_pt1 | contig 15064 bp, 2 predicted proteins | sample 7_EM_MG_FD_207223 | JGI IMG/M metagenome (GOLD analysis project Ga0307507, IMG submission 207223) | Populus trichocarpa ectomycorrhiza microbial communities from riparian zone in the Pacific Northwest, United States - 7_EM | ecosystem: Host-associated > Plants > Roots > Unclassified | place... | reverse complement strand
CTACTATATCTGCTATATGGTCCGCTATAACCTTTTCTAAGATCTTGCTTAGGGTGTTTTCTAAGGCAATAGGGCGGTAGCTTCCTAGGATTAAGTAGTCTACTTTACCTTCTTTTTATAAGATAACCGTTGTTATAGATCTTCTAAGTTATAGGTAGTAGCCTATTATAAAGCATGCTCTGGCTACATCTGTAAGCTAAGGTGCTATAAGTAGTCTATAGGTCTTTAGGGCTTTGTTTAGGATCCCATCTGGTCCTAGTGCTATATTATTTAAGAGGCGGCTAATAGTTCTAGCCATTTCTTTAGTTGTTATATCGTTGTTAACCCTTAGGCGAGTCACCGGTGTTTCACTAGTAATATTGCTAAGGTCTACTAGAGCTGGTTAAAGGAAAAATCTTTCTATAAGGATCTTTGCCTTCTTATTATTATTGCTTATAGCCTATGGTTCGCCTGCTCTTTATAGGGGTGGTAGGTATAGATCTTCTACTAGGTATCCCGCCTTTTTCTTTACCCATTTTGCTATAGTCTAAAGGCCCTTGTTATAGGGGAGACTTAGGTTAGTAGTGTGTTTATTTATAAACCATCTCCAGTTATTCCTTGCTTCTTTTCTTAGGGTATTCTTTAGCTGGTTTTTTGTGTCTTTATATTATCTTTCGTCCTTAGAATTATGGCTACTTATATATTTCCTCCTTACTCGTTGTTGGCCGGCTATAAGGGCCGCGCACTATACGGACTATGCGTGTCGCGTATAGGGGCCTGGTTTTAAAACTAGGCAGTACTCTTTTAGCCTACTTTTAATTACTGCCTAGATCCTTTTTAGTCTTTAATTAATTTCCTTAGGGGTAGCCAATAAGCCTCACTTATTTGGTATTAGGTGGATTTCTTCTAGGTCTTAGAGTTGTTATTTAATTATATTAAGGAAGCTATCTATATTAAGCTTCCTTATTGCATATCTTTTACCATTTAGTTACGCCTTAATGTCCAGATCTAGTTATATCTAGATAGGGATATAGTCTAAGGTAAGTGCCTATTCTTTTTTAGGGGAGCACCTTTCAAGTCTCTGGTATAGGTTTTCGTCCATAATCATAAGGTTAATTATACTTTTGGCGGTGCCCTATTGCCATATAATTGCACCTAGGGGGGTAGCTAGCTTAAGGCCCCTGTTGTCTATAGCTCTTAGTAGGCACTCTACCTATTAATTAGCAGTAACATGGATGCCCCCCCACTATAGATAGTGGAGGTTTATGTCTCCTAGTAGGATAAACTCCACGTATTCAGTTTGTAGCAAGCTTATTACAGATATAATATTCTCTATCTATACTACCCCTTTAACCCTAGGGTTATAGACATTAATAATTTATACTAGTCCCCTATATATCTGGATAGTTATAACTACAATATCTAGGTTAACTGCCTGCTATAACCATAAGGCAAGGCTGATATTTTTACTAATTATAAAGCATACGCATATGGCTGCTTTTGGTTTATATAGGAGCTAAAATCCTTAGGGGCAGTATATTAATTATATATAGGTATTATAATACGGCTCTTATATAGCAAGAACATAGTGTTTCTCTAGGTCTAGACTATCTAGTAGGGGCCTTACTAGACGGTGGTTCGTATTGCCGCAGTTATACTATATAATGGTCAAGTAATGGACCCCTAGTAGGGGTCCTTCGCCTCTTCTTTACTCCTTACTTCTTCTGTTTCTACTTTCTCTAAAATGTTTAGAACTTCTGTCTCCTATATTTACTCCCTAGCCACTACTTATTTTATATAGAGCTTTCCATTTCTGTATCTTGTGTTCCTACTAGCCTTTCTAAATCTAAGTCTGTTATTGCCTCCAGTTCTTCCCCCATTCTTACCAGTTAGCTATATGCCCCTTATAAGCTAGCTACATGTGTTATATTTACCGCGTTAAATCTAATTCTTAATTGTCCCGGCCTTAAACTTACTATAGCCATCTATAGGGGTCTTCCTACTAGGCGTCCTCTCCTTTATATCCTATGTATCTCTTGTGTCCCTGTTCAGTCTAGTAATATTACATAGCATCGCTTTTGGCCCGTTAAGGCTTAGGATGGCTGGCTTAGTCCCCCAGTATTAAAGGTAGAAAACGCTGGGAAGACACCTACATCCCCCTAGCTTATCGCCTATTGTTTCCATTTGTATAACCTAGCGTGCAGTTATTCCCATAGCTGTTAAGCCCTTTCCTTCCATCTCCTGTATTTAATGCAGTCTTCTCTCTCCCACGCCTTATATATGCTTTGGTGACAGTTCGCGCATTTTGTTTAGTCTTGATTTGTATATTATCTTATATTATAGGGGCCTGCACAGTGGCCGCAGCACACCTGTACTGCGTATGTGGATTAGGTGTGTCCCCATTATGCGCAGCAATAATATTATTCCAGGCGTAGTCTGTGGTTATAGAGCCTTATATTATATATAAGGCCATTTATAATTATTCCTTTTTAGATAAGGAGTTTTTGCATTCCTAGTATATATACACTGATAATAAGGGAGCCATACGTTTATCTATTATTTCCCTAGCGAGTCTCTGACACCCCTTATGTCCTCTTATTATTCTCATTATATACTTGGTTTATATTTTCCTGTTAAAGCCATTAGATCCGGGTAATTACAAGTCCTAGTATAAGGCGTTCCGTTTGTTTTACTATCTCCTATATAGTTGCTGTATTGTCCGCCTAGCGTCCCCTTTCTACCCTAAGGCTTATGGGAACCAACAGGACTTCAACTAGGTAATCTTCACGAAGCACTTTTATACCAATACGCTCTCCTAGCCTATCCCCTGCCCTTACAGCCCGTTCCTTTACCTATTAGTCCTTTAGGGTGACCCAGAATACATATGCATTATAAAACTACTATACACAGCAAGTTTGCCTGAACTGCTTGCCCAGTTTCTTGCCACAGTTAACGCAGCAGCTAGTGGACAAAGCTAGCTCCTACCCGTGTGCACCTGATTTGCTCCATAAGCCTATCCCTACAGCCTGCCCCTGCCTAAATAGACCGACACGCGCATCCGTCCTTTCGGGCTATACAGACAGTGTTGTCGACAAGGTATAAGGACTCTATATAGGAACCAGAGGATCACCTTAAATATTATAAAGATATTCTAAAAGAATATTGGGACCAAGGTCCATAATCTATAAATCACAGAAAGCGCTCTAATACTACGGTATTATCGCGACCTATAAAGAAAGCTTATGGTAGACCGCAAAAGGCCCTAAAGAGTAAATAGGTTAAATCGGATATAGAATAGACAGGCTCCGGAAACCATAAGGATTAAGGCTACAAACCAAGGCAGGACAGGTCCTCAGCCTTTTCACATATATAGCATAGAGTTAATAGGGCATTTTGCTAGAATTGCATTCCCATTTATTAATCTATATTAGGAACATTGTTCCTAGGGCTCTTAAGCCCTTCCTAAAAGCCCTCTAAGGCCTTCCTAAGTACCTAATTAAGGTTCTCAATTGCTACTATATACAAGAATAAATCCCAAATACCCAATCTAAAAAGCCACTATGCCTTATCCTTAGGAGCAGGATTAGTATCCATTAGGCCACCAAGTAATGGCTAACAAGAATGGGATCTAGACCCCTTAGTAGGGGTATAAGTAGGTATAAAAACAGGGGTAGGATAATAAGGTATAGCTAGGGCAGAGATCCTTAAATGCTTAACACCAATATTAGGTTTAAACCAATACCAATAAAGCTCTTACAGCGTCAGCTTATAGTCAATAAAGACACACTTAAGCCCAGAATAAACAGAGATATTAGCTGGCTGGCATAGTCCAGAACTACTAAGACCTTACTATAGCAACTATCAGTCACCTATCTATTAGGTACCCAAAGGGTAACCTACCTAATACCGCATTATATTATGCTCTTTCGAAACTTAACGCGCATACGCAAACTCCTTCTTGTAGTAGACAGCAACCTTCTTTTTATTACCCCTATCCCTTACCCTATCCTTAGTGTACCAACTTTGCTCTCGCATAAGGCGTTGCTAGCTAGCTTACTAGGAATTATAGGTAGTGTAGATGGCTATAGTATAGTCTCAAATTCAACCAAGTCGTTTAGCGTTTACGCTGGAATAAGAGAGAGCCCGGGCAATATAGTAGTCAAGGACATTAAAGGAACGTCGCCACTTAGGCCCAGGCTATTAAAGCTTAAAGTCAGCAATAGAAATCTATTAAGAATAGAAAAACTCACCTTAATATAACTACCGCTCTTAGTACGCATGTATTAATTATAAGGACTAAAGGTATTAGATCTAACATAGTGCGTCTTATTATAAGCCTCCAGAATCCTCTTATTAGACTTCTAGTCTTTTAAGGACGTATAGGTAAAATCATTTAGGTAGGACCAGCACCAGTTACGGGTTAGCAGAGATTAAGGTTCCATATATAGCGGCAGGGCCAGAATACGCTAAGGAATTAGCTTAGAAGAGCAGTTAGCAGGAGAATAAAGAGGCATACTAAAATAATAATAGAAAAGAAGAAAATCTTAATAACATATTAAAGATACGTCCAAAATTGGACGAAGGTTAATAATGGGAAGTAAGGTATTAAGGAAAAGGAACAGCTTAATAAGCAAGGTGTCCTTATACTTTACCATCCAATACCCTTCCGGTAAATAGCCGCAACCTTGCCAATATAACTCCGTTATAATAGCGTTATTTAGAAGGAAGGAAACACGCGTATAAGTTATTTAACTATTACTTCCTTATAAAAACTAATCACGTGGCCAGGGAAGGCAATTAAGACGTTAATTAAAGATGTATATAGGTTAAATTATACCTAAACAATACTATAATATTAAAAGAACAACGTTACAAACGTTCTTAATAGTCGCATAATAGCTATAGGCGCTATTACAAAGTGTCTCCTATTTGCTAGGCAATAAAGCTACGCCAATTATATAGCATAGGACCACTAGATTTGAAACCATATGTACTAAATCTTAAAAGATAAGTCTCTTTAATTAACTAATTAATTACCCAACTGCATATAGCAGCCCAAGGGCAAATGTGGGAGCAATGCATCAGTGACGTAGGGGATTAGAAGAAAGGATTATAGATTATATTTCAACAGTTAAAGACAACGGTGAGCTAAGGCCCTATACATCAAATCCTATACCAAAAGGTTCTATAGAACTACATTAGGAACACCAAATTGCCTATAATACTTGCAATTAATTGCAGACCGGCATAAAGGCTTAGAAGTAGAGTTATATAAAAATCCTTAAGTTAGCCCAGGTAGTTACCAGTATACTTTTAGTAGGCTTTTAATGGGTCTCCTAGTAATCCTTATATCTTTTCTCTAGTTATATTTTTCCTTATTAAGGTTTTCAGGAGTTCAAAGTAGGGGTTAGATAGATAGATAATATACAGTGGCATGCTAACATCTCTCCAAACCCCTTCTGGGACAAGCCCTTATAATCTCCCTTTACTACAAGGTAATGGCGATCGGGGGCCGACCGCAAGAAAGAGGGGGGCAATGTAAGGGATATTATTGTAGGTTACCTCGGGTTGCCCTTAGGACAACCCCCGGACACCCCTTAGATAGCCGTCGGTCACGTGCCGGAGGCACGTGCCCGTAGTATATAGTCTCCACGATCCTCGAGGCCTTACCTCCTCAAGGATTCGTCTCTCTTACCAATCTATCTTGTTCCACAATCGTGTCCTTATAGCCCCCTGTCTACAAGTTCCCCTCACAACGGGTTAAAGGTTGGGTTAAAAGGGAGTAGGAGCACAATAATCTGCAGACCCTAATTCCAACCAGCCAATTAGGATTTTCTATCCCCGGGATAGAAAATCGCTATTAGCTCGCTTATAACTAGCGCCTTAGCAGCCCTAATACAATATACGCCCACAACTCTAAGTAAGAAAAGCACCACGTGCTAAAATACAAATTTTAGGATAGCGAGACTTATATTACAATAGCAATAATAAGTAAGGAGGATTGATATTTATTACGCTAGCTAAGCAGTATTTATATATAGATGGCAACCATAAAAGAAGAGTTGCCAGTGTTGGGAATGAGGCAAGCGGTCGTCACGTGACGCCGCGGCACTAGCGTGGCGAGGAGTCTTAAGCTCCTCGCCCTTCCTCATTCCAAACATATCAAGCTTTCAACCAACATCACTGTAACCTACTCGAGTAGTCGTTATTGGTGAGTCACCCTGTGTGACCAACAGTGTCTGTGTCGGGCGATACGGCAGGCTAACAACGGCCGTCCGTGCAGCTGCAGTGGAAGGCACTAGCTGCGTAATTTTCGTTAACCTTGGGGACGCCATCTTAATTCCAGCGTTTTGGACAAGACCACTCTAGGCGGCCGCTTGCCGCAACGATAGTGCTTTGACTCTCAACAGCGCTGGTCTTCTCGATCCGTTGGAATAAGTGGCTCGTCCGGAAGAACTCGTCCAAGCTGAGGAAGCCCCCCGGTTGCGAGCGCGGCCACTCAAGCCAGCCAAATTGTCCCTCGGCTCCCGGAGAGCATGTCAAATGGATGCAGGGACCAAAGTGCGACCCCCAAAGTACGACCCCAGCAAGAGAGGTGGGTCGTCGCATGGCAGCACACCCACCCAGGGCTTTTTCCGAACGCTGACCCTGCCGACTAACGTCGAGCCAGCTACCCGGTCGCTCTCGCATGCACGGACTCCCACCCAAATTCGCCAATCACATTGATATTATACAAAAATATCGTCCTGCATTGGTAGTTCCTTCCACACCTTCTTCGCGAAGCCTATAACACCTCGTAGAGCCATACGGCGTTCCTTTTGAGCGGCCTCTACCTGCTCCTTTTGCTCCAACTCTTAGTTCTTTTGTAGAGCCTCCCTTACTGATAGAACTCGTGCCTTACCATATAACGTCTTACCCTGTCCTCCACGCTGCCTCTTCTACTTCTCAGTAAGCTCCATATTCATACGCTGAAGTACAGTTTTATCAGCAAAAGTTCTTAAGGCAATTTGCTATAGATTAAGCAAAGCTTTAGAACGTAAGGGTGTAGCACCTTGTATAACCGAATCAATAACTTTATTAACTTTTTCTCCAATAGAAGGTGATACAGGAATATTAATTCGAACACCATCCTTATTAATAAGGCTTGCGAATGGAGGAGTTTCTGGTTAAATCTTTAATAGAACAGCAGAAGGATTATAAGGAATAAGGCCTATTGCCCGCTATGCACTTACTATATTAGTTAACGATATAGCTTAACTGCGTGCAGCTTGATAAATCTCTAAGAACTCTTACTTTATAATAGCTAAGGCGCTTTTTATAAGCTCGTAAGTGAGGGCCAAATATACCGATATCTAAAGGCTATAGTATATGCGTCAAATGATGAGGAAGGCAGAGAGGCACGATCTTGTGAGCCTTATAATACTTAATAAATAGTATTAAGACGTGGCTCTTATGGCCATTAAGAATTAACAAGCAATAGATTTTGGAGTCGTGGCTTTATATATAAGTTGAAGTAATTTAGCCAGTTAAGAGCTATATCCGAAATGGTCCAGCCCAAATCGCTTACTCGAATTACCGTCTTAGGGTTAAGACGTGCGGTTATCTAAGCTCGTTGTACTTACTTGCCCTTAAAGATAATATAAGGAGGCAATTAATATCAACCTCCTGATATACATTTAATTAAGGATACCCACTCGCGATTGCCTGGCTCTGCAGTAAAGGCTTGGGCCTATAATTAAGGAACCAATACCTTAACCTTATTGCCAACTCCTAAGGCGGTTCCTTTCTTATCTATATTATATTAATCTTTTATAGAGACTCTATACTTTGCAACCGTAGCTGTATATAAATTAAACCATTCTTAAACAGTTTCAGGATCCTCAGCATCCTTTTTTTTTTAATTAAGGCCTCTGGCAAATCTAGCTTTGAGTTCCGGGTGGCAATAAAGGAAATTCTTATACTATTGTTGGCCAGGCTCAGTAGGACTCCCTCTCGATTTAAGAATATCTTTGGCCATAGACTTAAGGTGTCGTACTCTTGGTGGCCACCCCTAGCTTATCATTGTATTAATCCATTTGATTAGAGAGTCCTCCTCAATAACTAAGAGCTTTTGCTAAGCTTGCGAAAACTGTCGACTTGATTGACGGCCGTTCAAACGGTGGTTAAGAGTTAATCGCGGTAAGCCAAAAGTTCGGGCAACTCAATGAATAGATTGGTCGGGGTTGGCTTGTAGATGCGAAATCGCAAGTGCCATTCGAGCGTCTTGATCAAGATCAAGCGATTCGGTGGCCGTTAAGCCCATGGTTGTGGTGTAGGAAAAGGTAGTATGCATCGAAAAGGAGGTGATTTAAATCGCGATCGACAGGTGGCTCGACCGGGTGGCTGGCTCGACTGGGTGGCTAAGACGTTAGTCCTGGGCCAGGTTTGGAGCTAGCCGCCGTTGTCGCGGCCCTGGAGTGGCTCGTTGGCTCTCTGGGTCCCTCCAGCTTTTTGCTCTTTGGCTCTATGGAGGAGGGCATCTGCTGCAGGGGTCGGCTATTCAAACATTAGCTTCACTGCAAGTATTTTGCGATAGTGCCATGTGGGCCGTGCTGGGATATTCCAGGTCCTTGGAGTCATTGGCTGGCCGTAGATGGGGCTCCTACAAAGGAGACTAGGGGAGAACAAGGACACAATCCATAGCCGTTCCAATGTCTTAACCTCCCTCCAATACCATGGGATTTGATTTGTAGGCGGTGACTTGAGGTGACTTGTAGTGGCTGTTTATTTCAGTGCTTTTGATTGCTCGGTTCGCCCTGGGTTAGAATGGAGTGAGTATCCACCCTTCACATTGTGGCGCAAGCTACCCGTGTCTTAGACTTTGTTTGCAATTCTTGATATCGCAATCAGGATTCTAGCAGCTACGTGTACCCAACTGCCGCATTTGTATTGGCCTATAGCGACCAAGTATTGTGTGCTAGTGAAAGGACTAATTTCTATTATTCGTTCTTTTGGTTCCCATCATGCCTCTAAGACCTGGCAGCAGACCGCGAAAGGGCAACGTCGGCCATTCACGCATTAGACCACCGTCGAGGCATATGCCTTCTCTGCAAGTATTTTATAGAGTGTATAGTCTAGGTATTCCGTCGGACGATTCGTTCATTTTAAAACTATACTACTAGGATATAAAAGTGTTGGGGCTGCCTCATAAAATGCTAGCTGTAGCCTTTCTTGCTTCCTCTTAAATAGGAAGCAATTTAGAGTGATGTTTTAGTCCGCTCCACAAATTAGGGCTTTGCGATTCCAGGTTTGGGTAGCATGCATCAGTAAGGTTATGGCTTAACGTAAGTTACTAGGAGGCTTGTCTTGGGCGCTACCAGTGCTCCCATCAATCCGACAAAGTTTCAACGGCCGTTTATTTTGTTTGATTAGCCACCCAGTCTATTTAAATTAATTGGCTCAATCCAAACGGCGCTTTCGCTCAATCCGATTAGTAGATTAATAGAATTCTATATATACCGTAATCACTACAGAAACTGGTGTTTTAAGGCTTATAAGGCTGTATAAGGCGTATTAGGAGACTATTCTAACCAATTAAAGACCACGGTTTTAACCTTACCCTATAAAATCTATTAAACCGACTCAAAGCCTATAAGCCATCAGCCATTGTAATCTCTATAGCACCATAGCTATATGCCCTCAATGTCTTTCAAAAAGCTCTATAACCTTCAATTCACCATTCTCCTTCTCAATAGCCTCTACTAGTACCTTAGTAGCTGGTTCCCAGACTAATTTAGTGCTCCCTCTATTATCACTATCTAACACGCTTTAACTACACCCAAGGCAGCCTATATACGGCCTCTCTGGCTTCATTTTCAAGCCTAAATATACCAATAGCCTTCAGCTTACTCCTCCTCTTATAAATAAGTATTCACGGCCGAAACGAAGCTGGATATAGCAGCACGGTACCTTAATTAAAGACAGTGCCAATAACCAGTACTGGCTCTGCTGCCACTATAAGTAGAGGCCTATTACTTACAATCTTTACTAATTAAGTAGGCCATAGTTGTACCTTACCGCTAGTAATTAAGGCAGCGAGTTCTACAAGCCATATAATTAAGCATATAGTCTAGCATTACGGCTTTAGCAAGACTGGTGCACGCGTTAAAGAAGAGCTAGCTACTCTGCCATTACAGCCTCTATACCCTTAAGTCAACTTTATTAAATACCGCAAGCGCCTCATTGCCTTTATCGTCTACAATAATATCTCCTTTTAAGGTGGCTCGTTAGAGCACCTCCATCGGCTTATTAGCCTACTTAATCCCATAGCTTCGGAGCTACACCCTAAATCGTCAACTACACTACAGAAATAGGTACTTAAAGATGCAGAAATTATAGCTCTTTGGCTCCACAAAGTACTCTATCGTGCGGCATTAAAGATCTCCCTTATACTTAATATCTAGACCTCACCTAACTACCTAGCCTTCCTAGGTATTAAGGCCCACTTTATTAATAATAAAGGGAGGCTTTAAAACCTCCTTATCACCTTCCACGTTATCTTCGGGCCTTATACTGGCATCAATATTGCTTTAATTGCAATAGCAGTTATTAAGGCCTACAAGATCTCTAATCGGATTGCGTATACTACTATAGACAACGCAAGCAATAATAATACCTTCGCAGAGCGCTTCTACGACCACTTAGGCATGGATTGGAAGCACTACTAGCTTTACTACAGCTGCTATATCCTCAACCTCGCTACTAAATATGGCCTCTACGGCGTTAAAAAGGAGAGAGGTACCCCAGTAAACGCGGCACTTAAGGCCCACTAGTATAAGTAGGAGAATAAAGCTACCCTAGCATTAGAGGCGCAAATCCACATAGAGTACGTGAACGAGAAGGCTATTAAGAAGTAGCGTAAGGTATGGCGTTAAAAAGGGCCTATTAGCATGCTTCATAATATCACTATACACACAATAATAACGCCTTAACGCCGCGAGGCCTTTTAAGAGGCTTAATAGGCTATTAACAACAATAAGAGTATTAGGCTCTATAGCCTTATTAAAGAGAATGCGATGCGCTAGAATGGCACCTATAATATAATTAAGAGGGGTTTGTTTAGCTTTTACTATGCCTCCACCCGCCTATTATACGTTAGATCTATATTTTACTAACTTACCTTTAACCGCTAGGGCTATAGATATAATTAGCAATTAAGCGCTATATCCAAACCTAAAAGACCTCCTCTAACTAAAGCATTGCGGCTAATTAGCTTACTGCCGATAATTGGGATGCCCTACTATAGATTAAGACTATTCTTAAGCCTCTTACAGAGGCTACCTTTAAGCTACAGTACCACGCCGTTAATGGGAACACCGGATCCCTTTGGCAGTAGTGTAACGGAACCTTGTAGTAGGAACTACGGTGGGTTCTATTATTGGGCTAGGTATATAGGTAAGAATAAAACAACAATATAATAATAACTAGTGGAGTGGTTGCCTAATAAACTAACTCTAATTGTATTCTAAGATTTACTACAAGGAGAGAACTATTTACGGTAGGGACTAAGGTCCTTTAAATATACAACTATACGCCTAAGAAATCCTCTCTTGTACGTGAGGTATGTGTTATCTGTATTAAATATAACGTCCCTCTCGTTTAATATAGTTAATACGTTTAACACTATATAACCTTGGTTACTATTCCTTATTATATAGTTCTACTAGATCTATCCTGGACTATGCTTATATTAACCAACTAGCTTCCGCCGACTCTTCTCTAAGTAGTTGTAATATTATACTTAAAGCGTCCGTAATACTATCTCCCTCCTTTTTATCTTCGTCCTTGAAGATTCCTAACATCTCTAAGTTGTCCACTAGAGGTATAATGTCCGTTTAATTAGTCTAATTAATATCCTTGCTTATTATACCTAAAGCTTCTTCTTCTCTTTCCTGGGTTAAGCGTCGCCTTTATACGGTCTCCTCTATACTATTGCTTAGTAAAGTGATGGCGATTCCTTGCTCTTGTTGCGCTAAAGAGGGGTTAGTTTATATTACGTTAGCAAGTCCTACGTCTTAATAACCCTCCTTTTACTCTAAGTGTACTAAAGCAAATATTTAATTGTCCTATAATGTTTGCTTTATCTCTAATGCTAAGTATACGCGTTCTATAACTCTTAACAGTCTTTAAGTTCCCTAAATAACTTATTATAGGGTTTTATATTTAATCTACCGCTATAAAGCTTAATGGTAAGCTGGCCTCCGCGCTACTTAAGGTTTAATATGCCTTAGAAGAATCCGCACATGTCCTTAAAGCTTAACATTTAGCTTATGCTTGTCTTTAATATCTTAAACATGTTTATAAGAAGGTTCGTTCTAAGAAGTGGAAACTAGTTTAATAGGGTTTGTCTAAGCTAGGTAATAAAAGGACTAGCTTTCCTCCTATAAGGGAAACAACTCTAAGTAGCTTAGCAATTACTCCTCTTAGGTCCCCCTTAGGTAACTTATTTTTTAGCAATCCTTCCTTATTAATATTACCTGACTTACTTTCTTTTAATACTCCTATATCTTTCCTATAGCGTTCTTTAGGTTGCTTAGTAGTTCCTAGGTAGTCTTACTATAGCCTATCTACTTTACTTTATACTATGTTTTGTTATCTATATCCTTATAACTAATAATCTTTAAAACTTACTACTTGTCTTTTTTTTATTCTCTATACGTATCTGCCTTATAGACTAGTGGCTTAATATTCCCGTATACTAGCTCTAGCATTGCGATATACTATATAGGGTAGATTTTTATCCTAGCTAGTAGGTTTAACTTATATATAACTAATAAAATTCTTTACTTAACTTTAAAAGGTCCTAGTCTAACATAGTCTAATTTCTTGCTTAGTCGTTAACTTTTAAAATTTTTGTATAGTAGCTATACTTTATCTCCCTCCTTAAGATCTGGTCCCTTAGATCTCTTAGCATTATAGTACCTTTTTATTTACTCTTATACTAGTTTAGCTGTTTCTTTAAGGTCTGTATAAAGATTTATTAATGTCTTTATTCTTTGTTTAGCTGTGCTACTCGTCCTTTTTACTTAATATGGCGATAACGATATTCTTAGCTTATACCCGTAATTTGCCTTAAATAGTAATGTCCCTATTTCTTCTTGTAGTGTTGTATTATATGCAAACTGTGTAACTAGTAATAGCAATACCTAATTATTTTATACGTAATTAATATAATGCCTTAGATACTATTCTAGTGTTTAGTTTAGTCTTTCCATTTATCCGTCCGTCTGCGGATAATATACTGTAGATATTACTACGCAAACTCCTTATTCTGCTAAAAACACTTTTTAAAATGCTGCTATAAATCTTAAATCTCTATTTAATATAACCTTATCTAGTGCTCTATATCTTGCGAATACTTTCTTTATATAGATTTTAGCGACATCTTCTACTAATATCCCTTTAGTGTATGCTATAAAGTACCCCTACTTTATTAGCTTATCTACTATTACTAAAATTACGTTATAATCTTGTTCTATAATAGGATCTCTTAACTTTAGTAACTTAATAATAAAGTCTTATAATATAACCTTCTATAGTCTTCCTGGTGTCTTAATAGGTTGTAGCCCTCTATACAGCTTATACCTTATTGGTTTATTCTTTTAGTAATCTAGATATTTCTTTATAACTTATCTTACTAGTCCCTAAATTCCTTAAATAATATATTTCTTTTAAAGTCTTAACACTAAGCCTATAGCTTTGTTATGTCCTTATATTATTCCCTTATAGAATTCCTTAATAAACTCTTCTGCGATAGACTTAGGTATATACATTACTTCTCTATTTTTATATTGCTCTAAGTCTAGATCCTCTATTTATACTTTTTAAATCTTTTATATCTAATTACTCTTTAGTGATTTATAGATCTGACTTTCCTTAGTCGCTATAATCTTTGGATAATTATACCTAATTAATCCGTTTTAATCCTTTTGTAATAAAGCTCCTGATAGCTTTTTATTACTTTATAGTTTAGCCTTTTTGCTTAGAGCGTCTGCTTGTGCATTATCTGTACCCTTAGTATGCTGAATTTTGAAATAGTATTTTATAAGCATTTCCGCCTATCTAACCTGTCTTTAGTTGAGTTCCTTTATTATTAGAAATCCTATAAGGTTCTTATAGTCTGTTTTAACTATAAATAGTTTCTCTATACCTTGTAAGAATGCTCTTTATTTCTTAAGTACTATAACTATACCTAACAACTCCTTGTTGTAGATGTTATAGTTTAACTCTAATAGTGTTATCTTTTAACTATAGTATGCTACTAGGTGCCATCCATCTTAATATTTCTATAGGAAGTATGCCCCTAGTGTAAAGTCTAATATATTTGTTTCTATAACCATCTCTAGACCTAGTTAATAGATCTTAAGAACTGGCTCCTAGGTAAATAACCTTTTAATTTTCTTAAATAGTCCTTATTATTTCTTTCCCTATGCCTATAGTTCTTCCTTCTTTGTTAACTATGCCTATAGTTCTTCCTTCTTTGTTAACTATGTAAATGGCTTAATATTCTATAACTATTGTGCTATAAACCTTCTATAGTAATTGTAAAACCCTAGGAACGATTTTAACTATATAACGTTCTCTAGTTCTTGCTAATTTACTATAGCCTTAATCTTCTTTAGATCTATACTAAGTTAGCCTAGTTTAATAATAAATTTAATAAAATTAGTCTTCTAGGTAAAGAACTTGCATTTTTTAATTGCTACTAGCATCTGTTCTTCTTATAGTCTCTTTAAGACCTACTTAATGTGTTCTCTATATTCTTCCTTACTCTCTAAGTAGATAATAATATTATTAAGGTATGCTATAATAAATTTATCTAGGTGTTCTCCTAATACACTATTAATTCGCTTCTGGAATGTTGCTAGTATATTTATAAGCCCGAATTGTATAACTAATAGCTTATATAGTCCTTCCTTTAACCTAAATACTGCCTTTTATTTATTGCCTTCCTTAATCCTAATCTAATGGTACGCCTATCTTAAATCTATCTTTATAAAGATCTTTGCGTTACCTATCCTGTCTTAGATTTCGCTAATTAAGGGTA
>Ga0307507_10007895_pt1 | contig 15065 bp, 12 predicted proteins | sample 7_EM_MG_FD_207223 | JGI IMG/M metagenome (GOLD analysis project Ga0307507, IMG submission 207223) | Populus trichocarpa ectomycorrhiza microbial communities from riparian zone in the Pacific Northwest, United States - 7_EM | ecosystem: Host-associated > Plants > Roots > Unclassified | place... | reverse complement strand
GTGGGGCTTCACCGGCTCCGACAAGGCGATGACCCTCGCCAAGCTCAAGGAGCTGGTGAAGAAGGGCGAGTTGCACTACATCCAGCTCGGTGGCGGCGGGATGGGCGGCAACAGCACCCTGAACACCGAGATCACCGCGTGGGTGCAGAAGAACGCGACGGCGGTGAAGGAGAGCGCGTACGACAAGAGCGCGTCGACGGAGAAGAGTTCGAGCTCTTCGTCCTCCACGACCGGCACCTCGACGACCAACACGTCGACGATCTACCGGCTGGACCCGTCGGACGTGAAGTGACACCGACGTAGGTGACACGGACGTAGGTGACGACACCGACGTAGCCGAACGGCCAACGGCCCCCGACCTCACGGTCGGGGGTCGTTTTGGTACGTCAACTCGCGTAGACACGAGGCAAATTGTCGCGTCCGGTCACCTGATCGACACGTCTCGTTTATTTACAGGACCGCATGTGCATGTCACGCTCCCGATTGCCGCCCCATTCAACCCGCGTAGATGGGACACTCTTTATGCTTGGGACACGGATGCACCGCTGGAAATCGCTGGCGTTGGCCACCGCGGCCGTCCTGGTCGGCCTCACCGCGCCGACCCTGACCGCGACCCCGGCGTCGGCCACGACCACGGCGTACGACGCGACGTACTACAAGAACGCGGTCGGCAAGACGGGCACCAGCCTCAAGTCCTCGCTGCACACGATCATCAGCACCAACGTCACGAAGATCTCGTACTCCGCGGTCTGGAACGCCCTCATGGCCACCGACCAGGACCCGAACAACAGCAGCAACGTGATCCTGCTGTACAGCGGTGTCTCCCGCGCCAAGTCCCTCAACGGCGGCGACGTCGGCGACTGGAACCGTGAGCACACCTGGGCCAAGTCCCACGGCGACTTCGGCGAGGCGATCGGCCCCGGCACGGACCTGCACCACCTGCGTCCGGCCGACGTCCAGGTCAACAGCATCCGCGGCAACCTGGACTTCGACAACGGCGGCAGCGCGGTCACCAACGGCGGCGGCAGCACCGTCGACTCCGACTCCTTCGCGCCCCGCGCGGCGGACCGGGGCGATGTGGCCCGCATGATCCTCTACATGGCCGTGCGCTACGAGGGCGACGACGGCTTCGCCGACCTGGAGCCCAACGAGAAGGTCGGCAACGGCAGCAACCCCTACATGGGCAAGCTCTCCGTCCTCAAGGCCTGGAGCGAGGCGGACCCGCCGAGCGCCTTCGAGGAGAAGCGCAACCAGGTCATCTACGACACCTACCAGCACAACCGGAACCCGTTCATCGACCACCCGGAGTGGGTCGAGGCGATCTGGTAGGCAGCAGTGCCGGGTCGGGCTCCTCGCGATCCGCGGGGAGCCCGACCGTCGATACGTCTGTAGCGCCTCCCGCGCCGACGGCGACAACTGCCGTGCGGCAGGGCCGAGATGATGGCCATCGACGCCCGCTGGCATAGTGCCCGCATGCTTCGACGGGTACTGATCACCAGACGCCTTTCCGCCCTGACGGCCTGCCTCGTCGCCGTTCTCGCCTCGGTGGCGACGCCCGCGATCCCCGCGGCGGCCGACGACTCCGGCCGGGTCTCCCTGCGGCCCGAAGTCCCGGCAGCCTTCCGGATGTACAGCGCCGACGAGGGTGCCAAGGCCGCGAACAGCGACTTCGGCGTCCCGGTCGCCGTGGAACGCAGTGACGCGGGTCCGGCCCGCAACGTCAGGGTCAGCGTGGACACCTCGGGGTTGGACGGCGTCGCCCGGGTGAGCAAGGGCAGCGGCGGGAACTGCACCCAGGACGGCCCGGTGTTCACCTGCGTCTACGGCGACGTGCAGAACGGTGACGGCGAGTCCAACAACCCCTTCACCCTCAACGGCGTGGACGGCGTCGAGCCGGGCGACAGCGGGACCTTGACGTACACCGTCGTCGCGGACAACGCGGCACCGGTGACCGGAACCACCCGGATGACCGTGGGCGGACCTTCGCTCCACACCCCGGCGCACGACGAGTCGGTGAAGGCGGTGGCACCGGGCACGTCCCGGAAAACGACGCCCCGGTTCGCCAACCACAGCCGTTTCACGGCGGAAAAGGGTGTCGCGCTCCATATCTCCGCGGACGACGGGCTGCTGCTGACCTCGCGCCCCGACAACTGCTACTTCGACACCTCCGCCACCTCGGCGTGGTGCGAGTTCTCCACCGAGGCGGCACCTCACACGGCCTACCGCACCAGTGCCCCGGTCCGCTACACGGCCGCCGCCGGAAAGCTGCTGGGCACCCTCTCCTACACCTGGTCGTCCGAACCCGAGCGCCCCGCCGAACTCACGGTGCGCGGCACCGAACCCCCGCTGACCCTGACCAGGACGGCGGACCGCGGCCTCACCGGCGGCACCGGGTACGTCAAGGCCACGACCACCGTGCAGGTCGACTACCAGCCGGTGACCGCGACCGTCCGGGGCCGGGTCGGCCGCACGGTGACGGTCCAGCTGGGGGTGCGCGACAACGGCCCCGGACGGCCATTGAGCGCGGAGACACTGGGCCGCTTCGAGGTGGTGCCGCCGGAAGGCACCACGGTGACCTCCATCCCGTACACCTTCGAGGACGACGGCGGCGACTGGGCGTGCACACGGCCGAAGAAGCGAGGCGGGGCGTTCGTCTGCGAGATCGGCTACGACGGGTTCTCCGAGGTACGGCACGAAGGAGGGACGACCGTCATCGGGTTCAGGATCCGCATCGACCGCCAGGTCCCCGGCGCGAAGGGCACCATACGCACGTCCAACCCGTTCGACCGAACCCCCGGGAACGACCAGGCGGTCATCCCGCTGGCCGCGTCCCCCGCGCTGCTGCCCCAACTGGCCCACGACAGCACGGCGATCTGGACCGCCGTGTCCGCCGCGGGGATCGCCGTGCTCGTCACCCTGGCGATCGTCCTCCGGCGCCGCCGCGACAGCGCCGCCGCCGACGCGAACTCCTGACAGCGCCACACACCGTCCACGCCGACCTGCGCCGTACAGATCCGCTACTTGTCCTCGCTCCTGGGCAGCCGGGTCTCCGGCACCAGAACCCACTACGACCGCGGACCGAACAGCGCTCTCTCCGCCCTGACGCCAACATCCGCAGTACCGCGGGGAGTTCAACCACTCCGACCGATTCGGGACACCGTCCGCCCCCGGCGCACCAACTGCCGCGCCACCACATGCGTCCCGACCGTGGCCGCCGCAGCAAGCGCCGGCCCCGTTGCCACATCACGCGGTCGCGCGGCACGCAGAACACCGGCCCGCCGCAGCCGGCCCCGGGCCCACCCCGGCATCGCGGCCACCTCCTTCAGATCGTGCACCGCCCACGCGGCCAACAACCCGAAGGTCACACCGACTTCGACCGCCCGGCCGCCTTCGCCCACCTCGTGTCCACCCACGGTGGGAAGTCTGTCAGCGCGCGCCACTCCGGCACTGGCGAACGTTCGGCCGTTCGGTGGAAACCGGAGTCCTGTCAGTGCTCGTGCGCGGACGGCGGCGGCCGGGGCGGCATCGTGGCTCCCGTCCCGGCCCACCCCTCGCTCAGGAGGACTTCATGCTCGGCACCGACTTCACCACCGGATTGCCCAACTGGCTCGACCTCGGCAGCCCCGACACCGACGCGGCCGCCGCGTTCTACGGCGCCGTCCTCGGCTGGCGGTTCGTCTCGGCCGGTCCCGACACCGGCGGATACGGCTTCTTCCAGGTGGACGGGAAGACCGTCGCCGCCCTCGGACCGCTCACCGAGGAAGGGGCGAACTCCGCCTGGATGATCCACTTCAAGACCGGCGACATCGCGGCCACCGTCGAGGCCGTCACGGCCGGCGGCGGAACCGTACGGATGGAGCCCATGGACGTCATGGGCGAGGGCATGCTGGCCCAGGCCACCGACCCGCAGGGCGCCCAGTTCGCGCTCTGGCAGCCCGGCCGGACCGCGGGCCTGGAACTCACGTCCGCCCCGAACGCCCTGCTCTGGGCGGAACTGCACGCCCCCGACCCGGAGGCGGACATCGCCTTCTACCAGGGCCTGTTCGGCTGGCGCAGCCAGGAGATGCCGGCACCCGGCATGACGTACCGGGTACTGAGCACCGCCGAAGGCGACCAGCAGGACGCCTCCTTCGGCGGTGTCGCACCGCTGAGCGACGGCGCGGGCACGGGCGAACTCCCGCGCTGGGTACCGTACTTCCACGCGACGGACGTCGACGCCACGATCACGGCGGCACAGTCCAACGGCGGTTCCGTGCTGATGCCGGCGACGGATGTACCGGAGGTCGGACGGATGGCGTGGCTCGGGGACCCGTTCGGGGCGGTGTTCGCGCTGCTGACGCCGGATCCGCGGATGTGAGGCCGACCGCGGGAGGAGCTCCGGATCAGGCGTCGAAGGCGAACTCCAGCACATACGCGGACGAGTCCAGCACCATGTTGTTCGCCTCGACGGCAACGCCCCTGGCGTCAAAGGCAGTTCGCGCGATCAACATGACCGGCACACCCGTCGGCAACGCCAGTCGCTCGGCCTCGTCGCCGCTCGGCATACGGGAACGGACCTCTTCCCGGAAGTGGACCGACTTTCGCCCGAGTTCCCCCAGCCTCGCGTAGATGCCGCCGGGACCGGTGTCGGGTCGAGCGACAGCTGCACCCGACACCAGGTCCGCCGCGAGGAACGAGGCGGCCGGCAACACCGGCTTGCCGTCAAGAACGTACCGGCGACGACGCACACAGACCCGTGCCCCTTCGTCGCTCAGGCCCAGCACTCCCGCGATCGCGGGCGGGGCGTCCTCCTCGCCCACCTCCACCGACTCCACGACGAGTTCGCGGTCCCCGGCATCGGTCGCCCAGATGGAACGCCCCTCGCCCCACTGCGCGTGCGCGAGGCGTTCGAGCCCGCGCCGCCGGATCGACTTGAAGTCCCGGACGAACACGCCGCGCCCTTGCGTGCCTCGACGAGCCCCTCAGCCTGCAGCACACCAAGGGCTTGCCTGGCAGTCATACTGTTCTTGATGGCGACGGCCGTGACGTGTCCGGTCACCGGATGTGAATGCAGGCCGACGGCATACCCACAGCGCGGGAACCCGCCCACGAGCCCACCCCGGCATCGCGGCCACCTCCTCCAGATCGTGCACCGCCCACGCGGCCAACAACCCGAAGGTCACGCCTACTCAGGACGCGGGACGTTCGCCCGAGCGCGGGCCGAAGCGTCCTCGACCTCTTCGCGGGTGACTTCCTTGTAGAGACGTTCCCCGTGCGCGTCGGTGATGTCGATGACGATGCCGGTCCACTCCTCCGCGGGCTCCTCGGGGACAAACCCGAGTTGGTATTCGGCGTCCTGGAGCAGTTCCTCCGTCACCCGAACCCCGGTCAGGCGCTCGGCGAGGGCGAAGGCCGCCGCCTTCGTGTCGACACGCTCGCTCGTCTCGCCCTCGTCGTCCGACAGTACGTAACCGACTTCACGCATCGCCGAGTTGAGGGCATCGGGAGTGCTGCCGCTCCTGGTGGTGTGCCACTCGAAGGTGGTCCGGAGTTCCCCGTCCTCGTACCAATGGAAGAAGTGCATGGGCTTGCCGCCGTTGCTGGAGTGCACCACGGCGCGCCCGCCGTCCGACAGGGCTTCCAGGAAGCGCGGCTGCATCCCCATGCCTCCCTCTCCGACGTGCAGGACGAGCGTCCAGTCACCGCCGTCGCCCGGGACGGTGAACGCTCCCGCGATGAAGGACGCGTCCGAGTAGTCCTCCGGGTCGCGCAGTTCGTCCTGCTGCTCGATCAACTCGTCCGTCCCCACGCACGTGCCCTGCGGGTCCGCCTCCATCACCCGCAGCACCTCGCTCGGGGCGACGCCCCGCACCAGGGTCAGGGTGTACCCGACCCCCAGCGCGTAGCGGAACAACCGAGCGGAACGTATCCAGGCATAGTCATGTGCGGTCACCGAAGTCATGCGGCACAGTCTGCCCGCCGCCACTGACAACGCGGTCGACTGACGGACCGTCACCCCAAGTGCGTAGCCGCGAACATCCGCAACACAGCCGGGAGTACGACCACAGAAGGCCCGGGTTCCGTCAACGCCTTCGCCAGGTCCGACTCCAGCGCCTCCGGCGAAGTCCGCACCCCCCGCACCCCGAACGACTCCGCCAACGCCACGTAATCCGGCCGGGTCAGCTCCGTCGCCGTCGCCTCCCCGAACGCGTCCGTCATGTACTCGCGGAGGATGCCGTAGCCGCCGTCGTCGACGATGAGCCAAGTGACGTTCAGGTCATACTGCTTGGCCGTCGCCAACTCCGCGATCGAGTACAGCGCACCCCCGTCCCCCGACACCGCCAGCACCGGACGCGTCGGGTCCGCGGCGGCCGCGCCGAGCGCCGCCGGGAAGCCGTAGCCGAGGCCGCCCGCGCCCTGGGCGGAGTGGAGATGATTGGGGCCCTTCGCGTCGAAGGCGGACCAGGCCCAGTACGCAAGGATCGTCATGTCCCAGAAGGACGGGGAGTTGGCCGGTAGCGCCCTTCGTACCGACTCCAACACGCCCTGTTCCAGGGTCAGTTCCTGCGAGTCGATACGCTCCCGCACCCGGCCGAGCAGCTCGGCCACCCGTCCCTCCGCCGTCGGATCCGCTCGCTCCGTCACCGTCTCCAGCAACGCCTGCAACCCGTGCCACGCATCCGCGTGGATGCCCAACGCCGGGTGGTTCGACTCCAGTTTGCCGAGGTCCGCCTCGATCTGGATGACTCGGCCGCGCGGAGCGAACGTGTGGTAGTTCGAGGACAGTTCGCCCAATCCCGAACCCACCACCAGTACTACGTCCGCGTCCTCCAGAAAGTCGGTCGTATAGCGGTCCTCCAGCCAGGACTGGAGGGAGAGCGGGTGCGTCCACGGGAACGCGCCCTTGCCGCCCGGCGTCGTCACCACCGGCGCCCGGAGTTTCTCCGCCAGCTGCCGCAGCTTCTTCGACGCGTCCGCCCGTACGACTCCCCCGCCCGCGATGATCGCCGGGCGGGCGGCACGCGACAGCAAGTCGGCTGCTACGGCGGTCAGTTCGGGGCGTGGCAGGACGTCCTCCGGGGTCGCGTCCACCGCCGTCACCACCGGGAGGAGGGTCTCGGCCAGCAGTACGTCCTGGGGAATCTCCACCCACACCGGGCCGTGCGGAACCGTCAGCGCCGACTTCCAGGCCTCCGCGATCGCGGACGGGATCTGCGACTGGGTGCGGACGGTGTGGACCGACTTCACCACGCCCCTGAACGAGGCGGACTGGTCGGGCAGTTCATGCAAATACCCGTGCCTGCCACCACCCAGGCCCGCGGTCGGGATCTGGCTGCTGATCGCCAACACCGGGGCCGAAGCCGCCCGCGCCTCCTGGAGCGCGGCCAGTGACGTCAGCGCCCCGGGGCCCGTCGACAGCAGCAGCGGAGCCGCCTCGCCCGTGATGCGGCCGTACGCGTCCGCCGCGAACCCCGCGTTGTTCTCCACCCGTAGGCCGATGTAGCGGAGGTCGGAACGGCGCAGGGCGTCGAACATGCCGAGCGCGTGCTGGCCCGGCAGGCCGAACACCGTCGTCGCGCCGAGGCCCGCCAGGGTCTCCACGACCAGGTCACCGCCGTTGCGGCCGGGAGGAGGATTCAGCGCGGCCTCCGTCTGAGCCGCCGTCGGACGGAGTTCCAGGTCGTGGTCGTGGGTCACTTCGAACGAGCCTCGGCAATCTGACGGGACATGATCGTGATCAGGTCGTACGCGGTGTGCGACGCGGCCACCGACGTGATCTCGGCGTGGTCGTACGCCGGTGCCACCTCGACGACGTCCGCCGACACCAGGTTGCAGGATGCCAGGCCGCGCAGGATCTCCAGAAGTTCGCGGGAGGTCAGGCCGCCGGCCTCGGGCGTGCCGGTGCCGGGCGCGTGGGCCGGGTCGAGGCAGTCGATGTCGATGGAGATGTAGAGGGGACGGTCGCCGATGCGCTGGCGCAGCTGGTCGGCGACCTCGTCGGCGCCCCGGCGGTACACGTCCGCCGACGTCACGATGCCGAAGCCCATCTTCTCGTCGTCCTTGAGGTCCTGCTTGCCGTACAGCGGACCGCGGATGCCGACGTGCGAGAGCGCCTCCGTGTCGAGGATGCCCTCCTCGACTGCCCTGCGGAACGGCGTCCCGTGCGTGTACTCGGCGCCGAAGTACGTGTCCCAGGTGTCGAGATGGGCGTCGAAGTGCAGCAGCGCCACCGGGCCGTGCTTCTTCGCCACGGACCGGAGTAGCGGCAGCGCGATGGTGTGGTCGCCGCCCAGGGTCATCAACCGCGCGCCGGTGCCCAGGAGTTGGTCCGCGGCCTCCTCGATCGTCTCGACGGCCTCGTTGATGTTGAACGGGTTCGCCGCGATGTCACCGGCGTCCGCGACCTGCGCCAGCGCGAACGGGGACGCGTCCTGTGCCGGGTTGTAGGGGCGCAGCAGGCGGGACGCCTCGCGGATCGCGTTGCCGCCGAAGCGAGCGCCCGGCCGGTACGAGACCCCGGCGTCGAACGGCACCCCGACCACCGCCACGTCCGCGGTGCCGACCTCGTCCAGGCGCGGCAGCCGGGCGTAGGTCGCGGGTCCGGCGTACCGCGGGGTGCGGGAGGAGTCGACCGGGCCGCGGGGCGTCTCGTTGCTGGTCATGGGCACTGCCTTCTTTCCTACGCTTCATCGCGTATGGGTTTTTCCTGCGGTTTTGTACGCCTGACTACGACTTTGACTTTACCGGGGAGCCGCCACCGGCTCGGACACTCGTTCGGGTGCGCCGCGCCCCGCCAGCCGGTCCCGCCACGCGGCGAGTACGGCCGCGTCGGTCGCGGGCGTCGCGAGAGAGACGGTCACATAGGCGGCCAGAGACAACAACAGGCCGTAGTACACAGGCTCGTTGGCGAGGATGCCGTAGGTCGCCATCAGGCCGACGACCGCGAGGCCGCCGACGATCACCGAGGCGAGCGCGCCCTGTGCGGTGCCGCGTTTCCACAGCAGACCGCCGAGGATCGGGACGAGCAGGCCGCCGACGAGGAGGTTGTAGGCGACTGTCAGCGCCTCCACGACGTTGTTCAGCGCGATCGCCGTGCCGATCACCGCGACGCCCATGACGAGGATGAAGGCGCGGTTGCCCCGGACCTCGTCATGCTCCTCCTCGCCGTCCTCCCGTCGTACGGCGCCGCGCAGCTTCGACCAGATGTCGTTGTTGGCGACCGTGGCGCAGGCGATCAGCGCGCCGGAGGATGTGGACATGACGGCGGCGAGGGCGGCGGCCAGCACCAACCCCCGTACGCCGACCGGGAGTTCGTCCTTGACTATGGTCGCGAAGGCGTCGTCCGGGCTGCCCAGGTTCGGGTAGAGGACCTTGGCCGCGGTGCCGATGACGGCGCCGGCGAGGGCGTAGACGAGGCAGTAGGTGCCCGCGACCGTGCCGCCCCACTTGGCCGTCTTGTCGCTGCCCGCTGTGAACACCCGCTGCCAGATGTCCTGGCCGATGAGCATGCCGAACGTGTAGATCAGGACGTAGGTGAAGATCGTCTCGCCGCCGATGCCCAGCGGGTCGAAGTACCCGGTGGGCAGCTTCGCCTTCATCTCGCTGAAGCCGCCGGCCTTGACGACCGCGATGGGCAGCAGGAGCAGGAGTACGCCGATCGTCTTCACCACGAACTGCACCATGTCCGTCAGCGTGATCGACCACATGCCGCCGAGCGTCGAGTACGCGACGACGATCGAGCCGCCGAGGACGATCGCGAGGGTGCGGTTCATGTCGAAGAGGACGTCGAAGATCGTGGCGTAGGCGATCGTCGAGGTGACCGCCAGCATCAGGGTGTAGGCCCACATGACTACGCCGGAGATGACGCCCGCCCGGCCGCCGTACCTGAGATCGAGCATCTCCGACACCGTGTACACCTTGAGGCGGGCGATGCGGGCGGAGAAGAAGACGGAGAGGGCGAGCAGGCCGAGGCCGATGGTGAAGACCATCCACGCGCCGGACAGGCCGTACTGGTAGCCGAGGCCCACCCCGCCGATGGTGGACGCGCCGCCGAGAACGATCGCGGCCATGGTGCCGGAGTACATGACGGGGCCCAGGCGGCGGCCCGCGACCAGGAAGTCGCTCTTCGACTTGGCGCGGCGCATGCCCCACCAGCCCATGGCCAGCATGCCGGCCAGGTAGACGACGATGACGGTGTAGTCGACGGCCATACGGGGGCCTCCTTACGCACGTGCTCGGAGTCTCGGGGAGTCTCGGGGGACGGCTTGCGCCGCGACCGACCCTAGGTGGCCGGAAAGCGGCTGCGAAGTGTACGTTTCATCCATCCGAGCCCGAGGCGATGGAGGAAACGTCCACCATGCCGGACCTCACGGTTCCGCCCGCACCGCCCACCCCACCCGTGTATCTCTCCGCCCTCCTGGCCCGCGAGGACCTGGGGCTGCGGCAGATCGCCGGGCCGTCCGACCCCGACACCGCGATCCACTGGGCGCATGTGTCGGAGATGCCGGACCCGTATCCGTACCTGCTGGGCGGCGAGCTGCTGTTGACGGCCGGCGTCCACATCCCGGAGGCGGCCGGCTCCGGCACGTACTTCGCCGACTACGTCTCCCGGATCGTCGAGGCGGGCGGCGTGGCCCTCGGCTTCGGCGTCGCGCCGGTCCACGACACCGTGCCGAGAGCCCTGGTCGCGGCCTGCGACGACTACGACCTCCCACTCCTGGAGGTCCCGCCCCCGACCCCGTTCACCCGGGTGGCCCGCGCGGTCTGGCAGCTGATGGCGCAGGCCCGCCTCGCCGAACTCCGCCGCGTCACCGAGGCCCAGCAGAGCCTCGCGGCAGCGGCCTCCCGCCCCGACCCGGTCCCTTCGGTCCTACGCCAACTCGCCCAGCGGGTAAGCGGTCGCGCGGTGCTGTACGGACCCGACGGCACGGAGATCGCGGCGGCGGGGCGGGGAGCGTCGGGGGTGGAGACGCGAGAGTCGCGGGAGGCGTTGGCGGGGCTGGCGCGGGTGGTCCGACCGCCCGCGGCTTCGGCCTCATCCCCTACGTCCCCTAGTTCCTCTACGTCTGCATCCCCTACATCCCCTACATCCCCCACCTCCGCCACGGACACCGTCCCCGGCGCCCATCTCGCCGCGTACGCCCTCGGTACCGGTCAGGGTTTCGTCCTAGGGGTCGCCGCCCCGGACCGCGCCCCCGGCGACCACACCATCGCCTCGGTCGCCGCCGTACTCCTCTCCCTCCTCACCGGCGAACACCAGAGCCGCACGGGAGCGGACCGGTCCTCGGCACTCGTACGGCTGCTGCTGGGCGCCCCGCCGGAAGACGTCGCGTCGCTGCTCGGCGGCGACCGGTGGCTCGTCGTGCACGCGACGCCCGGCACTGGGACAACCACCGCCCCCGACCCCGTCGCCGCGTCCGCGCTGGGCGCCGCGCTCGGGTCGGCGTTGATCGATCTGGCGCCGGAGGTCGTACGGGTACTGGTCCCCGCCGATCGCGAACCAGCCCCGCAACCCGGCTGGACCCTAGGGGTCAGCGCCGCCGTCACCCCCGAGGACTGGCCCGCCGCCGACACCCACGCGGCCCGCGCCTTGGCCCGCGCCCGCGCGACCCGTACCCCGCTGGTACGACACGGTTCCTCGGGCCGCGCCGGTCTCGCCGAACTGCTCCCCCACGACGAGGCCGAGGCACACGCCCGTACCCTCCTCGCGCCGCTCGCCGCCCACCCCGCGCTCGTCGAGACGCTGCGCACCTGGCTCTCCCTGCACGGGAGTTGGGACCGTACGGCGGTCGCCCTCGCCGTGCACCGCAACACCGTGCGGCAGCGGATCGCCCGGTGCGCGGCACTGCTGGAGACGGATCTGGACGATCCGGACGTACGGATGGAGCTCTGGTTCGCGCTCAGGCGGGTGTGAGTGATCCACATCCCAGCGTGCGGGACGCCGGGCACGCGCACAGTCCTCTGCTTCACAATGGGGAGCATGCCGATATCCGGGACCCTCAGCCGCGCCGAGCTCGTCGATCACCTTGTGAAGACCCGTATCGCGGGCGACGTAGCCACTCCCCGCGAGAACAATCTCTCCCACTACCGCAAGCTCGCGAACGGCGACCGCCACTACTGGTTCGGCCTGGAGCTCGGCAGCCGTTGGACCGACGAGCAGGACGTGCTCGCGGTGATGGCGGAGCGGGTGGGTGTGAACGACGATCCCCAGTACCGCTACGGCCAGGACACCATCGACCCGGAGCTGACCGTCGAGGGGCTCGACCGGCTGGCGGCGCGGCTGCGCAAGGCGGCCGACGGGCAGCAGCGGGTGCTCTTCGCGACCGGTCACCCGGGCGGTCTGCTCGATGTGCACCGTGCCACGGCCGCCGCCCTGCGCACGGCCGGCTGCGAGATCCTCGTGATCCCGGAGGGGCTGCAGACGGAGGAGGGGTACGTCATGCAGTTCGCGGACGTGGCCGTCCTGGAGCACGGCGCGACGCTGTGGCACACGCACTCCGGTGAGCCGATGAAGGCGATCCTCACCGCCCTGGAGCGCGAGGGCCGCCCGCTGCCCGACCTGGTCGTCGCCGACCACGGCTGGGCGGGCTACGCGGGGCGGCACGGGGTCGACTCCGTCGGGTACGCCGACTCGAACGACCCGGCGCTCTTCCTCGCCGAGTCCGAGGGGACCGTACAGGTCGCGGTCCCCCTCGATGACCACGTCGTCAGCCCCAGGTACTACGACCCGATGACGGCGTATCTCCTGGCGGAGGCCGGACTGTCGTCCTGAACGGCCGGGCTCAACTCCCCTGTCACGGCCAGGGGTTGAGCCCCTCCGCCCGGCGCTGCGCGTACCCCGGTGTCGGGTCCAGATAGACCCGGTTCACCGACGGGAACGCCTCCCGCAGCCGCTGCTCGGCCTGTTCGCAGGCCCACTCGATCTGCGCGGCGCTCGACCGGTCCCGGAAGTCGATCTTCGCGGCGACCAGCGCCTCGCGCGGGCCCTGCACGAGGGTCGTCAACTCCAGTACGGCTTCGATGTGTTCGACCCCGAGCAGCTCCTCGCGGATACGGTCCCGCATGGCCTTGGGGAGGGGGCGGCCGATGAGGAGTTCGGCGTTGGAGCGGCCGAGCACCCAGGCGACGTAGAGCAGCAGGGCGCCGATGCAGAGTGAGGCGATGCCGTCCCAGACACCGGAGCCCGTGAGCTGGCCGCCGAGCAGGCCGCCGGCCGCGAGGACCAGGCCGACCAGGGCGGCGGAGTCCTCAAGGACTACGGCCTTGACTGCGGTGTCAGGGGTGTAGCGGAGGTAGCGCTTGAAGCTGGCGTCGAAGCGGGCCGCCTCGCCGCGCGCCTGGCGTACGCCCGTCCGCAGGGAGTAGCCCTCCAGGAGGAACGCGACGCCGAGCACGATGTACGAGATGAGCGGGTCGCCGAGGTCCTCGCCGGAGACGAGGGTGTGGATGCCGTCGTAGATCGAGAAGACCGCGCCGCCGACGAAGGTGGCGAGGGCGGCGAGCATCGCCCAGATGTAGCGCTCGGGGCCGTAGCCGAGGGGGTGTTCCTCGTCGGCGGGTTTGCTGCTGCGTTTGAGGGCGGTGAGGAGGAGGAGTTCGGTGACCGTGTCGGCGACCGAGTGCGCGGCCTCCGACAGCATCGCGCTGGAGCCGCTGATGACGCCGGCGACCGCCTTCGCGAGCGCGATGCCCAGGTTGGCGACGGCGGCGACGATCACCGTGACGGTGGACTCGCCGCCACCGTCACCTTCCTCTGTTTCTGCCATGCCCTCAGTGTTCCCGAGGAACCCGGACCACGCCCTCCTGAATGACGGAGATGGCCAGTTGACCGTCCTGCGTGTAGATCCGCGCCTGCCCGAGCCCGCGCCCGCCGGACGCCGACGGCGACTCCTGGTCGTAGAGCAGCCACTCGTCCGCGCGGAACGGCCGGTGGAACCACATCGCGTGGTCGAGGGAGGCCCCGACCACATCTCCTACGGCCCAGCCGCCGCGGCCGTGCGCGAGGAGCACGGAGTCGAGGAGGGTCATGTCGGAGACGTAGGTCGCGAGTACTACGTGGAGGAGGGGATCGTCGATGGGGCCTTCGAGTTTGCCGTTGGTGCGGAACCACACCTGCGAGTGCGGTTCGCGCGGTGCGCCGAACTTGCCGTACGGCGGCTCCTCGACGTAGCGCAGGTCGATGGCCTCGCGGGCCTCGATGAACTTCTCGACGACCTCGGGGGCGATGTGGTCGTAGCCGCGCAGCCGGTCCTGGGAGGTGGGCAGGGTGGCCGGGTCGGGGGCGGACGGCATGGGGGCCTGGTGTTCGAGGCCGTCCTCGTGGCGCTGGAAGGACGCGGAGAGGGCGAAGATCGGCTGGCCGTGCTGGACCGCGACGACGCGGCGCGCGGTGAAGGAACGGCCGTCGTTCATGCGCTCGACGGTGTAGACGATGGGCGCGCCGGGGTCGCCGGGGCGCAGGAAGTACGCGTGGAGGGAGTGGGCGAGACGGTCGGCGGAGACCGTCCGGCCGGCGGCGACCAGCGCCTGGGCCGCCACCTGCCCGCCGAAGACGCGGGGGACGACGGCGGACTGGGACTGGCCGCGGAAGATGTTCTCCTCGATCTGCTCAAGGTCGAGCAGATCGAGGAGACCCTGAAGTGCCTTGCTCATGGCACCTTTTCTACTGGCCGGTAATTTCGGGGACCTTACAGGCCCATGTCCTTTGCGATGATCGTCTTCATGATCTCGCTGGTGCCGCCGTAGATGCGGTTGACGCGGTTGTCCGCGTACAGGCGGGCGATCGGGTACTCGTTCATGAAGCCGTAGCCGCCGTGCAGCTGGAGGCAGCGGTCGATCACGCGGTGGGCGACCTCGGTGGTGAACAGCTTGGCGCTGGCCGCCTCGGCGGGGGTCAGCTCACCGGCGTCCAGGGCCTCGGTCGCGCGGTCGACGACGGCCTCGGCGGCGTCCACCTCGGCCTGACAGGCGGCCAGTTCGAACTTGGTGTTCTGGAACGCGGCGACGGGCTGGCCGAAGACCACGCGCTCCTGGACGTACTGCTTCGCGAACCGGACGGCGGCCTTGGCCTGCGCGTACGCGCCGAA
>Ga0307507_10007894_pt1 | contig 15067 bp, 6 predicted proteins | sample 7_EM_MG_FD_207223 | JGI IMG/M metagenome (GOLD analysis project Ga0307507, IMG submission 207223) | Populus trichocarpa ectomycorrhiza microbial communities from riparian zone in the Pacific Northwest, United States - 7_EM | ecosystem: Host-associated > Plants > Roots > Unclassified | place... | reverse complement strand
AAGATTTCTACTTCTAACTTCTCCTAGAAAAAGCATTGCCTAACCTTCTCAAAGCCCTCGTAAATATAGTTCTATAACTCTGCTTAGATCTCGGGGTATGAGTATCAATAATTTTTATTATTTTTATCTAAAATAATATTATTTTAGAAGAAATAAATAATATTATTTTAGAATAAATTAAAAAAATTGGCTACAACAAGCAAGTAAACTGACAGGCCAGGCGAAGTTTCAAATCTTTGCCCATAACTGGCCCGCCCCGACGCCACACAGCCACCTGCCGCCAAGAACGACATCCGCTGGATAAGTTCGAATAAGTGATCAGTTCATACTAGTCAAAGCCCATAGTTTGACTATATTAAAATAAGAAGCAGACGCCTGCTGCTGTCTTTCTATTACAACAACAAGACTTCTTCTTTTGATTCATTATCTGTCTGACTATTGGACACCATTAAAAACAGCACACCAAATTAATGTCTAAGAATCACATATGGTCCCTTTAGTTTTCATGTTTATCAATTCAAATACTCTACTTTATATTAAGTTAAATCAACTCCTCTATCTTAAATAAATGTCAATTTGACATCTTTCATGTGACCTTCATCTAGCTGTTTAATTATTATTTTTACCTTAACAATATAGAAATCCTTGTACCCTTTCATTGTTCAACAAAATTATCTATTTCTTTGATTGAGTTTTAAGTAAATCATTTACTTCTGAAATAATATGTTAATAAGAAATTATTTTTTCATGTTAATAATATGGAGTTTCTGGCCACCATTTAACTAGTGACAAAGTTGGATAAAGAGTTAAATGACCTTTGATTGAAAAAAAGGATCAAAATGATTTAAATGAAAGTATAGAATTTGATTTGATAAAGGTAAAAAGTGGTTTTTTTAAAAAGTGAATTCTTGAAAAGTGAATTATTTTTCGATGTTTGGTAGTTTTATGGAAAATAAGTTGGAAAACATTTTCCAGTATTTGATTATGTCATGGAAAATGAGCTGGAAAATAACTTATTAATTTTTTTTTCAAGTTTATTTAAATAATAAGGAACAAATCTTATAAATTAAAAAGTTGAATGAGAATGAAATTGAAAAAAAATCTAATTTTATAAATTATCTCAAATAAAATAAATAACAATCAAAATAATAGAGATCAAATCTAATAGATAAAAAAAAATTGAAAGATAATGAAATTAAAATAATAGTAATTATAATTTCATAAATTATTTCAAATAAAATAAGTAACAATCAAAAGAATGAGAAAACAAATTTGATAGATATAAAATTTTAATTAAAAAAATAATAAGAGAAAAACAAATAACAATATAAAAATTAATATAAAAATCAAATTAAATCAAATTCTAAGGGGTGAAATTGAAAAAAAAAATATTCAAAACAAAATATATAGGAATCAAAAGTTTGAGGATCAAATTTGTTATAATCAACAAATAATATGATATTTCTAAATTTTTCACAACTTCTGGAAAATGTTTTTTGCCCAAAATAAAAGGAAAACACTTTTCTGAAAACCAAATCAAATTTTTTTTTAACTGGAAAGTGTTTTCTATTGACTAATTTTTTCAATAACAAACAAACACAAGAAAATTTAAAAAGTAATTTTCAGAAAACCAGGCCTAAATCACCTTTGATTGAAAAAAAAAGGATCAAAATGATTTACATGAAAGTACAGAATTTGATTTGATAAAGGTAAAAAGTAGGAGGATCACATGTGATTGTTTAACAGCATTAAAGAATTCTCATTAATGGTTTAGGCGGGATGGCTATGTCGGGTGGACTTTTACACACTCTAGCTCCCCCCTCTCTCTCTCTGGAAAAATCCACTTCTTTTATTCATCTGGTAAAGCACTTGTAAAGTTTCAATTTTCAATTTTTCTTTCTTTTTCAGCTTCAAATTTGTGTTCCAAATTGGGTATTTGCTGTTTTTGGATTCACAATTTGTGTTAGTGTTGATTGATCACTAGACAATAACCATGGGGGGGACTTGTTCAAAGAAATCCAATGCCAGTAACAAAAAATCCAATCCATATGCAAAGTCTAAGGGGAATGGTGTTGATTCTTATTGCAACAAGCCACATATTTCAAGTACTCAACAAGTGAAGGAAAAAATAGAGAAAAAGGAATTGCAAGAGGCAAATTTAAAGCAGCGGACAAAGGAGTCATTTTTATATGCTAAAAATGATGTTGGAGACGAGTTTTATGATGGGATTCCTAGATATCCATCATCATCAATAAAATCAAGATCAATTCGCAGACAAGCAGCTGTTGCCAAGGTAAAGTTTGCAATTTTTTTTGGTTTGGTCAACTGAAGTTTTCATGTTTTTTCTTGCAAGAGCAGTTAGTTGTGGCTATTTTTCAAGACTAGTTCTTTTATGTTTTGTTGTAAATTAAGGCAAGCTTGTTGATGATTTAAAAGTGTCGGATAGTGTAGATGGAAAGCTTGATGTGGTGAAACTTGGATTGGAGTCAAACATAGAGAAAAGTAGTTTAAATTGAGTAAACAGGTAGCATCAGCTCTTAATCCCAGTTATCGAATCCTTAATCACCAAAATTGTCCATCCTTAAATCAATTTATTTTTCATCTAATTGTGAAAACTTTGGCGAGGCGAATGGATATCAAGTATATGGCATGCTAGAGTAAATAGGAATAGTCTCCTATATACGATGTTGGATTGGAGGAAAGTTCTTGTTTTTTGAACAAACCAGACCAGAAGCATGATGAGATTGCATTAGTGATTGTAACTGGAATATTTACGAAAGCTTATATGTGTAATCAGCATTGTTGGATGGCTGAAGACCCAGATGAATAATCTAGATTATAACCTACTACAATTCTGCAGTGGTCTGCTAATTTGATATGCATTGAAAATATTTAAGTGAAATGCTATAATCTGCAGGTTTCGGAGGTTAGTTCACGTATAAGTAGAGCTGGCACTCTTGGACTAGGGAAAGCAGTGGAGGTCCTGGACACACTAGGGAGTAGCATCACAAATTTAAACCCTAATATTTTTGCTTCTAGTGTAGCAACCAAGGGCAATGAACTTGGAATTTTAGCTTTTGAGGTAGCAAACACAGTTGTCAAGGGTTCCAACCTTATGCAATCTCTTTCTATACGAAGTGTAAGTTATTTGAAAGAAGAGGTGCTTCCTTCAGAAGGCGTGCAAAATCTGATATCAAAAGATATGGATGAACTTTTGAGGATCGTTGCAGCTGACAAGAGGTGAGTGCCTTACAAATTAGCATCATAATGCATCTATGGGCAAGCTCTCTTCCTATTTGTCTTTTTTCTGTAACAGTATCTTGAAGTCTTCATTTACTTGTTTTGCAGAGAAGAGCTGAAAATATTTTCAGGAGAGGTGGTTCGTTTTGGAAATCGATGTAAAGATTCTCAATGGCACAACTTGGACCGTTATTTTGAGAAGTAATACATATAGCACGGTACCTTGTTTGTCCATTATATTTACAATATACTTCTAAAGTATTGATTACTGATTGAAATTCTTTATTTGATTTCTAGAATTAGCAGAGTACAAACTCCTAGTAAGGGATTGCGGGAGGAGGCAGAATCCATAATAGAACTTTTAACGATTCTGGTTCAGTATACAGCCGTGAGTACAATATTCTTTCTTGCTATGATTTGGCGAACTTTAATTGGTGGATGGATGGCCTCTTTAGCACTTTAATATGGTTGTGCCCGAAAAACTATTCTTGACATTTACGATATACATCCATGGAGTCTGCAGCTTTACATTAATTTTTTATTTATCTGCCTTCCTGATGTGATGATTTATGCTTTGCATAACTGGAGTATTGTGATAAGTTGTGTAAACTTTTGCTGTTACATCATGTGCTTTGGTTTCAAAGAATGATGACATAAATGTTCTTGGGTTTGCAGGAGCTATACCATGAATTGCAAATTTTGGATAAAATGGAACAAGAATGTCAACAGAGGGAGGATGCTGCAGCTTCTAATCAGAAAGGTTATTTTTTAACTTCTATATTGTTATCTGAGAGCTGCTCTTGAATAAAAAATGCTGCCATTCGTGCTTCATAAAAGAGTGTGATGTGAATGTGAATTACACTCTATGCTGAACCTATTGAACTGTGTATATGGCATCCTTTTAGTTACCAAACAGTATGCCCGCTCCTTTGTCCAGAAACTAATGAGAAATGATGTTATTGACTGAACATATCACCTTTGTTGCCGAAATTGACTGGGCCCTGATCACAAAGTGAAAGAAACTAAAAGACATTTAATGTAAATACATCTAGATGAGATGAAGAAAGCTACATTCTTTGAATGGATTTTTATAAATGATAGGATATGGTGCTTTATCTATGCTTTCTTCATCACAATATTGATATACACACACACACACACACAAAAAAAAAAAAAGAGACCACTTTCTTTATTTGTTAATCTGGGTACTGATTTTGACATTGCTGCAATGTTGTGAGTTGTGCTTATATGATGGTAACATTTAATTTTGTTTGTTATATTTTACATATGACTAATCCTAAAGGTATACAGAGGCCATTTGTTATGTTGCAGTTACTAGAAATTGAAAATATCCGTGTTAAATAGTTTTAGGATTCTGAAAGTCGAGGTGATTGACATGATTGTAGTTGAGAATTCTGATAATGTATCAATTGCTAATTAATGTAGTAACCTGCACCCAGTGCCCTGGGGCACTTGTTAGTGAGGTACTAATTTAAGTTTGTGTCTTTGCTCTCTGAAATGCAGGAGAAAGCCCTGCAATGTTAAGGACAGAAATAAGAAACCAAAGAAAACGAATACAAAATGTAAAGAAGAAATCACTCTGGTCTAGAAGTTTGGAAGAGGTAGCATTACTGATTGTTTTGCTTCTTTCTGTTGCTACATAATTGAAATTATGATTTTTGATTTATGGCAACAAATATCATTGATTATCTACCAAGGTTGTTGATAGAGTAAATAGAATCTCAATAATTGGAATACTTCTTCTAGTGACCTAATTATCTTATGCAGGTTATGGAGAAGTTTGTAGATATTGTCCATTTCTTAATCCTCGAGATAGGCAATGCATATGGTAGCTTCGGTATGTGTTTGGCCATGGTCTTGAGCATGTCTTATTTATGCTCTCCAAGTGCATGTTTTACTTTCATTTTCTTCAAAATATGTAATTTTCATGTTCGAAAATTGCTAGTTCTGGTGTTATCACATTTTGGTTTTAGTTTCAACTCAAAATTACAGGGAAAGTTACTAACCCAAAACATCAAGTCGCAAAGAAATTATTTGAAGTGTATGCTTCTGCAGTATTCCTTGTCAATGTCAACTTTCCCTGTGATTTCATCACAGAAGTCAATCTAATTTTCCTTGTGATTTCTGTTTTGAATATGAATGATCAATTTATATTTTTTTTCAATCAAAATTAATCTTTTATCATTGAAAAATTTCTTAAGGATGCACTTGTATATTCAGTGTAATAAGTTTTCACCATTAACCAATGAAAATGTACTACCATTTGGTATCATTTTCTTTTCTTTTCTTTTTTTCAATACTTGAAACCATTTTGAATAAGAAAAAAGAACATTATACGTGGAGTTCAAACTCGGCAATGGAAAGTAGAAAAGTTTTTCTTGCAACTACTGGCCCACAGATTTTCCTTGGGATTTATGCTTCTGCATATTTGACTTTCCATCCTTTACTCGAAGGAGTTCTTGCATAAATTGATTTCATTTATTATAATATTTGATGGCATTTAGTTGTATACTGCAGATGATTCCATACAAGATAAAGAATCTGTGAGCAATCCTGCAAGATTGGGACCTGCTGGTCTTTCTTTACATTATGCAAATGTAGTTATGCAAATTGATAACCTTGTAAGTGCCATCTATGTTCATCATGTTAAATCTCATTCTGCATTTTGTCTATCCACTATTCTTCAAAGTTAGTAATTATTAGTCTTACAATTTGTAATCAAGATTGGTTGCTATGTGACATTATTTCACATATCTGATGGGCTTCTAATATAGCAAGAACAGTCTTACTCTTAAAGGAAAGCGAAGAGAATCAGAAAGGTTGTGGGAAGAAAAATCTGGAATGAGTTGAACTATTTTTCCATAATTTCTGCACCCATAAGCATGGACGAGCTATCTTATTTTCCATATGTACTATACTACGTGCATAGAATGACTCTGATGGAGTCCCTTACATGCTGCACTAGATTTCAAAGTTTTCATCTTGTAAAATTACATGTTTCGCCTGCAATTCACCAAACTGCAACCGATATTACTTTTGGATGCATTTATGTGCACAACCTTGCATTCATGTATCATGCAGTTACCATGTAAGAATGAAAAGAGTTATTAACAACTTCGTAACAGAACCTTAGAAATGAAAATGGATATCTGTGTGCGTGTGCACCATTGCATGGGTGGTTGTTTATTGTTTATTTTAGAATTCTGACTTAGCCAGTGCGTACTTGAAGAAAAGATGATTTGGCCTTTTGAATAGGACCATGAACTGCTAAATTGGGGTCTTAAGAGGGCTAGTCTCGATTCAGTTACAATGCATTAACTTCAAACACTTGAACACTGAGCTGCTCTATTTTGCATTGCAAGTAAAACGAATAGCCCTCATGCTTCATAAATTTCTAGCTCATTTTCTATCCACAGACAGCTTCAAGGGCCACAACCCTATTAAATGTAAGGCACACCCTCATGTTTTGCTCTGAACCAGACTAAGTTGACAGCTTACAGTGCCCCTGCTAAGCTGAATGACTTGGAACATGATTTGAAGATTTCACACCCTCATTTCCTACTGGTTATCATCTTTGCTTGTTGCTCAGTTTCCCCGCCTTAATTGCACTTTTTTAGTTCACCTGTGTTAAAAAAATTGAGCTCCCTGCTTTCTTATGATCTCCCCATTCATGCATGTACTTGTGTTCTTGGAATCTTGCCTCAAGGCCTTTCTAATTATAGATTCTCAGGTGGCACGATCAAGCTCCATGCCTCCAAATAGTAAGGATGCATTGTACCAGAACTTGCTGCCTGGTGTAAAATCAGCTCTGCGTTCCAAATTGCTATCTTTTCATGTCAAAGATGAGGTATTACTTTTCCCCTTGGTTTTTATTTTCTTAGCCATGCAGATGCTCTAGTTGTTTACATCAGTTGTGATTTGCCTCTCCAGCTTACCATTACGGAAATTAAAGATGAGATGGAGAAGACATTGCAGTGGCTGGTTCCAATGTCCATTAATACAGCCAAGTATGCAATGCCATTATTTTCCCTCCCTAAAAACTGAAAATTTCTCCTGCTTTATATCCTTAATTTTGCTGTGTGTCTCGCTGCCTAATCGTTATCATCGTTTCGCTTTGCATTTTAACTGATCTAAAACAGAGCCCATCACGGTTTTGGTTGGGTAGGAGAGTGGGCAAGTATCGGGTGAGTCCTTAGGTTTCTACCAATTGTTTCTCAGTTTTTCCAATTTATTTTGTTAATACGAGTAAGCAGAATGGCCAGAGTGAACTAAGATATGGTCGTTTTGCATACAGGTCTGAGCCCAATAGAAAGTCTGCTGCTGCAGCAGCTGACATAATCCGGATTGAAACACTCCACCACGCCGACAAGGAGAAAACAGAAGCCTATATTCTTGAACAGGTATTGTGGCTTCACCATCTTGTCAGAAAAACCAAGAGTGTTTCTGGTGGTGGTAGCACACTGGGTCAGAAGTCGAATCAGAAGCAAAAACAAGAGTTGCCCAATGCACCCGAGTTGCCTGACACCATTGTAATGTCAGATGCGCCATCGCTAATAACCAATGACCAAACAATTTTGCTGGAAGCTAGTGAGAAAAAACAGATACTAGAAAACAGGAAGAGCCAGGACTACGACTCGGTGGATACCCAGTTGAGAGATGATGATGGGCCGAGTAAGAGCAACAGTCATTCCCCTCCAAGGGAAAATGAAGACTCAGCTACTGTAAAAAGTGTTCCTTCTGTGCTTCCCATCACTGATGTTGGTATTGATAAGGAGAACGAATCAGATACCATTGACAGAGTTAATGTGCTCAAAAACGAAGGAAAGCATGGACCTGTTACTGCTAAGTAGCCGTTCGGTGCAACCTTAGTTTCCAGTGAAAAGCATCAAACACCAGGAAACTAGTGCAACCTTCTTTCCAAACAGACCCTGAAAACTTAAAAATCATTCTGCAGTTCCATAATCGGTTTTGGGGTTCACGAGAAATTGAATGTTAATAGTAAAGTTGATATGCTCAGATAACTGATAGAACGATATACATTATATGCAAGTGACAAGAAATTTAAGTAATACGCAAACAGAAAAGGCCTTCCCATGTATTTATTGTATTAGTCTTCGTAATTAAAGTTGGCATAGGCTTGGGGCCAGAAAGGAGAGCTTTTGTGCATCATCAAATTTTTTCAACCATGATTTTGCTACAATATCAATCCCCAAATCTAGGATGATAAGCAACCATATGTTGTAAATTATAATATATAGTGCAAATTTATGACATAATACACCCATCCCTGACATTAAACAAAATTTTCTCCCAAATAGTTTGCTAACAAAAAGGATGACCAAGTTGCTTAAAGCAGTTTCAGTCTCAAAATCCATCAGAGATATGGCCAAGCTTGGGTATTTTCCAGTTTAAGTGCTGGGTGATTTCTACACCCCTACACCAGCCCGCACCCCTGCATGATCCATCATATTGGTCTGTATCGTTTCTGAAACATCTGTGGAGAAGTTTTGCACTCGACCATCTGTTGAATGACCTTTGGCGACTGTTGTAACAATCGTTCCTGCTCAGACGGTTTCTTAAGCAGTTCTAGTTCATCTAAATATTCAAACAACGTTTGACACCAATAAAAGGTTAAGGTAACAATCATTCATTGAGATAGTTAATAGCTTGTGAAAAATGCATAATGTTACATGTTCGTTTATGATGGTGAACGGATGACAATGATGACAAATAAAAGAAAAAATCAGTACCAAGTAAATTTTAGAAAGGTATAATTCAGCAAAAGCTAGACCTATAGCATCCCCATCATACCAATATGACAGATTTGATTAGCATGTATGGTGCAAAAAAAGAATATAGGGGACGCATGGCAGAGCCAAGAACTTCGTTTTAGGCTTTAAAGAGGGTGAGTGTACTTCCAATATAATCTCAGGGAAGTTTATGTAAGAGGTTCGAGAAAGAAAATTTGAAGATGATGGAATATGTTACCAAAGCCAACACTTTTATTAAATAGCATACACCATGAAAGGATATTCTCTTCTCCATCCCTTCTCATTCGCTAAATCAATGCGTTTTTGTAACCTTGCCAGCTCTTTCTCAATCCACTGCAGCAAAATGTTTCCCATTAATAACTAGTGAAATGAGAAGTTTTTATAGCAAGCAATATGTAAGTTTGTTTAACTTTTTCAGGATGCAAAGGGTAAGAAAAACATTATTAAGAGGTATAGCATCAAGTCTGAATACATACATGTTTTGTTATATCCACATGCAGCTGTTCTGCCTTCTGTTCAAGCTCCACCTGTCAAGAAAGGCATCCCCATCAATTATTGCCGTAACCTATTACTTTACCCATATTAAGGAGAGAAAAAAAGGACAATTAAGTTGGCAAATTGTTTGACCTATTGTAAATATTCCGTTACCATACAACCAGAAATATTACAGAAAACAGCTTCCATTTCCTAGCTAAACAGTTCCTCAAAGGATATAACTCCACATTTTCGAAAACAGGTATAAAGTTGAATTTCCCTTCTTTAATTATAGGTTTCGAGTGATTCTTTTCTTATCTACAAAACTAGCAACTTGAACTCCGATAATGATGATTACTCTGACGTCCTTAATATTAAAGTCTTAAAATTTCTTGAGATAATCAAAATATATTTGAAATAGTAGAATGCTAAGGAAAAAGCAATATGATTGAGCGTTCAGAAATGTTGCACCTCAAGAGAAAGAGATAAAACTATTCTTTGAAAATCTTACAATAGTAGGTTTCGGATGTAACCCTTCCTCCACATTTTGTCTCAAATCCTCAATTTCATCCTGCAAATGACAAGAATGTGCCTAATACATCAATAAACAGTTCAACCACTATGTGAAGATAATTCAGCAAAGCCCTATTATGCTATGAGTAATGCAAAATGGTAACTTAATTGAGAGACACTGCCATCAGAACTGGCATTTCTCAGAATTGCTTAGTAAGAGGGAAGAACAACAATGTTGCAAAGGGATAGGTAAATAGAATACAAATAAAAATGATAAGAAAAAATGGTAGACTAGTGAATTATCCATTTCCCATGATAAGCACGGAAGACTCGGATAATTATTGACAATACTGTTTCATTTAGAGGAAACCTTCAAAACCTATATTTATTCGCAGAATAAAACATATCATTATTTCTATTTGAAAGCTTCGATAGCAGTTACCTCAGATAAGTCCAAATCTGAAAGCATTGAAAAGCATACATCTATTGGCATACTGGAAACTCTAAAAAGAATTTCACTCTTATTCTCTCCAATTACTGAGGATTGCTTTATACCTGAGATAAAAACAAGAAATAAAATAATGAAATGTGAATAACCTCTGAAACATAGAACATATGTTTAGGCGCAAAAATGAGCTACATTGTGTGAAATTTACCACAAATTACCAATCATGTTTCCACTTTATGCAAATAGGAATAAAAACATAAACGAAAAGATTTGGTTTTGCAGAACTGAAAATAAGCTGCCATCCCCTTCATGCATTAATAATAATTGAATGCTATGGTTGGTCCAGATACAGTGACCTACCTGTAACTTGTGAGAGCTGGTAAGAATTTCTAGCACTGGGGTCTCTGGAGTCATTTTTTACTTTCACAAAGCTTCCCACTATCTTACCTTCAAAACTTTCAGGCTCCTTCAACAGTTCCTCCACTAAGCTTTTCCTCAAGTAGACAAGTTTGATATTCTCAGTAACTATAGCTGCAAAACCACTGTCATGGAGTCTAGGAACTGCTTCTATTTCTTCAGACTTCGTTCGAGAGCCCATTGAGTTCCGTTTCTTGAATGTTATAGTGGATTTTTCACTTTTTTCTTGAAAACTTATTTCGACTCCATCTATATTTTCATCATCCTCTGACTGTGAATCAATTAAGTTTGCAGTAAAATGGTATTCCAGAAGATTAAGTATGGCATTTTTATACATAGATTTCCTTCTAAAAATTGAATAGAGCTTTTCATCACAAATAACTTTCTTTTTCTTTACGGGATCAAGAAGTTCCTTTTCTTGAATGTATGCACAGATGATTGTATTAACTTCATATTGTGATAGCTCTTTTGTTGTATCTTTTCCAAGAAATGTGAGGAACTCAATAAGCTGTTTTGATCCCCATCCATCAAATTCAATTGGCTTTGACCCCTTCCTTTTTCCTCTTGTTTTGTAGGCTTCAGTAATTTCCAGATCACTATCATATATCACCAAGTCACCATCATTTTTGCTCTTCCCAATTTTAGTTGACTTGAAGCTGCGTTTGGAATGCTTTCTCAGCCCAAGCTCTGCCAAATTGACATCATCCCATGTCAAGCCTTCTGCTTCCTTTATGATTTCCCAATATTCCAGGAACAGGCATTCATACGTATCTCGATCTGTCAAGTCTATTTCACCCTGCAAATTGATATGCATACAAAATACAGCCACAGTGGAACAATCATCATCATAACTTCGTTCTCACATCCAAAAAAGAGTAGAGTTTATCAATAAATTGAAAGAAAGCATAGATGCCCAACCGTTGAGAGTTCATAGATGAATCTAAGTTTCTATTTCAATCTGATTCATTGTTTAAATGGCTAAAATCCTCTTCATTTGTTGAAAAACTTCCAAGTCCTTTCCATTGGTATCCCTACTTTTCAACAATCACCTAGGAATCAGATTCTTGCTTATCTACTAAAATGCAGATCCATGGTGCTAAAAAACCAGGAAAATTCATGAAACATATCCCTGCAAGATACATAAGTCAACTTTCTTCCCTTCTTCATTCTTTAATTAAAATATATTATGTTTACCAAACAATTACCTAAAAGTGTTGGCAGACAAAATGACCTGTCTAAGTATTCAATGTGATACGCTTATTGCATTTTCTTTCCGAGTGTTTGCAGAATTTGAGAAAAAACCAAACTCTCCAGTCTGTCACAAGCCAACCCAAAACCTGCTATAATGTATTTATTGGGTCCTTCTGAAATGCAGTATGCAGACAAGAACTAGTACAGAATGCACATGTGCATGTTGCTATTAAAAAATGACACACAAGGTGATATGCTTACCCCATCAGCATCCACATCATCTTTATCTTCTACACAATGTACATACTCTACACATTCTTCACACAATCCTTTATTCCCTCTAACAGCTAAGAACTTAGCAGCACTGATGCAGCGACTGCATACAGCTTTAGGACAGCAGTAGCAATATAATTTGGTGGCTTTATGACATTTGGTACAAGAATGCCGAGCTGAAACATCAAAATTTTTTATACATGCTACATAAGTTTTCCTGTCATATTCTTTACAAAGAAAGTTGAGAAAAAGGAAACCTAATACATTAAGATATTTCAAAGTAGCATGGCTAACACAGTGTAATCTACCTCATGCATACTGTAACTACACTTGCTTAGAAATATTTGAATAGAAGACATAATTTCAAGTTAGATTATCATCACATATAACTTTTAGTGACTTACCACAAGTCCATTGCTGACCAGTTCCCGGAAAGGAATCACCCTTTTTCACACACTCTGTATGGTAAACCTTTAGACAATCACTAGAAAGAGGACAAAAGTTAGAAAGGCAACAATGACATTGACAATTTTATTTTAAGAGATGCATGGAAGTAGCTGTCGCACATACTTCAGAGGAAAGTCAAGAAATGAGTGCAGTTTCAATGCAGGATTACCACAATCAGATTATAGCCGTCCCCATAAATTATTCACGGACATGGATTAAATCATGATTTATGGACAAGTGTATATAACAGCAAAGCTTTCTGCAGTATGTACTCATTATAATAATATATGGCAGGTTTTCTCAATTCTCATCATTAGAGATATCTATTTGACTGTCAGAAAACAAGGATGACAACGCTAATTGAAAACCGCTCAACTATCTCAATGTATTAAACACCACCATGCTTCATAACAGTACACTATCCAAGTGACTAACTTCCATTTAGGAACATCAGTATTTTCTTTCTTTTATTTTCCTTGTTGAAGAGAGGCTCGACTTTCATAAAGTAATGAACCTATTACTCCTACCAAAGCTAGCAACATTCATACTGTAAATAGATTGAGCCAAACAGAGAAATTCACCATGATAATAAACATAAGGCAATGCAACATGATCACATGTTATTGTGTTGATGTTTTTGGAAAAATACAATCAGTATTCCCCTTTCTAGATAGAAGAAAACACAACTTTCTTAGTCATCCATACCTTCAAATTTTAGGCATTCTCCATAGCTGAATCTATCTGACATTGAGTTCAGAAAAAACAAATTGTGCACAAATAAAAATTACAGGTACAACATTGCTTGTGACTGCATTTTCAGCGAGTGATAGATTTAAAAATGATCAATGATGATCATAATTGAATGCTAAACATAAACTATCAAAGAAAAAGATCACAAGATATTGTTTCTTAAACAATTAAATCCTAGTACTTTCTATTATTTTAATGTTTTACAAGTACAAGATTTCCATCCACTAACCCTATCTAAGCTTTAATTCAAAGGAAGTGCTCAAGAAAACACTTATGACACACAAAATGTCAACTTTTATTGAGCACAAAAATGAAACAAGATCATCAAATTCAAACAACAAGGACCTCTTTTTCCTAGTTTCCATCAACTTACCAATTAATACCAAAATCACGATTTCACAAGCTCCTAGGCCTATCAATACTGAAATCAAGAACTTCCATATTCAAAAGAAAAAATAGACTTTGGTTGGTAAGAAATTTAATTTCCCAAAGGCAAAGATACTGCCGATCTTGGCTTTTCCACGGACATTCAGTGGCTGTGAAATTCAAAAATAAAAATCACAGAAAACTCTAAATTCTTGAAAAAGGCATTGAAGAATCTGCCATGTTCAAGGTGACAATCTAACAATGTACATAATATAGTGCCTTGATTAAAAATCAAGATATAACAAGAAAATGGATTGTTTCAACTTGGGAAAGCAAAAGCAAATATTACTACAATCCTTGTATGTTATAGCAGCATACATGAGGCAAGTTCAGTCCAACGGACAGAAACTCACCAAGACAAAACTACCCTTTGACCCCCAAAAGACGGAAACTAGCACTCCAATCTCCAGGCATGCAAAATATCTCAGTCATCAATAGCAAAAGAAGAAACAAGAAGAACCCAACAAGACAGTGACTTTGAACAGTAAAGATTGAACTTGAAAGTCAGAAAATAGAAGGAAAAAAAAATCTTACTCAAAGTCACAGAGAATTAACTCTCCACCATCTTTGCAAACAAAACACCAGTCTTCACAGTCTCTTTCTTTAACTATCTCTTGCTTTTTGTCCTTCGTTACCTTCTTCATTGTACAGTATTCACACAATGGTTGAGGAGCACTTACTACTGCCTCTCTTTTCGCTCTCGAAGAACCCAAAAGGACACCTCCAAACAAACATAAAAAATAACAAAGCAAATACTTGCACGATATTCGAGAAGCAAAAAGCCACCGCGGTTCTTGAAACCAAAGTGGTAGTTGGTGGTTGTTTTTTAAGTTTTTTCTTATTTTGTAGCAATTATGACATAACATAGGTGATTCGAAAATAAAAAGGATAAAAATAATGAAAATAAAGAATATATGTTTTTTTTATATTTTTATTTTGAAAATATATAAATTTATTCTAAGATTATATTAAATATGGATTTATTTTATATCTCTTTCTGTTTTATTTTTTTTTAATTTTGAAATACTAAAAAAAAAACAACTTAAATGTACTTACTATACAGGCATTCTTGACATACCCTTGTTTTTTTTATATA
>Ga0307507_10007893_pt1 | contig 15070 bp, 23 predicted proteins | sample 7_EM_MG_FD_207223 | JGI IMG/M metagenome (GOLD analysis project Ga0307507, IMG submission 207223) | Populus trichocarpa ectomycorrhiza microbial communities from riparian zone in the Pacific Northwest, United States - 7_EM | ecosystem: Host-associated > Plants > Roots > Unclassified | place... | reverse complement strand
CCTATGCCTATGAGTTCCTTATGATATTCAAATGTGAACATATGAAATTGAAGTGTATTGAAAACTACATAAAATACATTTTACTACAAAAGATTTAAAGGGAAGGGGGATGTTGAGGGGAAGGGGGTGTTGAAGGGAACAAGTGGTGCCAGGCCTTTGTCGCCATTGATGGGGCTGGGTCCTTGTCCATTGTTGTACTGCATTGGCATCGCCTAGTCGGCATGTGTCATTGTCGTCTCCTGGTTGTTGCATGTCATTGTTCCCTCAGCCTGGTGTCCTGGTCACGTCATTGTCGCGTGTTGTTGTCGCCATGCACCATCGTTACACCTCGCTGTCGGGTCATCGTCATGCCGTGTCCTTGTTGTCCTTGTTGCGTGTTTGCACTGTGTCCTTGGCTCACCTCAGCTCAATGTTGCCTGTATCTGTTTGTTGTTGTCCTGTGTCTCAGCAAAGTGGGTTGGGATGAATGTGGGACGGGGGGTACTCACCGTGCTGTCAAAAATAAACAGCAACGATGAACGACGACATTGGTCATCGTTCGTTGTTTGGTTGCCACCTGGATTTCGTATTAACGAATTGCATAGTGAGGAGGGGTGATTTTACTCACCTGGGGTAGTCGCCGCCCATGTCCGTTCATGGGACCTGGCTGTCATTTGTGAGCTGGGCAGTCGTTGTCGTTTGTGGGCAGCTGTCTTCGTTTGTGGATGGTCATCTTCGTTTTTTGGCTGGTCGTGGTGATGGGGCATTCGTGGGTTGTGGTTGGCGTTGGGTGTCATGTTGTGGTTGCTGTTGGTGGTGTTGTTGGGTTGTGGTTGTGGTTGGTTGAAGGAAGAAGTGATGTCACAGGTTGTGACATTAATGTGATGTTTAAACTTGCACGTGAGATTACATGTACAATCTCACATGATTTTCTTGCAGTTTACAGTAAAAACCCCTCAGTCCTGGTCCAGTCCTGGTCCAACCTTGGCAGAGGTGAAATTCAGCCCTCAGGGCTGGTCTCAGTCCTGCTGAGCTCGGGCAAGGCCCACCTGCCAACTTCCACCTCTGAAAGCCACCCGAGCTTGGCAGGAATTACAGGGGGACAATAAAGACCTCGACTGACCTCCCAAAATTTGACAATGTTTATACTCTTCGCTGAAAGCGGTGCAGTAGTATAAGTTATAAACTCTTCATCAACAGTTGGTAAGATGGGGTTGGCATTATTCTCCATGTCCATCATATCTTGGAGGTCATACTCACTAGCTAGACTTTCCCAGCCTCTGCTGGGGTCCTCTGGAGCTGATGTGGTGGTGGTGGGAATGCCAGCATCACCATATGCATGCATGCGATACTCCATCATCTGCACATAGGTAATTTAATTGAGTAGTGCCACCAGGTTACCCAACTTACAAGTTTCTTAATGGTGTTGATGGCCTTTGTAACGTATTCTTCATCCCAATTCCTCTGAATCCATGACATTCGTACAACATAACTTGTTGAACCTTATGAGGAATCTACCAGTGAATTAGTTGTAGATAATACTGGTGGTTGATATTTGATACTTACACTGAGGATCATCTCAAAGTCTTGAAGCACAGCCCACTCTCGGTCAGTCAGCCAGAGCTTTGCAAGATCTTTGTTGAGTGGAGATGAGAGAAAATGATCAACACCCTGGTACTTGCTGTGAGTATATGTGCTTATAGTAGTAAGTGAGCGAAGATTACATACCTGGTGCATTTCACAACACCAGCGAATCATAAAATATATAGAATCCCAACAGGTCCTGACATCACACAGAAGCTGAAGTTCGGGAACCTTTATGATCTGATGGGGGTTGGTAGGTGATACAAACCATCCCTTCACGTTGCCATCGATAATGGTAGCAGTGAAGAGATCCAGACGTTGACCTGAGGCATGTATCACACAGATGATAGCATGGCACAGCGCAATGGGGTCTCAGGCAACAGCCTCATCATATGTCTGAAGGTCTGGATCTCTGGGAGGGAGAGATGGATCAAACTCAGCATCCACCAGCTCGAGCTCAGTGAATCCTTCAATGATGTGAGTAGAGCAGATGTTTATCACATGCAGGAAACACATAATGCGATTGTTTTCATGATCCCAGTTGAGATCCTGCATAGTCCGGACCAGTCTTCCATATTCTTCCAGGAAGGTATCATTGACTGAAGCATTGTCGAGTGTCCAATGACCCCCCTAAGAAGGCGTTAGCACAAAAAGTAAATAAACAGCAATCTACTCACCTTCACCGTGATACCAGCTCTGTCCAAAAGGGATAAAACAATTCATGCGAGGTGTTTACCATTGTGACTTCCACACAAACGGTGAAATGCAGCTGGAGGGATCTGGTTCTCTCGTCTCTTCCAATCCAATGAACCGTGATGGCCAGGAATGGATAGTGAGACTTATTTGACCAAATGTCAGCAGTGAAGGATAGTTTTCTGGGCACCTCCTAGAATGGTACATACCCATAAGTAAATGCAGTGAATGTTAGGTTCCATTCTATTCTCTATACTGAGGATAAGGGCGAGGTTGAGGATAGACGTGATACCACCAGTATGAATGTAGTCTGGAGGATTCAATAAGAATGTTTGTTATAGGCAGCGCGGGTCAGGCAGCGTAGGCTAGGCACTGAGGGTTGACTTAACATAGAGTGGTGAAGGTCAGCTTAAGTGGCGGTGGAGGCGACTAGCATAAGGTGGCGAAGGGTAACCTATGTAGGCAGAGAAGGCATCTAGCATAGGGCGGCAAAGGCTTATGAGCGTAGGTGGCAAAGGCTACTAGTGGAGGCGGCAAAGGCTACTAGCGTAGGCGGCGAAGGCCACTAGCATTGGTGGCGAAGGCTACTAGTGTAGGCGGCAAAGGTCACTTAGGTGAGTGGCGTAGGTGAGCCGTAAGGACACGCGCAAGGGGTTAGGTACTAAGTTCGATGTTAGCAATAGAATAGTTGCTGGAGAACTTAGCGGGAGTCGATTCGGCAAGAGCGTTGAAGTCAAGATGAGTTAGTAAATGACACGAGAGGAGAGTGAGACGAGAGAGACGAGAGAATGAGATAGAAGTAACTTTAATATCAAGGATAAGGCATCATGGTACATGTGAGGCGTATTTATATGGTTCGTAAAGAATAAAGTCTGTAAAAGGAAATGGAGAAGGTAACGATGGTACAGGATAAAAGAATAAGAAAATACAAGGTTTGAGAATGTAGTACAATAAAGGTGGAGACGAGGGTTAGAGAGTTGGAGTCGGAGTTGGGTATTATTGTGAGGAGGCAATGTCAGGGCAAGGGGAAGGAGTCTTGGCGAGCTGAGGAACAAGGAGCGCTTTTGTATTTCTTGGAGTTATTGTGTTTGGCATCGGAATACTTGAGGACAAGGGTGGTGAAGGGTTGTTTGCGTATATTAAGAGTGGAAGTCATAGGTCACGGGGATGGTTCGTGACAGTGAAGATAGTTGAAAAAACATACCGCTAACTCCTTTTTCAGTACAGCAAAATGTGCTATCCAGGTATCTATGATTAACTTGCAAAATTTGGTTCGACGAGAAATATCCTTATCCTCGAGACTTTCCTGTAGGAGTAAGAGAAGCTGATGGAATTCAGGACACTCGACGACATTCAATGACTAGACAGATGTTAGACTAAGAAGCAGATGATGGTAGAGTTTATTTACTTGATCATCAGCAATTACAAAGTTGACAAGATGTCGCACAAAAGCTTTTGGTGAAAATGCAGTATGGTGCTGTCCTCCTGCATGAGCAAGGGGCTCTGTGCCAGCTTTGCTCTCGAACTTCGCACTCAGGAGTTGATTTTTCCAGCCCTTTTGAAGACAAAACCTGGTGTAATCTTCTTTGTGTTCCCGCTCCATATGAGCCCATAGAGTAGTATTGGAACTGGATGGGGCGAAATCTTTTGGGGGTTGGCCACATAAAGCATTCTTCTCCCTAATTGAAATGCCATTGTGAGTAAGTTGTTACCAAGTCAAAGGACAACATGTACCTGCAAAGCTTGCAAACTGTCCTTGTCTCCTTTGCCCTCGAACCACACTCAAAGAAATGGTGGATATCCCATGTGGTGGTGGAGTTGGTACAAGGTGGGCCAAGTGCAGCTGGCTCAAGTGTACCAGGTGCTACTGAGTGGGATGGACTGGCTGGCCTGGTCAGAGCGGCAGACCCAGCTGCTGGCTCGACACTCACCAGAGAAGCTGATGGTGTGGAGGCTGGCTGTTCATCCTGTTCATCTCCACTAGAGGGTCCACCCGGATCACCAAAGTGAAACTCCTCCCCTGAACTGGAAGGAGGATGGATTGGTGGTGCGGATCCCCATCTTGTTTGTGGACGAGGTGGTGGCGGCAGCCCTCCTGAAGAACCAGCAGCAATATGAGGTGGCTGAGGTGCAGGTGGTTGTTGTGATTTTTTTTCTCTAGCCATGATGAATAATGAAAGAATTGACTACATATCATTTTATACAGCACCTTTATATACTAATAACTGTCTCATGAAACATAGCAGGAGCTGTGCAGGGCCGGAAAACGAATGGCAAAGTGCTGGCTATCCTCATGAAACATGTCAGAGAGTTTCGAAACAATTGAAGACATCCGGCACCCATCCCAAGGGGCTGTGTTCATGTCCATATCAGCTGAAGCACCGTCAGAGCGAGGACTTGTATGTAAAACTGAAAATTAAATATACCATGATGAGTGAGATTGTCGGCTACTAACCAGATGAATGAACATGTGTAGCAAGCGAGATGCTGTGTAAGTCACTAAATTTCTAGGTCAAGGTCCACATGTGGGATATGCAACACTGCCAATAAATGAAATGTTGTGAGCCATGGTTGGTGAATCCAGGAGATAATCAACCAACCTAACAATACATGCTGTAGGGTATGATCAGCCTCAACAGTCTCAGACCCAGTGAAGGAGAACAAAAGTTCTCAACAGAATTTCTCAACATACAAAACAAAACCCTAAGCTGATTGGTGATGATGTCATCCATGGAAGGCGTTTGCAGTAGATAGCCGATAGTGCATATGTGTGTGACAAGGGTGTGACAAACTCGACCAGTCGAGCTCATGACTTGTAATCAACTTCTGTTACATGAAATTGATGACAAGTCAAGTCAACCAGTTGTGTTGCATGACCTAAAATACAAAGAAAAATTGAAAAATTTAAAGTGCAAGAACAACATAAGAATAAAGGGAGTGGTGTGAGTGGATCACTCTGCACTTCCACACTGGCCACACACAGGTGATGGGGCAGGTTTCGAAAAGTCCAACAGAGATAAGCTATACGCTCCCGAGACTAGAGACGGTGGAATGGGGTAATGAGTGTGGAGATGATAGATCGCCCAGGCTAGCCACAGAGGCCACACACAGGCGATGGGGCAGGTTCCGAAAAGTCCAATGGAGATTAGCATGTGCTATCAAAGAGGTCGGTTGTCAATCAAAGGGGGAGGAAAGCAGAGAAACACACACCAGTGGAATGCAACCACCACCTCAGAACCCTGCCCACCCTGTCGACCATCACATATTATATTATGATTATCTGTAGATAGACGGATAGTCAGTATGCAATGCCCATGTACATACATTCACAGAAACACAAAGTCCAGCCCTGCATGAGCACATACACCTTCTGTGCCAACTATCCCTTTAAGTCCAGTGTTGTGTGAACACATACACCTTTCATACATGTTTCCAACAAGCCAACTATCTTTGGATGTGTTTCCAACAAGCCGACTATCTTCGAACGTGTACACCTTTTGTATGTGTTCCTAATGAGCCAACTATCAAGAGAATGTGTACACCTTTTGTATGCTTCACAAGGAGCCCTTTCATAGTATAGACACTTTGTATTATGTCTTATTTCATTCTATATCTATTCTACTAACTAAATATAATGAATGACGCTTACCTGGGTGGACGACGGTAGATGGTGGTGGTAGGAGGAAGAGTGGGAAAGCATGCGAAAGCGTCAGAGTGTTTGGTGATGTTGCACAAGATGTTGAGGTGTCAGGTATCCAGTGTTTGACACTGGATAGTTACCCGATGCTTCAACATCTGGTGCAATATCACCAAACACTCTGATGCTTTCGCACACTTTCGCACTCTTCCTCCTACCACCACCATCTACCATCGTCCACCCCAGGTAAGTGTCTTTCTTCATCATTAGTTAGTAGATTAGAAATATAATCATTGAAGCATAAAAATACACACCTAAGTGGTGAAAAAAGGATAGTCGGCTCATGGGGAACATGTACTAAAGGTACGTGTTCATGTGATTCCAAACTCAGAAGGATACTAGCACATAGGGAACGTATTCATCGATGTATGCATTCACGCAATGTCAAATTCAGTTGGCAGGGAACACATATTGGAACGCGTATTGAAGTACGTGTTCATGCAATGTCTTGGCTGCACGCCGATGGACTTCATATGTTCACAATAACAACCATAGTAGTAAATGTTTTTTATACATATGTTTTGTGAATATGGTATGAATTGGATGCTAACTATCTATCTGTCTACAGACAAAAAAGTCAAACAACCTCGATTGACAAAATGAGCCAGGTATGTCCGAAGTGCGCATTGAACATCTTGCTCACTCAACCACCTAGATGCCCAGATCAGTTCGTCATTTTGTCAATCTTGAAGCAGGGGTGGATGACAACAATTTTTCAGGGGAAGAGGAGGAGGACTTGGGTCCTGGTATGTTACCTGTTTTAAACCTTACCTACCACAGCTTATAATTTAAATCTAGACAGCTTCATTGACGATCAGGACCCAGAGCTCGATGAAAGCCTTCCCTGGCAACCTCTCTCTTGGAGGGACCTTTCTGATTGGGAGGAAGGGTTGGGCGAATTCTTGGACAGGATCCTGGAGCGCTCTCACAATGCCAGGCAGGAAGTTCCCATAGCTGGAAACAATGTAGAGGACACTTTTACATCCATAGTTGACACTGAGAGGTCCCCCACATTGTCAGACTATCCTTTATGGCAGGTTTGCTGCAGGGTAAGTCTGTCTATAATCAGCATTATAATAGAAACTTATTCATTGATGCAGTTAGGTTTGGAAGAGGAGGCTATTTTCTTCCTACTCCAGATGGCGTCATCCCAGCATCAACTGTGATCAGCCTTCATGTGTGGTTCAATTTGTGGCTGGATATACTTGGAAATACTTATGAACGAAGATTTAAACTGTCTCCTCAAACGCACGCCTGGAATTGTTTGGCAGTGGAATGGCGTTATTTGGGAACAGGTGGATTTTGGGGACTGGACCAAGATGCTTACTATGGTGGACTCTCAGACTAGCATAGGGGTTGGGAAATGGGCTCGAGTGTGCAGGGGGTTATACAAGGGTGATATAGGCTATGTTTCAGCAGTCGAGAACTGGGGTGGAGTCAGCCTTCTCTTGGTGCCTCGCCTGCAACCTCCCCAACCCCTCAGAACATCAGCTTCAAAGAGAAAACATGGTACAGCTCCCCCTGAACCTGAGTTATTCGATCCCATTGCTGTCAGACACAACTACGGCTGGGATCCTGTCCAACAGGCTGACAGCCACTACAAATGCAAGAATGTGGTATTCAAACATGGGCTTATTATCAAATCATTCGACCTGCACTCAGTTTCATTGAACTCAATATACATGCCGACAAATCTATTCTATCTTCTTCACCGTAGTCACCATCCCCGCCTTCTTGCATCTAAGTTTCCCTGGCCCTTAGAATGGACTTTTGAGGAGGGGGAGTGAGCCTTTATTTTCTCTTCGGACAAGCATGGCATCGTCAAAGTTGTTGGGGCAGATACTGCAGAAGTGGAGTTGGACAATGGGGAGGGTGTTGCGAGCATTTCGTGGTCTGAATTACACAAGCATTTCACCCCAGGAGACTTCATAGAAGTGACAAGTGGATCACTACAAGAACAAACAGGATGGGTGGATGGCATGAAAGATCAAACAGCTAGCATTGTACAGCATATAGTGGGGAAAAACAATGATTTGAGTAATATCAAAGTGAGTGGAACTCCAGTATCTACCACCTAGGTGCTAATGTGACTTTCAGACACTCAAAGTTCATATTAACTGGTTGAAGCTCGCTAGTCCACCATTCCAGCATGTATCAGAACATGGTTTTAATGAGCCTGCGACTTTCATGCCGTCTGATCGGGTGCCCTGGATTGGGACAGTAGTCATCATTTCAAAACTTCTGCATCCATTGAAGGGATATTGAGGCACTGTCAAGAGTGCCCTCTTTAATCAACAAACATCTAGTGGACTTCGAGTTGCTGTACAGCTCACCCATCTAGACCCTGCTTCCCCATTTAAAACAGAAGTATTTGATTATGATGACATCGTTGAAGCTTTGTACGTGACTTCACACTTACTACTTTGTCACTAACATACATTGATCTTAATAGTCATGGATGCAAATTATTTGACTTCAAGAAGCCAGAGAGTAAACAATTCCAACCTTAGAACTATAAGCCTCAATTACCCCAGCACCTGCTACCTTCAAGCTCTGGTAGCACCACTCCCTTGCCAGACTGGTCTCCTTTATCAACACCTGCCTGGGATCCATCATCCTGCACTCCATTAGCCTCGTGTGATGATGATGGGACTCCTCTTGACCCCTTGTCCTCGTTAAATGCCCAAACGCTTGCCCCAGGCCCCAGCCGTTCTACTTCGCAACAAAGTGTGCAACATCCGCTACTCGATTCGTGACTTCTGGGGACCCAGCTCAAAGTCATGGTCAATGGAGGGAAATATAAACAAAAGGAACTTGTCGCTTCTCCTGTGTTGGTGGATGGCCAGCTAAGTATTCGCCACACCATCTACAAGACATCAGAATACCTTGCTCCTGATTGGGTTTCTCCGAAGCATCCCAATCTGACACATGACAACAGGTTGTTGGTTGTCATTGAAGGTGAACACTGCGGCAAGTATGTTCGACGGCTCCATCATGAGTATAATAATGGGAAAATAACCATGATACTGGCTGTTGTGAAGAGGACTGCAGGAGCAGTTGATATACTTACTGGAGAACAACTGAAGCTGGATGTGGGTTACGTGTGTGTGGGCACTGAGACGAAGGAGGAAAGAAACCAGAATGATTCAGTTATGCAGGCCCTCCATGAGCAGGCCCGTAAGATGCACGCAAAGTAGATAATTATATTCAACTTGTTTTTGACACTGAAAATATGTATATAGTGTATATAATTTCTACAACTTCTAATACTATCGAAGTTGATCAGCTGAACTGGCTTGTACTGGCTTTTGAGTCGGACTTGCAACTTGAACCAGTCCAAAAGAACCGCAGCTTGGCTCAGCTTCGGCTTGAGCCAATTGTGGCTATGGCTTGCAGCTGACTTTTAGCTGGAGCCACAGCAACACTAGCTAAAGACAAGGTAAACAAAGCCATAAATTCGTTCTAGCACGGCTAGTAAAATCTATAAATCACCCCCGATTTAACAAACCCAAATCCCAGCCTTAGGGCTACCACTTGCGATTTTTAATACACAAAAATTCATAAACAAGTCAATAAAGTTAATTCTACTAAATAAAACATTTGGGTATTTTCTAATACCTTGGGAACCCCGAACTCGAAGTACCACGCATGTATAGTGGGTAATAGAGCAATAAGGTTTAAAGTGTGTGTGTGTGTGTGTGTTGTTTAGGTGTGGTTCATGCACCTGTTTGGTTCATGCATCACATGCTTCCCCCTTTCCACGTGCACCGGTCTTCTCATCGGCGTCGTATACAATGAATTCCCTCTGGAATTTCAGCTTTTTCGAAGACTTTGATGACCATCTTAGAATAACACAGCCTTTCGTCAACCACAACAGCACCCAAAACCGATTTGGTCCCATGACAACAACCATGAGGATGGTTGTGTTTACTCTTCTTTCATCTTTACACACCTGACTTCTCACAAATCAACATCTTATCAGAGCCACCACAGCCCAGGAACTTTGAGCATGGCAGCCTCACCCTACAATGCTGACAACTCTGTCGTGACCACAACACATCAAAACCTCCTTGGATCAGGGAATCAGGCATACAGTAGCCTCTATGAAGCCCATGTCGAACTCAAGCATTGTTATGATCTTCAAAAGTGAGTTGAATAAATCTATATGCACATATATTTGAAAATTTTGACCAGAGAACTCATATCTGATCTCAAGGGAGAGTTGGCCCTATTGAGGCAACAAGTTCTGGAACAGCCTACAAAGTCTGGAAGAGACAATTCAAGTCATGATTCTGATCCACAAAATCAAGCTACAAGTATAGATTTGGCTGTTATACCAACTCCCATGACCCTCAAACGAGAAGATTACTGTGATGTTCCATATTGGACAAAGTGAGAATGGGACATGTTTGTGGAGCATAAGAAGTTGGCAAACCAAAACCCTCCATGGAACACATTTCTCACAGCACAGACAAACACAGAGAAGGCCTAATGAAGCAAAGGTACAATGAATTGTGGGCTGACATGAAGCTTGCCTTCAATTCTCTTTATTACCGCCATTTTGATCCAACATCATGGAGCAAGAGGACTGACCTTGCTGCTACTTATTTTTACAACACCATCACAGTGAAATACCCCAAGTTTCAGCTTTGCGAGGGGAACTGGAATATTCACCTGTGGACAACAGAGCGCTACCCAGACTGGGTCAAGAATGTTAGGAAGGCAGGTGGACTACAGCATGTGTATCTCCACCCTATGGCCTTCCTGCACTGATTATCTATTTATTAGGCACTGTTCCATCCATTGTCATGATCAGTCAAAAGTGGCCAGTCCCTACCCAACAACATGATATGAAACCATCAAAGAAAACCTAGCAAATCAAGAAAGAAGATATTAAGCAAGAGATTTCTCACATTCAGCTGCCAGTGACCAGGATCAGTGCCAACAAACCCATTGTTATCGATGATGACTCCAATGATGACAACAGCATTTATGTCTCCAAGCCCAAGACTACCAGTGGTGCAACCTCTTCTGCACCAACAACATCGAACAATGGGGATAAATCACCTGTAGTCGCAACATCCTATGCCAGCAGACCCAAGACATTGGTGAGTCATCAATTTTGTGACACAGCTGACTCCTGATATCCTTGACCCTTGTTTCAGGTTGGTGATCATTTCCTTGGGGTGCTAGAGCCCACCACCACGGCATTGTCCTCTCCTCAATCCCTACCTTTACTCCTAGCTTCAGTTGTGACATCAGTTTCTCACCCACTGGTGCTGCAACCAGCAACTTTGACTGACACTCAACAATGTCCATCTCTAGCCATTGTCATGCCTTCAGTTGCAACTTCAGTTTCTCACACACTGGTGCTTCAACCAGCAATGTTGACTGATGTTCAACCACATCTATCTCCAGCCATTGTCACAGCTGCAGCCATGTTGACCGCACAAGCACAAGAACATCCACTGGCATCCTCACCAATATTGGTGGTTCAGCAACAATCAAAGCCACTCAAATCCGTAATGGCACCAGAACCACAGCCAGGCACCATGCAACCAGCAGTGTCAGACCCACCAGAAAAAGGTATGTTGTACATATCCATCAGCTCTCTTGTTTACGATCTCCCTCATCATTATCTTGTTACCCTGAAAGATGAACCTGCTGTATGAAGACTTTTTTTCCCTTGGTTTACTTGTGCTAACTCCTACATTACTTCAAGCACCAATCTGGTGGTGCCAAAAGCCATTATTGAAATTCCTCAGACTGCTGCCCTACCCTCAAACCAGCCATGCAGCACTGCCCACTAAGAAATGGAAACCCCTGGTTCCATCAGATACACTTATGACAGCACGGTATGTGATCTGAGTTACTGATGATCTTCTCCATTGCTAACATACACATACAGTAATTTGTACATGCGAGATTATGTGACGGAGTACCCCGATGTGACCCTCGATGAATTCCGCATTGCCTTTGCAAACATTGATTCAAAAAGACATCAGGTATGGACATGACATTCACCTTTTTGTGCTTGGACTGATACAAGGAAATTTAGGTGTATGAAGCCAAAAGCAAAGAGCTAAAAGCAGCTGCGAAGATTTCTTCAACTTGGTGAGTCTGATCTTATCACAGAAATCCAAGCTCACAGTACTTTGCAGATTTTTGACAGTCATTTGGTGATGTCATGAGTATGGGAAGGGAATGGAAAGGAGCAGGTTGGTACCATATGGATGCAGATAAATGCAGATAGACACAGATAATAGAGTTTCTATAAAATCAGATAATCACAGACTCTCACAGAATGTAGTGGAAATATTCAATATATTGAATTTCTGAAAATACATGCTTTCAGCAGAAATTCACAGATAGGTGCAGGCTATGACAGAGAATTCTGTGCAGAGCTGTAGTGGTGGCATCCAGGAGTGCAGATATTGGTGGCAAAAAATAGTCAAAATCCCATCAAAGTGGTGACTGTCTGCTCTGCTGACGATGTCTGGTATCTGCCGGTAATCTGCAGATACTTGCAGCTAAGAACAGAGCCACTTTTCACTGGGCCTCAACCTCAACCCATCCAGAACTGAACCAGTGAAGGATGCCCAAGCCCTCTCTTCTTCAGTGGTTCAGAGAGGAGAACTTGCCCCAGATGTATTACAATGAGGGGGAAGAAGTCTTTACTCAGCCCAGCCTCCAAGGAACATCAATCCTGACACTGCAATTGACAAGCTTATTTCCCAGCTCAGTTGAAAATCAGAGAGGCCTAGGAAACACCTTTCAGGCAATGACTCCAATGAAGAAATTGATTCTAAAGAACCTTCCAACAAGAATTTTCAAATCTGAAATGCCTTGGTTCAGTGAAGAAGAAGCAAAATTGTGGCAACAAAGATTGTGAAAAATCATGCACAATCCTTGAACTCCTTGCACAAGACTACAAAGTCATCAAACAATGGATCCAGACTTCCCAAACTGCACCTTTGGGGTTATCAGGATCTGAATAGGATAATATCATCTGAGGACAAGCTGTCAACCTCGATGCAGTGTTCTCATTGCTGCACCATATTTCCACTCCTAAAGAGAACATTGGACATATGGGATCTACCAACGTATACCTTGGAAGATCTGAACCAGCAAAAAGGCTGTACTTTTCATTCCCCCCCAATTCCTGCAGGACTGGCCAGAGTCCTGCAGGACTCCTCAGGACTCTGCAGGATTGCAAGCCAAAGTTTTAATATTGGTAGCCAGTCCTGCCAAGCTTGGCAGAGTTGGGCAGAGCTTGGAAGAGCTTGGCAGGACTTGAGCAGAGTTTGGCAGGATTTGGCAGGATTTAACTTAAATTAAAGTATATTATGAAAAAATGGTTTACTTTACACTCCCCCACATACTCCAGTTGGACTCCACCTGGAGTCCAAATGGAGTCCACTTGGAATACAACCAAATCTGTATATTTCTGGATCATCCAGCTGGAGTCCATCTGGAGTCTGCATAGACTCCAGATGGACTCCACCCAAATCCAACTGAACTTAAACCAAGAAAGTCTGAACAGATAGAATTGAAATGTATTTTATAACTACATAAAATTACTTAAATACATTTGATGCTAAAGACCAGAGGGGTGGTAAAGGGAAGGGGGATGGTAAAGAGAAGGGGGATGGTAAAGGGAAGGGGGATGGTAAAGGGAAGGGGGATGGTAAAGGGACACTTCAGTCACCCCTTTTTGGGTACCTATGAGGTGGTCCAATTCTTGGAATTAGCAAACCTTGAAGGTACCTTCCAGAGTGGAACACCACCTTGTTCAGTTTCAGGGGCTTTGTAAGTACATATGAAGAAATGAGACAGTGGGTGGAAACCCCACCACCTTGCTGTGTTCTGGGACTCTTAATATGAGAAAGAGGCAGTGGGTGGGTTTCCACACTGCCTCATCGGGTTTGGGGGTTTTGCATGGTGCTGGTGGTGTGGAGTGGTGGTGGGCGGTTGCGGGCGTCATTGCAGGGTAATGGTGGTGGATGGTCATTGTCGCCATTGCTGGTTTCAAATGGTGTGGTGGGCAGTTGTGGGTGCCGTTGCAGGGTGGTGGTGGTGGATGGTCATCGTGGCCTGTTGCCAATTTTGTGCAGTGGGGGTGGGTGGTCATGGGCATTGTTGCAGGGTAATGGTGGTGGATGGTTGTTGTTGCCATTGCTGGTTTCGAATGGTGTGGTGGGCAGTTGTGGGTGCCATTGCAGGGTTGTGGTGGTGGATGGTTGTCGTGGCCTGTTGCTGATTTCAAATGGTGGTGGTGGCAGGTAGTCGTCATTGCCGTTGTTGCATGGCAGTGGTGGGTGTTCATGTAGTCCTTGTTGGGGGATAGTGAATGATCAAGTAAAGACAATGAACGTCTGGTTGCCATGTTGCCATGGGCAATGTGGCACCTGAATGTCGTCAGTAACCGAAAGGGTGAGGTGAGCGGTCTGCACTCACGAAAGAAGAGAATGAATGATGATGAAATATCATCATCATTCATGTTGCCATGCGGCCAAAGGTGATGTGGCACCTAGATGTCGTCCTGGACATTGCATCGACATGGCAAGCTGGGGTGAACCATTGACATGCCACATCACCTGATTTGGTGGTGGTGGCATGGTTGGTGAGCCGCAGGTGTTGAGAGGTGGTAGTTCAGGTCATTGTGGGCAGTGTCAAAGGCTGGCGGTGGTGGTGAAGGTTGGCAGCGGTGATGAGTGTGGTGGGAAGAAGAGAGATGGTCATGTTTGGCACTGAGTACACAAGCCAATGCCAAACAATTGTTTGTTTGGCAAATGGTATAGCCAAACAACCGGATTCCAGTTGCATTCCATTCCTGCCATTCTGTGGACCATTCCAGTCTCAATTCCAGAATGCCCAGATTCCACCAGAATGAAAAATTTAGCAGGCCTTCCTGCCAAATTTTATTCCACCGGAATGACCAGATTCCAGCAGATTCCTGCAGGAATCAGGGGGGCACTGATAAGACCTCATTGCTGAACTGACTCCAAGTCCAGCTGGTAGTCTGGATGGCCCAGCTGGAGGCCAGCAGCAGACTCCAGGCAGATCCTATTAACATTCAGCTTGGTTACCACCAAAGGAAAAATTAGAAAAAATAGT